>Ga0180430_10004045_pt1 | contig 12475 bp, 16 predicted proteins | sample SS_ome_9_FD_132999 | JGI IMG/M metagenome (GOLD analysis project Ga0180430, IMG submission 132999) | Hypersaline lake sediment archaeal communities from the Salton Sea, California, USA - SS_1_S_2 metaG | ecosystem: Environmental > Aquatic > Non-marine Saline and Alkaline > Hypersaline >... | reverse complement strand
GTCGAGATTCCCTGAAGGGGGGCGGACGCGGATTTTCGATTTCTCGCCCGCGCGGGGCTCGAGCCCCGCGCCAGCCAACGGAAAAGGGCGCTGAAGCGCCCTCTCCCGCTGGGTGCCTGCAAGTGCTTGAGCGAGCATTTTCCGCACCCCTAAGGATTCGAACGAAATGTCGGTTTCAACGGCTTCTTGCAGAGAATCCACACCCTTTCGGTTTCGGTTGTTTATCAGCAGCAAGATTTGCTTTTCCTGGACAAAATTCCAAATCATCCGATCACTGCTATCATCTGGCAAGTCAACATCGCTGAACAAAATGAACTGTACAACATCTCTGGCCTCGCTCTCTTCGTTGGACAATGTTCCCTTGAGAAGATCGAAATAACCCCGGATGTTGTGATCGAGCAGAACAGAAATCATACCATCCCCAGCTCCGCCTTGCGCTTTCGAACATACAGCCACAGCTTTTCCTTGCCCGGCGGAGGACCCGCTTTGGCGATCCTGTCGAGTCGCTCTCGATTTCGCTCTTCCCAATATTTTCGGTCGGCCTCGGCGTCCTGGAGGATCTCTTCATACTCCGCTTCGAAGTCCCTGCGATGGGAATCAATGTATTCCATGACTCCCCTTATTTGCTCGTCGGTCAATTCCATCACGTCCCGAATAAGCTTTTCGGGCCAGCCCGCTTTGATGTAATCCATGATCGTGTAAAGAGTGATCCCCGTTCCGGCTATGCACAACCCTCGATCACTGCGACGGATTACGTGCGGAGGATATATTTCTTCCTGTTTGGGCATGCGACACCTCGCTTATCCTTTTGCTCGACAACAACCATCTCGCCGATTCCATGGCCTTCGATACTCTACCACCCAAGACACCGAGCCCGATCGCAGTCGCGCCCAACCGTTGATAAACGCAACATGGACGAGACCTCGTTCATAAGTGTACGACGATTGTCGGGGGTGTCAACGGCGATGTTGCTTGCTGCAAGGAATTGGAAAGCGGCTGGAAGCCGCTTCCGCTTTCTGGTAACATGGGGGAGCTTTCCGGCCCTTGGAGGGGGGATGCCTTCGAGGGGCCCGTTCCGAGCAACCTTCGCGAGGAGAAAGACCATGGGATTCTGGAAGCGCATCTTCGGCATCTGCGAGACGCGGCCCCCGGCCGACGAGGGGGCGTGGTCCTTCGCCGACGGCAAGGTGGAAATCCGGCTGGACGCCGTCCCCGAGCTTTCGAGCCAGGGAGGGGCCGTTCGGCTGGAGGGGAAGGGGCTGCCCGAGCGGCTTCTGGTGGTCCACGGAAACGACGGCCGATTCCACGCCTTCCGCAACCGCTGCACCCACATGGGACGCCGCCTCGACCCCGCTCCGGGATCGTCGAAGCTGCGGTGCTGCAGCGTGTCCAAGTCGGAATTCGGCTACGGGGGAGAAAAGCTCGCGGGCCCGGCCAAGGAAGACCTGATCGTCCATCCGACGAGCGTCCACGAGGAAGCCCTGACCGTCCATCTGAAATGAGACGAGGCTTCAGCCCCTTTCGAAGCCATGGTCAATGCCGCGGCCCACCGGGATTATTCCGTTTACGGCTCGAAAACGAGACTGAAAATGTTCGCGGACCGCCTCGAAATCCACTCGCCGGGAGGCATCCCCAACACCATGACGGTGGAAAGCCTCGCGTATCGCCAAGCCGCCCGCAACGAGACGCCGACCAGCCTGCTGGCCAAGTGCCCCGTGCCGACGGACATCGAATGGATCGACACCGACCGCCTCACCCTCATGGACAAGCGCGGCGAAGGGGTCCGCATCATTTTGGAGAACAGCGAGCGGCTCTCCGGCAAGGAGCCCGTCTATCGGCTGACCGACGACGCCGAGCTCCTGCCGACGATCTTCGCCGCCTCCCCGGGACCGGATGACGAGGAGTAATGCTCGACGCGGTTTTTGCCGTAAGAAAGGGATGGAAGCGCAAACACAAAGGGGTGGAGGAGACACGACATGCAGGACGGAAAGCCTTTCAAATCGTTGCGGGCACTGGTCATCGGGTTGTGCGGCGTCGTTTGCGCCACGGTCTTCGGGGCCGTGCTCGAGCCCGTGGTCGAGCCTCTCGTGAAGCCGTACGTCGAGCCCATGCTGCGCAAGGTCTCGGAGCTTCGTCCTCCCTGGAGCGAGCCGGAAGCCGAGGAGACGGAGCGCTCTCGCCGAACGGAGCCGGCCCGGGACGTCGGGAGGGAGCCGGCCGCGGAAACGGGGCGCGTGCCGACGCCCGACGATCTTTTCCGGGCGGATCGGAGTCGAAGTCGCGGGACGGAAGAGGACCCCGCCCAAGAGCGTCGCCGGGTCGGGCTCGACGAATTTTTCGCCGACGATCCGCCTCGCCCTCGAGCCTTCGCCGACGATTTCCGGACCGGGGAAACCGAAGGGGCAAGGGCCCGCATCGGCTTCGGAAAGCCCCTCGCGCCGGAGGAATGGGAATGAGCCCGCAGGAAGAAGGAAGCGCTCGGCCGGAAAAGGAGAAGCGGCTTCCAGCCGAATTTCGGATTTTCGCCTGAACGCTCTTTTCGCTCAAGCACCGCTTATTTGCGGACGAGCTTGAGCAGCTCCTTGTCCCGGAGAATCCGCATGATCTTTCGGGAGCTTTCAACCGTGAAGCCGATGCGGCCGCGCCGGGCTTTGAAATGGATCATGAAGACGCGCTCCCGGGACGGTCGCTTCCAGTCGCAGGGAAACCACGTTCGAAAGTCGCCCGTGCCCCAGATGCGCCACTTGCCGTTCGCGAGGGTGGGCTCCAGGGCTTCCACGAAGCTCATTTCGGAAAACGCGACCCGCCTGGCCCCCCACGGAAAGTAATAGCGACGGAAAAGAATCCCCTCCCCGTCGATTTCCACCAAACGATCCGAATACGATATCTTCTTAGCCATGGCTTTCAACCGCCCAACGCAGGCGGGAACGGGGAAGAGGCCGCCTCAACGGTCTCCGCCAAGGACTTCCACCTTGAGCTTGGCCTTTCCCTGACGGACGAACCCCAGTTCCTGGGCGGCTCGATAGGACACGTCCAAATGCCGCCCTTTGATGAAGGGGCCCCGGTCGTTGATGCGCAAAACGACGCTCTTGCCGTTGCGAACGTTGGTGACGCGCACCCGGGTGCCCAAGGGATACTTGCGGTGAGCCGCAGTGAGCTTGGTTTTGTCGTAGATCTCACCGCTGGCGGTTTTGCAGCCGTGAAACTTGTGGCTGATGTAGGAGGCGATGCAGAACCTCCCGTCGGGGCCCCTCTCGTCCCCCGCCGAAGCCGCCGTCGCCAGGGCCAGACCCAATGCGTTGCAGATCACCGTCAATGAAATCCCTAGAACGATTTGGCGCATTTTCGGTTCCTTCCTCTTCGGTGACGTTTCTCGCCGGTCGGTCCATTCGGTCTTCCCGAACCGGCCCCCCAAGCCTCCACCCGCCCTACATACACAATCCCTTCTTTCATGTCAAAATTTTCAATCCCAAAAGATGGGCCCCGGAAGGCCTTGAAAACGGGCCCCGGCGGCCCTTGCCACTGCCGATTGAACTTTCGAAAGCCATCTGCTATACTGGGCTTTCGAAGAATTCGGAGAGTTTTGTTTACTTAAAACAAACACTTGGGCGCTCATTCCATACGGGGAAGGAATCCGCTTTGCGACAGGTCAAGTTCATTTTCATCACGGGAGGGGTGCTTTCGTCCCTGGGGAAAGGGCTGGCGGCCGCCTCCATCGGGGCCCTCATGGAGAGTCGGGGGCTGCGCGTGACCATCCAGAAGCTGGATCCCTACATCAACGTCGATCCCGGGACCATGAACCCTTTCCAGCACGGCGAGGTTTACGTCACCGACGACGGGGCCGAAACGGACCTGGACCTCGGCCACTACGAGCGGTTCACCCACGCCCGCATGAGCAAGAAGAACAACTTCACTTCGGGCAGCATCTACCACTCGGTCATCACCAAGGAGCGCAGGGGGGACTACCTGGGAGGGACGGTGCAGGTGATTCCCCACGTGACCGACGAGATCAAGCACTGCATCCTCGGACTGACGGACGAGGTGGATCTGGTCATCGTGGAGATCGGCGGCACGGTGGGGGACATCGAGAGCCTGCCCTTTCTGGAGGCCATCCGGCAGTTCAGAAACGACATGGGCCGCGAGCACACCCTCTACATCCACGTCACCCTGGTGCCCTATCTCAAGGCCTCGGGGGAGCTCAAGACCAAGCCCACCCAGCACAGCGTCAAGGAGCTGAGAAGCATCGGCATCCAGCCCAACATCCTTCTTTGCCGCACGGAGCAGTTCCTCTCCCCGGACGTCAAGCGCAAGATCGCCCATTTCTGCGACGTGGAGCCCGAAGGGGTCATCACCGCCAAGGACGTGGACTGTATTTACGAAGTCCCTCTGGTCTTCCACGAAGAGGGGCTCGACGAGATGATCCTGAAGCTGCTCAACATCTGGACCCGGGCCCCGGTCCTGGACGATTGGAAGAACTTGATCGCCCGCATCAAGGACCCCGTCCACCAGGTTCGCATCGCCATCGTCGGCAAGTACACGGACCTGACGGAATCCTACAAGAGCCTCAACGAAGCCTTGGCTCACGGCGGGGTGGCCCATCAGGCGCGGGTGATCCTCGACTACGTGGATTCGGAGAACGTGGAAAAGGAAGGGGGCGAGGCCCTCATCGAGGGGGTGGACGGCATCCTCGTCCCCGGTGGGTTCGGAAACCGGGGGATGGAGGGTAAGATCAAGGCCATCCGCTACGCCAGGGAGAACGGAATCCCGTTTTTCGGGATTTGCCTGGGGATGCAGATGGCCGTGGTGGAGCTCGCCCGCCACGTGGCCCGCCTGGAGCGGGCCCACAGCATGGAATTCGACAAGAACACCCCCCATCCCGTGATCTTCCTCATGCGGGAATGGTTCGATTACAAGAACAACGCCACCGTGCGCCGCGACGAGCAGTCGGACTTGGGGGGAACCATGCGCTTGGGAGCTTATCCGTGCGTCTTGGAGCCCGACAGCTTCGCTTCGGAAGCCTACCAACGCCCGAAGATCTCCGAGCGGCACCGGCACCGCTACGAATTCAACAACGAATACCGGGAGGTCCTCCACAAGCACGGCCTGCGGTTCACCGGATTGTCCCCGGACAAGAACCTGGTGGAAATTATCGAGTACCCCGATCATCCGTGGTTTTTGGGCTGCCAATTCCATCCGGAATTCCGGTCCCGCCCCATGGAGCCCCATCCCCTTTTCAAGGCCTTCGTCGGCAAGGCGTTGGAAAACGCTCTGAGCAAGCAGCAAAGGGCCAAGGAAGGGGACGAAGAGGAAAGCGCGGAATGAAAAGGGGAAGCACGGGAGCGCTCCCATGGAAGAAAGCCACAACCCGATGAAATCCTTCAAGGTGGGAGACGCCCTCGTGGGGGGGGATCGATTGTTCTTCATCGGGGGCCCCTGCGTGCTGGAAAGCAAGGAGCTGGGATTGCGGATCGCCCGTTTTCTCAAGGACCTCTGCCGCGATCTGGATGTTCCCTACATCTTCAAAAGCTCCTACGACAAGGCCAACCGCACTTCCGTGAGCGCCTACCGGGGCCCGGGACCGGAAAGGGGCCTCCGGGAGCTGCGGGAGATTCGCGAGGAGGCGGGGGTCGCCGTCCTCACCGACGTTCACGATGTCGAGCAAGCGCGCCAAGCCGCCCGCTTCGTGGACGTTCTTCAGGTCCCGGCGTTTCTGGCCCGCCAGACGGACCTTCTGAGGGCCGTCGGCGAGACGGGCAAGCCCGTCAACGTCAAGAAGGCCCAGTTCCTGGCTCCGTGGGACATGGCCCGGGTGGTGGAAAAAATCCGCGCCACGGGCAACGACCGCATCCTCGTCACCGAGCGAGGGACCCAGTTCGGCTACAACAATCTGGTGGTGGACATGCGATCCATCCCTCTGCTGGCACAACTGGGATACCCGGTGGTCTTCGACGCCACCCACAGCGTTCAGTTGCCGGGGGGACAAGGAAGCCGCTCGGGAGGACAACGGGAATTCGCGGCCCCCTTGGCCTGCGCCGCCGTGGCGGCGGGAGCCTGCGGCGTGTTCTGCGAAGTCCATGAAAACCCCGACGAAGCCTTGTGCGACGGCCCCAATTCCCTTCCCCTGGAGGAGGCTCGCCCCTTGCTGACCCGGCTCCTCGCCATCCATCGCGCCGTCCGATCTTCTCCCGTCACCCCATGAAGAGAAAGCCCGTGTCCATGGATTCACCGTGCCCCGAAGCCCTGCGTCGAAGAATTCTCCCCGTCCGCCTGATGATCTTCGACGTGGACGGAGTCCTCACCGACGGCAACATCACCTATTGCGACGACGGCAGCCAGACCAAGACCTTCAACAGCCAGGACGGCCACGGCATCAAGATGCTTCAGCGAAGCGGGGTGGAAGTGGCCCTCGTCACGGGCCGCTACTGCAAGGCCGTGGAGCATCGGGCCCGGAGCCTGGGGGTGGCCCGGGTGTACCAGGACGCCCTGGTCAAGATGGATTCCTACCGCGAGCTGCTGGAGGAAACGGGCCTCCAGGACGAGCAAACGGGCTACGCCGGAGACGATCTCATCGACATTCCCGTCATGCGGAGGGCGGGGCTGGCCGTAGCGGTGCCCAACGCGGTCCCCCAGGTGGCGTCCTACGCCCATTACGTCACGAGAAGCCCGGGGGGCGCGGGGGCGGCGAGGGAGATCTGCGATCTGATTCTGCAAGTTCAAGGGAACTGGGACCGGCTGACCGAGCGGTATTTCGGCGAGAAGGCGGTCGTCTTTCACAAGGAGCAGGAGCCCGGAACATGAAGCGCATAGCCACTCCCGTCAAGGACCTCGTCCTCCTGGAGCCCAAGGTTTTCGGAGACGACCGGGGATTTTTTTTCGAAAGCTACAACCGCAGGACTCTGGCGGAGCTGGGCATTGAGGAAGACTTCGTTCAGGACAACCACTCGAGATCCCGTCGGGGGGTCCTGCGGGGGCTCCACTACCAGATACGAAACATCCAGGGCAAGCTGGTGCGGGCCGTGGCGGGAGAAATCTACGACGTGGCCGTGGACTTGCGCCGCAGCTCCCCCACTTTCGGGCAATGGCACGGCGTGCTCCTTTCCGCCGACAACAAGCTTCAGTTCTACGTGCCGCCGGGATTCGCCCACGGCTTTCTGGTGGTTTCCCCCGTGGCGGAAGTGTTGTACAAGGCCACCGACTTCTACGCTCCCGAGCACGAACGGTGCATCCTGTGGAACGACCCGCGGCTGGCCATCCAATGGCCTTTGGAAGAGAAGCCCGTCCTGTCGGCCAAGGACAGGGAGGGAGTCGCTTTCTCGGAAGCTCCTCTTTTCCCTTGAAAGGATTCGCATGCCTTACGAAAACATCCTTGTCGTCGGTGCCAACGGCCAATTGGGATGGGAGCTTCAACGCACTCGCCCCCGGGAAGTGAACGTCACGGCTCTGGATCTTCCCGATCTGGATCTCGCCGACGGCCCTTCGACGGCGGAGCATGTCCGGAAGGCGAGGCCGGACTTGATCGTCAACGCCGCCGCCTACACTCAGGTGGACCGGGCCGAGGACGACACGGAGCTCGCCTACGCCATCAACGAAAAGGGCGTGAGCCATCTGGTGGCGGCGGCCCGCCCCGCAGGGGCCTTCTTGCTGCACGTTTCCACGGACTTCGTTTTCGACGGAGACAAAGGGGCCCCCTACTCCCCCGAGGACTCCCCTTCTCCCCGGAGCGTCTATGGAGCCAGCAAGCGAGCGGGCGAGGAAGTGCTCCTGCGCGACTACCCGGAGCACGGCTCCATCGTGCGCACGGCTTGGCTCTATTCCTCCCACGGTCGGAATTTCGCGAAGACCATGCTGCGTCTTTTCGACGAGCGCGAGGAGCTGAAGGTGGTGAGCGACCAAGTGGGGACCCCCACCTGGGCCCGCCATTTGGCCCTTTTCCTGTGGACCATGATCCGTTCGTCCCGGCCCATGAGCGGGGTTCATCATTTCACCGATGCGGGGGCGGCTTCCTGGTACGACTTCGCCGTGGCCATCGAAGAGGAATCGCGCGCTTGGCGGGGGCGGGAGGTTCGCATCCTTCCCGTTTCCACGGAGGAGTATCCCACTCGGGCCCGCCGGCCTTCCAACAGCCTGCTGGACAAGAGCGCCGCTTGGAAGCGCTGGTCCGTGGAGCCCGTTCATTGGCGCAAGGCCCTGCGGAGCATGCTCGAGGAGCTTCGACAGTTCCCTGAGGGCCGATGAAACGGGCTTCGCAGCGTCGTGAAAAGGAACAGCGATATGAAGAGGAAGCTTCAATGACCACAGACGACCACATGCCTTTCACCCAACACCTGGAAGAGCTGCGGTGGCGACTCATCAATTGCGGAATCGCCGTAGTGGTGGGCTTTGTCATCTGTTACTTCTTCAAGGAAAGAATCTTCGAGATCCTCATGACCCCTCTTTTGCAAGCGCTGTCGGCTCAAGAGGGACAGAAGCTCATCTACACCGCTCCCCACGAAGCCTTCATGACCTATCTCAAGGTGGCTCTTCTGGCAGGGATCGGGCTGGCGGTGCCGGTGATCCTCTACCAGTTCTGGGCTTTCGTGGCCCCCGGCCTTTACGAGCACGAGCGACGCTATCTGCTTCCCATCGTGTTTCTTTCCAGCCTTTTTTTCCTGGGAGGGGCCCTTTTCGGGTATTTCATCGTTTTTCCTTTCGGCTTCAAGTTCTTCGTGTCCTTCGCCAACGAATCCATCACTCCCATGATCAGCACCAAGGAGTTTCTATCCTTCGCCGCGCGGTTGCTCGTGGCCTTCGGGGTGGTGTTCGAACTGCCCATTCTCACTTTCTTTCTGACGAAAATGGGGCTGGTCACGGCCGATTTCCTTCGCCGCTGGCGCAAATACGCCATCGTGCTCGTTTTCGTCGTCGCCGCCGTTCTGACGCCTCCCGACGTTTTCACCCAATCCTTCATGGCCGTTCCCCTTATTATCCTGTATGAAACGAGCGTCTTCATCGCCCGCATTTTCGGCAAAAAGGAGGATGAGGAGGCGGCCGACGAGAAGGAAGCGCCGGCGGGCACGGAAGAGCCCCGCTCGTGAACGGCTTTTCCATGGTTGAACCGCCCGAGCTTCGAGAGGATTTTCGCGCAATGGAAAACACGATTCTGGTTCTGGCCACCCGCAACCGGGGAAAATCCCGGGAGATCAAGGATTTTCTCAAGGAATTCCCCGTGGAGATCAAGGACCTCACCGATTTCGGTCCCATTCCCGAAGTGGAGGAGGACGGGAGGGATTTCGAGGAGAACGCCTACAAGAAAGCGAGCTTCACGGCCAAGGTCCTGGGGCTGCCCACCCTGGCCGACGATTCGGGACTGGAAGTGGACGCCCTGGGAGGGGCCCCCGGCGTTCATTCGGCTCGCTACGCCGGTCCCGATGCCGACGACGCGGCCAACAACCGCAAGCTCCTGGAAGCCCTCGACGGTGTTTCAACCCGTACCGCCAGGTTCCAGTGCGCTCTTTCCCTGGCCGTCCCCACGGGCTTCGCCCTCACCTACGAAGCCCAATGCGAGGGTCTCATCGTGGAAGCGCCTCGCGGCGAAAACGGCTTCGGCTACGACCCCCTCTTTCACTACCCTCCTCTGGAAAAGACCTTCGGGGAAATGACTTTGGAAGAGAAGGGCCGGGTGAGCCACCGGGGAAAGGCCCTCCAGGAGCTCAAAAGCGAATTCGACAAGGTCCTCGTCTGGATCCGGCAAAGGCTGGAAGAGGAGAAAAGGCTCCTGGTGGGGGACATCTGCCAGGACGATCATTGAGGGGGGACGCCATGAGCGAGTCGCGGCGGGAGGCATTTGCGGAAGAAGCTCGCTCCTTCCTTCAACGGTGGAAGGCGGAAGGGGTCCCTCCCCGTTGGACGCTGCTGAAGGAGGCCGACGATCTCGAGGAGCGGCGGCAAGCCTTGGGGGCCCAAGGCTTGTGGAGCTTCTCGCCCGTGCTGCTCACGGCCACCCTCGACGACGGGTGGGGCCACGGGTTGGAAGTCATCCACCGGTTCGCCGAAGTCCTGGGCGTTCGAATCATCCCTTTGGGAACGTTGCAAACGCCGCAAGCCATCGTGGATCGATGCTACGAGCACCTTCCGGACCTTGTGGGCCTCACGGTCCTGCAAATGGACTCCGAAGAGGGGCTCGCCTTCGTCGCTCGCCATCTCCCGCCTTCCACCCGCTTGATGGCGGGAGGTCCTCCTTTCGCCATCGACCCGGAGCTGGCGTCCCGGACGGGAGTGCATTGCGCGGCCCGCCATGCGGGGGACTTTCTGGAAGCCGTCCTTTCGTGGTTTCCTCCCGACGTTTGATCGACGGCCTTTCAAGCCAGAGACAACAAGCACTCGGCCAGGCGCCCCGCGTCGATGAAGGGACGGCTCTCCTCGGTCACCAGCTCCGTGTCCAGAATCTCCACCCCCAACCCTTCGATCTCCTTGAACTGAACGGGCCCTCCGTAAAAGCCGTTTTTGGAATCCACGATCACCGTATCGAGAAGCTTGGACGTCGGCGTTTTCCGGAAGCAGCTCTTTTGCAGATAACTCGAAAGGGTGGCGACGCAGTCCGCCAGCGTCATGCCTTTTTGCTCGGGGTCGTGGCCCAGGTTGGGCACGTAAACCTTGGGACAATCCGCTTGGGCGATGGCATCCCCGATTCCCCGGGCAAGAAAACTGGCCACGAGGCTCGAATAAAAGCTTCCCACGGGATAGCAGACGAGGTTCGCCTCGAGGATTCGAAGACGAATTCTTTGGCGGAGGAGGAGCTCCACCGGTTGAGGATCCCGCATGTCTTCCGCCAGATAAATCCGACGGACGGGCGAGGAGATGGGGGGAGCCTCCTTGCCGGTGATCAGATGCTGCCCCACGAGGACCGTTCCGTCCCGAAGCTCGCTCGCCAGATGAAGGCTCCGGTTGGTGAGGATGTCCACTTCCCCCCGGGCATCCACCAATCGAGAAAACACGTAGATCACCGGATCCATTTGCCGGTGGTAGGTGAGGTAGCCTCCCGTCAGGATGAGATTGCCGACGCAAGCCCCCCGCAAGTCGAAATGTCCCGGCATCCGGTCAAAAAAAGCCGCGAGCTTTCCGAGAACGATCCCCCTCATGGGCTCCGGCACGGCGAGAATCAGCTCGTCCTTCCCCTCCACCAAGGACTTCAGTCGTCGGCTTAGAATCCCTTGACTCTCGCCTGCGGGAAGCCGGTGGGAAAAGAGGCGGTACAAGGGCAGGTTCGCCGGCTTGTTGCGGTCGGCCAGGGCCATGATGCGGTTGCGGATGTCTCCCACCGCCGGCATGGCGAAAGCTTGGCGCAGCTTGGCGGAGCTTCCCCCGGAGTCGAAAGGGTTGATGATGTGAACGGTGTTGTACGTGTAATCGACGATTTTTCGACTCAAGGAGCGCAGGGCGGTGCCGCCGGTGAAAAAAAGAATGGTCGGTCCTCGCGCCGGGGCCCGACGAAGGGCCTCCAAGGGCCGATCCCCCTTCTCTCTCGTCGCCCAACGATCGAGAAGCATCGACGCAGGCGGCTCCACGCCGCTTCCACCGAGCCCCGCCATCATTTCGTTCTAATCCTCCAATCCCTGAAGCCCTCTCAAGAACGCCCGGACATTCACCCCCAGCACGTTGTGGTTGTAACCGCCCTCGAGGACCCCGAAACAGCCCGTGTTGCGCTCCTTTTTCAGTTCGTGGATCATGAGCCCCATGGCTTGGTAGTCTTCCGTGAGCAGAAGCCCTCCCCAGTCCCGGGCGTGGTTGTCGAATCCCGCCGAGACCCCTACGATATCGGCGTCCGTTTCCCGGAGACGGCCCTGCACGGCCCGGAGGTAGGAAGCGCGGTCGTGCTCGTCGGGATTGTGAAGAGTCACGTAGTCCTTGCCGCCCAGGATGTTCACGTTCCCGTCCCCGAAGTGAAGGTCGAAATCCAGAATGTGGGCCTTGCGGATACGGTTGTGGCGCTTGAGATGCTCGATGGCGATGGCCATGTTGTTGAAGTAGCAGAACCCCCAGGAGCTGTCGGCGGAAGCGTGATGCCCCGGCGGGCGGACGAGGGCGAAGCAGGGCTCCGACAGTCCCGTCTCCGCCGCCTGAACGGCCCCTCCCGCCGCCAGGGAAGCGATGCGGTCCAGTTTGCGACGGATCACGGAATCGATGTGGCGCTCGGTGTGAACCGCTTGAATATCCTCCCAGGAAGCGGGCTCCGCCTCCACGTAGGTGAATTCGTCCCCGAGGGCGTCCAAAACGGCTTGAATACGCCCCGCCTCGGCGGCGGGATCGCTGGTATAGACTTCATGGAAATCGTCGTGCGTGATCACTTTCATGGCTTGTCCTCACAGTACCGAAATCATTCATGGCGGACATCCGCGGGCTGGCAAACGGTCACTTCCTCCCCGCCGGTGATCTCCAACAATTGATCCACGGTAACGGGAACGGCGGAGTGGTCGTTGCCGGCCGCCGCGTACACTCT
>Ga0180430_10004044_pt1 | contig 12475 bp, 8 predicted proteins | sample SS_ome_9_FD_132999 | JGI IMG/M metagenome (GOLD analysis project Ga0180430, IMG submission 132999) | Hypersaline lake sediment archaeal communities from the Salton Sea, California, USA - SS_1_S_2 metaG | ecosystem: Environmental > Aquatic > Non-marine Saline and Alkaline > Hypersaline > Sediment... | reverse complement strand
TTCCTTCAAAAAGACGAACTATCTCTTTGTTCTCTGTGCACAATTCAAATCTGTAGCCTGCCAAAAAATTTCTACTAGCATCATAAGATTCTTGAATAGAGGCACCTGTTGATTCTGATATAAAAACAGACATGTCATTTGAATATGCAGCAAAGCATTCTTTCTTGCTAAACTTTGGACGTATCTCTCCGCTTCTCTTTCTTAAAAATCTTACAAACGTTTTTTGTGCACTTCTGTTGTTTGCGTTTTCTTGTATCGGGCTATTTAAAAAGCTTGCAGCTTGCTCTCCAACAAATCTTCCGGCGGCGATATCTGACGGGAAATGCACACCGTTTTCTATTCTAGACTGACATATTAGTTCGGCAAGCTTTTCAAGTTCTCTTTTTCTGTGTGGAAAAATATTTGAAAGATAATCACAAGTAAAATAAGCAAATGCTGCATGTCCACTTGGAAATGCAGGTGAGCTTACTTCTTTTGTTTCTATGTCTTCATCTCTTTCTTTAAAATAAAAATAAGGTCTTTTTCTATCGTAGACAAATTTAAGTCGAGTAACAACACCATCAAATTCATCTAATATTTCATCTAGTTTTTTCCAGTCAACATCTTCTTTTTTAAGAAGTTTTTTAAAAATATCTTCAGATTTTTTATGTGACTTTTTTAAGAATTTTTTACTTAGCGAGGGATTTCTTACGCATCTTCTAACTTCGTCTAAGTCTTCTTCAAATTTAGAAGTATTTTCTTGCGGATAAGAAAGTTCAGGTAGCGACTCTTCAAAACCTTTAAAGTGGTGGCATTTTTTCTGGACTCTACTTCTATACTTTTTCGGGACACTTTTTCTGTCTTCGTCTTCAAAGAGATTCCTAATAGATAGCATGCCTTTTCCTTGATGATTAGTCTTTATGGTGCATATATTCTAGTTTATGGTAAACTTCGCCTAAATCATCTGCCGCCTGAGAAATCTTTGTTCTCATCCAATCCTCTAAGTCATGCCCGGCCGGAATCATGTCTTGTATCTTGCCGGCGTATTTTTCTATTTTATGAAGCTGCGCTTTTGCCATGTATGCACCTTCGTGATGAGCTGTTCCAAATTCGTGCTCACTTTGAAAATCACGATGCATGTCTATTGCAGGTATTTCTAAAGGCTGAAATAAGCTTGGTGTGCTTCCACACCCACAGCCTTCCTGCATAACCATTACTTCGCCACATTCTGAGCAAGAAAGCTTATATGGACTTTTATCTGTGCCGCATTGACACGGTGACATGCCACATATTTCACAATTTTGTGTGCACATGCAAGGAGACATTCCGCATGACGGGCAAGTAGATAAAGAAGGAGTCTGTCTAAGAAAGTTAGGAGACACTTCTTCTGGTTCTACTAAAAAGTCTTCTCTTACTCTTGCAATTTCTTGTTGAATCATTCTTTTTAGTGCTTTTCTATTCATTACAACCTCTCAATACATTGAACCAGATTTGATTCCGCTTATTAAATATCTCATTCTTTCCATATTATCAAAAGGTTTAGCATTGAGAATTAAGTTTTTTACCTCTTCTCTTGTGTAATCACCCAAATCTTTATCAGAATTATTTATAATTTTTACATTAATTCCGTTTTGATAAAAGAGCTTTGCTATTTTTATTTCTTTATGTTTCACGTCAGGGTCAAACCCTAGAATAACAGGGGTTTTGTTTTCTACAATTTTTCTAAAAACTGCATATGACATATCAACCCAGCTGCCTAAAACAGGCACAGACTGTTTTCCTGCTTTGACGGCATCAAATATTCCTTCAACCAATACAACTGGCTTCATCCAGTCTATTAAATGTTCATTAAAAATAATATCTTTTTTTGAAGCATCACAGTTTTTATACTTTGCAAACTTGGTTTCTTCATCAACTGTTCTAGTCACATAAAAATTTAAGTCAAGATTATTATCTAAACTTGGAAAAATTACCCTGCTTTCAAATCCATATTCAAAGCTATAACCTGCTTTAAATCGATACAAGTCTTCTTCTTGCATACCTCTATCAAAAAGATACTCGCGTATAAAGTTTGCAGCAGGACTATTAGAAAGCGCAATCATTTTAAAGTCTGTGGGAAGATGAACAACCTTTTTTTCATCTTCATCTGGCTCTTTTTCTCCACCAAAGAATTCTCTTACACGATCAAGATCCTTAAACTCTGGAACATTTTTCTTAATAAACCAAGAAAGGCTTTTTCCCTTTGATTCACAAACCCAACAATGATAAACACCTGTTTCAATAACAACAGAAAGCTTTCTTTTCTTTTTCGTTTTTGGAGACTTTCTGCATACTGGGCAATAGACTGCTAGATCTTTTCCGTCTCCAGAAGTAATTCCTTCGCCGAAAACGGATACTAGTAAGTCTTTCTTTTGTTTAAGTGTGACAATATTCATTATTGAGAATATTAATCACTATTTTCATTATTTTCAAGCCACTTTGCTTTTGCAATTACAAAAGCGTCTGCCATGTCATATGCGTGTTTTTCATAAACTTTTAAACCTTTTCTAGGGCCTGACTTGAGAATTTTTGTAGGAAACACAAAGCTTTTGCCTACTATTTCTTTTACTTGGCGCAAGACTTGATCTTTAGTTCCTTCAGAAGTTTTCTTTTTCCCTAAAACAATTATATTGTTTATTTTTCTTGCGTTATTAACATTGATAGGATAAGCTTCGATGCCTAAGTCATTATAGCAAACCCACTGAATAATACCATTAAATTTTGCCAACTTAAAAAGTGTTCCAGAAGAAGATCTTCCTCTTGCAAAGCTTGTTAAATAATCTTCGACAGCTATTTCTTCGATAGGGTGCTTAATCATTAGGTCCAAGATATGCGACTTAACTTTTTTCACTTTTTCAAAAAAATTTTTGACTTTAGATAGATCCACATATGAAAAGTGAACTTGCTCACCTTTTTCATCTACTATGCAAAATCCTGTACAGGAAGTGGATATGTCCATACCTAAAATCATTTAGAAATCCTGCTTGAGCCTAATAATAAACTCGTCTTCTTCTGTTTTTGTAATAGGCTGCGCTAGTTGAGCTTTCATAATAACGTTAAAGTTGTCATCGTGAATATTAACAGTCGTCACGTGTACAGTAGAAAGATTTTCGTTATGTGGTAATGTGTCAGGAGGATAAGATGTATATGTACTGTTAGAAGAGGACATAAATTGACCAACTTCTACTGGCACATTTAAAACTAGAGTATTGAGAGTTTGTTCTCCTCTAAAACGCATATCAATTTTATCTTTTCCAAAATAAGGCAAGTTAGGTGTTTTAATAACTGCCATCCCTTCTTCGTACAAGATTGTGCCAATATTATTCCATGTAGCCTGAGCTGTCTCACAGTCAGCACGGTAAAGTCCGCCCCTGCCGTTGTCTCGAATATTTATACTAATATCACCCGAAGATCCTGTCAGATTTTCTTCGTATAGATGAAAAGATCCTGGGTGTATTTTTTATCCGTAATAGAGATTAGATATGTCTACGATTGTAATTTCATTTGAACTTACATCTCTTGTGCGCTGGGCGATTGTCAATACAGCGCCGGGTGCTACTCCCGGGTTATCAGGGGCTGATCCTACTATTTGATCAAAAATAGAGCCTGACGTGAATACTAAGCCTGGGTACAGAGACGATGTAGGAATAAGATTGTCTAATGCAATAATCGAGTAGTCGATTGCTCGTCCAGACTTTTTAAACATATTGCTCGCAGACATAACAGACTTTTCAAGTAAGTCATATCTAGGTTTATGTAATCCATTGTCATTAGGAAGAATTGACAAAAGTCTTTTAGCATTAGAACCAGTATCGTATGTATAGCTGTCTGCTGTTACATCTTGTACTGTGGTGTTTATAGTATAGGGAAAAAGTCCTAAATGACGTGGTTGGCGCATCTCGACAAAATCTAGTGTATAGTTTTCAAGATTTGTCATCTTTCCGCCGACACCAAAGGAGTACTGTACACTAAATGGATCATTTGTTGTACTAAGAATTCTTTGAAAGGGTGTTACCAAAACATCTCTTAGAGAAGAAGAAGGGAAAAAATATACTGGCACGTAAAACACTAAATCATCAGTTGATGTAGGGCTTTCTTCAAATAGATTTTCGTATTTTTTAAGATTTTTATTTATGTACTTATTGTACATTCTAATGTCATGAATTTCTGCATTTAGTGGGTGACTAAATTCATTTGGTCCTCGAGTAAGTGCTCTATCAGGGCTAACTCCAGCAGGCAAATAACCTTCATTTATTGAATTGCTTCCTGCGTCTTTAGGGTCATTGGTCACTAACCCATCCATCGTCGCCCCATAACTATTGTCGTAGTAGTTGCCAATGCATAAAAATCTAGGGCTTTTTGTTGCGTTTAAAGATGCAGATGGTATATGAAAATCAGTTTTGTTACTGTCAATGAATATCGATCCTGTTGAATTATTGCTGCTATTTGACCATGTAACAAGAACATTATGCCAGTGATTTTTCTTTAAAACGTGAGAAGAAGTAAAGACTAAATCATTAGGATAAGCACTTGATGGTGTAGACAAATCGATTAAAGAAGGAGCTTTGTCAGCACTTTGACTTAGCTGAAGCAAAATCTTAAATTCGTTTTCAGCACCGAATTCGTCAATAGAAGATCCTGATACTAGAGATATACATATCGACGAAGACAGATGAAAGATTGTACCTGCCCTATAATCTCTGCTTGCTTTTGAGTACCTTGGGTTAATCCAAAAGCTTACAGAAAAATTATTGGGTAAGTCATATGAACCGCTTGGATTTGTATAGAGCAGTGCTGAGCCTGTAGGTATGTGCTCATTATCAAAAAAGTTTAAAGTATTATAGTTCGTATACCAAAAGCCACAATTATCATACTTGTGCTGATGATAAGGCATTAACGTTTTTCTAGTTACATTCTTGACTGTTGTATTTTTTGTAAACTTAAAAGGGGGATCAAATCGAAAAGCATCGATTTGTTTGTCAAATCTTACATCTTTTGGAGCTTCGTCAACAAGATTTAAGTAAGCGCTTAGCGAGCTTGCTATATTAGTTTCGCCTGCTCGAGCAGCTGCTCTAGCTATTTCAAAAGCAACTGCCCGGGCATAGTTATCTTCATTTAGTTTATGTACGTCACTTGTATTGTCTTCTTTAGAATCCGCAAGATTATTTGATGCATTTTCTAAATCAATAACTTGCTTAATTGCAGGAGAACGAACAGGACTTACATATTGTGAGCCTGTGACTCCTGCTCCTTGTGATGAAGAAATAAAATGAACGTGTGGTCTTAATAAAACCGAAACATTTTCTAAGTTGCGTTTTCCAAGCTTAATAAACGACATTGAATCCTCATTTTAGAAGTCTAGTCTAACTCTAAAAGTAAGATCCTTTTCATCATTCTTTTCGACTGGGCGTGAAAGCTTAGCTGTTGCAAGAAGCTCCTCGTTGGCATCATAAAGACCAATTGTCGAGACAAAGGCAAAAGATTTTTGTGTGCCTTGCTCTGACTCATCAATAACAATTATTCGACCTTCAGAATCTGTATAAGATGGATTTGAAGAGTAATTAAATTCATCTGCAGTTGCTCGGCAGAAAACTAGCGTTGAATTAATCTTTGTATTATTCTGGAAAGTTAAGAAAGTATTGCTTCCTGACCCGAATCGAGTTGAGGCAACATGATCTAAAATTTGATCCATAGATGCTGATGCAACAAAATGAGGAACAAAAGATGCACTTATATGAGCAACTCCGGTTGCACCAACAGCCGACAATGAACCTGTCATAATTTGATTTGAATTAAGTGCCCTTTCTATATCCAAGACTGCAATACCTTTTTGATAAAACATCAACCCAACAGTCTGTGAAGTATCACTTGCAAGAACAATATTGCCAACATCTCCTCCGAACTGGGATCTTTCAATACTTGAAGCAGCACCTACATCAGTAAATATTACTGACCCTGACGAAGGATTTGTAGCAGTCACATCAACGTTAGAAGGATGTGCTTCAGAAGCATGACCTGCAGAAGAGCTTTGAAAGAATCTCATTGCAAAGGTTTCCCGCTTTACACCGTCTCTTGTAAAAAGACGCTTAAAACATAGAAAAAGTGCATTATCAATATCGTCAGTATCGGTAGTGCTAGAAAAAGGTGCTCTAAACTTTCCTGATGCGTCTCCGAGCAGCGTTTGAGAAAACTGTCTATAGACATTGATTTTTTCTCTCATCATAAGAGACTCTGACGTGAAAAGAATTTTTCCGTTTGTGTCAACACCAGTAGATGCAGAAAAAGCTGTTGCTGATCCTGAGTGAACACCAAATGTCATGTCAAATATTTCATTTGCTGTTTGAAGAGCGTAATTTTGATCAAAAACTGTTTGGAATAGAGAAGATGTTACTGCATTTCCACCAGAAGAAGTCACAAAAACTTGATACTTTTTTCTTGTTGCTGAACCAGAGACATCTTCTTCTACAAAGTCAACCAACTGATTTAGCGTTGTTCTTGTTGTTTTAATGTCTGCGCTTGATATCGTCTTAAATGTCGCCATTATTTCCTCTTATTATGAAATCTTTAACTCAATATTTTTGGTGAGTCCAGAGTTGACACCTGTTACTTTTAAGAAAGATCTAATATATGACCCGCCTGAAACACTATAAGTGCTAAAAGTTGTATCTGAAAAACTCTTAAGGTTAAGTGTAATAGAAGCTGAAACTGTGTCACCTTGTGTATTGAAGTCTGCAGGAATTCTATAAACTGCAACATTATCTGCATATACGACATCAGGTTGTTCACCAGAAATTGTAAAAAATAAATTATTTAGTTCTACTCTGAATTCTCCATCGAGAATGTCAGGCTCTATTCCCGTTCCTGTTTTTGAACTGATTGCTGCAACAACAGTCTGTGATGTGATAGAAGTTCTAGTAAAATTAACTGTCGTACTTGTAAGATCCGTTCCAGAAAGTGTCATATCTAAAACAGGTAAATGAGTCAAAAATTCATTTGATATACTTAAAAGTTTGTGCTTGAGCCCTAAGCTACCTGCTGTGAAAGCTTCAAGAATGGGTGTGTTCTTTTCAATTTTTTCTCTACCCACAGTTCTTCCAAATTGCTGTATAATAGAATAATCAATTTCATCATCTCCTAATGCAAATTGAAAAATTTGAAAAGACCCATCATTTCTTGCAAGTGCTCTACGACCTGCGTCTGTTAAAACAGCGTCAACAATAATATTGTTTGTGCTATGATCTAAAAATCCCATTTTATCTCCTTGATACTAAATATACACTAAAAAAAAATATTGTAATTCTACGATAATTTAATTTTTACACATTTGTAGTTGATACACTTGGATCACCGCTAAAGTCGGCAATTCTAATATTAAGTATCTTATCCTTATGATTATCTATATTAATCATGTGCATTTGATATGTGTCTTTGTTTGGATCGATTCTTAAAAAGTCTAAATCTTTTTCTTGTGTGCCACTTTTATCGATATATCTAGTTACTTTATAATACTCGGGATCTAAATAAACTCTCATTCTATCATAACCGCTTACTTTTATTGCATCTTCAAAAGAGTCTTTGTTTATAAGAAGATTTGGATAGGGCTTAGGGGCATTTGGAAAACTAATCATTTCATTTTTTACTTTATTGAGTCTTTTGTTGTAGGAAAATCTCATTTGAGTACTATAGTTTGAAGATAGACCATGCGCATCTACACACGCAATGGCATAAATAGGTTTGTCTCCATCCTCCCATGAATTGTCAACGTAATTAACTTTAGGATGAGGAAATCTAAATAAGTTTTCAGCTGACGCTTCTTCAGCAACGAGTGATCTAATTGTAGAGTTGTCAAAATCAAACTCAGCAATTAAAGTAAAAGGTTGTCTAAGGTTAGATCTTTTAAATATCTGAAATCTTTTAATATCTCTTTGCGGATTTATTGGAAATTGCCAACTTATTCTAGGCTTTCTAACCTTATAGTCAAAAGATATTCTAATATTCTCAGGTGGAGGTGGGGGTTCATGCTCTATACAATGTACTCCTGTCATTTTTCCTTCTGACGCTATAAGAATACTAACCAATGATACATCATCTAATGAAGGATCATCTTCATTTCTTTCTTCAGCAATCATTTGAACATAGTAAACTGACCTGATTTCGTACACATAAATACCACCGTATCTGACATTTTCATCAATAATATAGAGCCCGTCTGGATTATCTGTTACCAATCTTCCTCTGTTTTCATAAGTGTCGTTTTCCATAACTTCAAGTTTGTTAATTATATAGCCTGCATGCTTTATGATAGGGTATTTTTGGTAAGCTTCGGAAAAAGACTTTGCATTGTTGTTTTTTCCAAAAGATGAGGCAAGTGGAATAGATTCAATGGCTGCGGCGTTAGTGGTATAAGTTTTTTCTGATTCTTTGTTTGTTGTATTTCTTCTTATTGCATATCTACTTGCGCGAATTGCAGAATCTCGAATAGCATAAAATTCATCTTGAAATAAACTATCAGGAATTCTAATTGCACTATCAACCAATTGATCAAAAATCAATTTATTTGCTTGAATTGTAAAATTTTGTCGTGATGTCAAATCGTCAGCATTTTCAGCTTCTTCTTTTGACATGTCTGTCTTTACAACACGATATCCTTTTGACTGAAGACCTTTGAGAGCTGACGCTATTAATTTCTTTTCTTCTCCCGTAAGCCTTCCGTCTTCTTGTGCTTCTAGTAGTTTTGCATATGAATCTTGCGGTGAATCTTTAGGTTCGTCTGTTTGCGTAAGAAAAATTGATCCATCGAACATATCATAGAGGTGCTTTTCTTTTTGAGAATCAACTATTTCAAAACTCGTAAATTCTTCATTTGTAACACCACCCTCGATAAGTATTTTATCAATATTTTGTGAAACTATTCTTGAGTTTCGAAGTTCTCTAATAATTGAGTTTCTTTTAGGCGGAGTAAAGAAAATTTCAACATATCTAGGTTTTTTGTCATTATTAAGTTGAAAAAATATTTCTTCGTCTCTTGAAACAGACACGTCCAATACTTGATTTTCTGTATTAATAAACTCTCTTTCGTTTGCTGTAAAAAAGTTATAAACAAATCTTGAAGATGCATTGCTTATTTCTGGTACATTAACCCTAAAAGCAGGTGTAGAAGGAAAACTGTCTAAAACAGCAACATAGTCTTCTCCAGAACTTTCGGGATCTTCAATGATTGCGCTATCAATACCTGAAAATTCTTGTACTTGATACTGAATATCAAATATATCTGTTAAATCTTTTATTGTCATTATTTAGTCCCTTTCGGAAGTATCGTAATTGTTGCATACATGCTAAACACCTCCGGAAAATCTTCTTCGCATTCTCTATTATATTTGTTTATTATTTTTTCATTTTCCGAAGAAACATTTTTTAAATCTGGGCGTGTTGTTTTCGAAGTATATGAAAAACTAGGCTCAGTTTTGTATACATCAATAAAATTTTTATCATAAGCTGGTGTATAAAGTACAAAGTCTTTTTCATTTACTAATATAGAAAATACTTTATCAAACTTTTTAGGATATATTACTTTCTTAAGCTTATCAACTAAACTGTATCCTGGAGAGGCAGCAATTATTTCAATTGCTCTGAAAAGCTCGCTTGCTAGTTTTTGATCAATATTTGCTGCTGGGTACAAAAGTCTAGTTTTGTTAATTAAATTTTCATAATCAGATTGTATTTCATTTCTTCTAACTGAAAGACCTCCTGATATTTGCTCTGAGTTTTTTCTAATCGGACTTAGAGTAAATGTATTTTCATTTAAATCTAGCCCTAAAGCATATCGATAATAAACTTTAAATGCATAATCTAAAATGTGATTTTTTAAAATATCTTCACCATATGAGCTTTTAAGCTCACTTCCTTTTTGATAATTAGCAGAATAGGCTTTCTTAAGATTAGAAAAAGGATCTCCTAAATCGTTGTTTTTGTTAGACCAAGTTGTAAACTCAATATTGTTTAAAATATCAGAGAAACTCCACGTGTCTGAAAAATTAGAAATATGATTTAAATTTTTACCTTCAAAGTCATTATCAATAATCATCAAAGATGAATCAAATAAAAATGTTTTTGGATATACAAGAACCTGGGAATCTATTTCATTTCTTTTAAAAATATTTACACAAAAACGATTAGACTCAAGAAATGATCTATTGTTAAATTCTTTATAAGCTTCTATTCTCAATGTACTCATTAATGAATTTGTCATGCCTACGTGACATATATTTTTAGGTCCTCTTTTTTCAGAAGAAAGCAAACCGTAACCAGGATTTGTCAAAATCTTCATCATTAACTTAATCTGGTTTAGACTTGGAATGTCTTCTTTTGTATATATAGAACTTTCTCCACTCAGAAGAGTTGTTACATAAGATTTATATATTTGAGAAACAGCTTCATCTGACAAAAGATCAAGAGAGTTATCAAATGCTTTTATTTTGTCATTTTTGAGCACTGCGATTGCTAGTTTGTCTCTATTAGTTCCTGATCCTTCTGATATAAACTTTGAAGCAGTTAAATACTGATTGTAAAGCTGTATTGCATGAATTTGAGGTGTCACTGTCAAAGCAGATATTTTTCTTACTCTTCTGGAGATAGACCTTATGAATTTTGATAAATGTTCTGACGTGTTATTGTATGCAGCTTGTTTGGCACTTGACCATGAACGCTGCTCGATGATTTGAGCTTTGGTGGTACCTGCTTCATCATTGCCCCAATCTTTAAAAGCCTGTGCGACGCCTTCAACTTCGTCTGCGTTTAGTGTAAGTATTACTTTTGCATTATTTGAAGTGCCATCGCCGCCGCCGCCGGCAGAATTTGCCAAAACACTTACTGACTTTCTAATTATTTTTGCTACAAAACTATACAAGATAAATGCACGGTGGTGATCTGCTAAAGAAACTCCTGTCCCTTGATAGTTAACACCAGCAGGTGGTACAGTGCCTTCGTCGTCAGCTGAGCTTTCAGCTCTTCTGTCTTCAGACAACTTATCTAAACGCTGAGCATTAAAAGAAATTTTTTGATTTTCTGTTATAAGTCCCGCGTCGACAAAGTGCTCATTAGAAAGAAAATATTTTATAGTTTTTGCTAACTCTGTCGAAAAATTAGCACCGCCTTCGAGAACTAGCTCTTCCTTGTTTAACCCACCTGTAGGACTGTCAATTTTATCTCCGCTCTGCTTATGCACTGTGTAGGTGATTCTTCTTGAATTACCTTCACCAGTTCCGACATTTAGTGTTTTTCCATTTTTAATATTGCTAAAATGTTTGTCTTTTTCTGTATATTCTTTTGGTTTAATCCCACCTTTGAGTTTTTCTCCGGCAGACATTTCACGAAAAGATTTTTTCTTTTTATCTTTTATTTTAGAGCGGTCGATATCAAACCCGTCTTTAAGTAACTTTTTGATAAGGATTGAATTAGCTCCACGCATCGCCCTTCTTGAGGCTTCCTGTACAGTTGCTGCACTTTCGAAATTTTCAAATGGACGAGCAATATTCTTATCGCCAATTTTATCGCCTACTTTGCCAGCTTTGCTATTTAATCGAGAACCAAAATATACTGATCTGAACAATCGCAAAAGGCCTTTAATGCTTCCCGCCTGATATGCAATCAAAGATAATAAAAATACTCCGTTACCAGAAGTTTTTGATAAATCTATTTCTTCACCAATAGCTTTAAGAAGTTGTTTTGCTGCATCTTCAACAAAATCAATTTTGGTTAAGTTGTATATGTCAGAGGTGTATTTATTAGCAAAATTTTTATAATTTTCAACAAAAGATTTAAGCTCACTTAAGTTATCATCGCCTCGCTGTATTGCTACATCGTAAAAATATTCAGGTCCAGTCAAATAACTCGAATTGTGTATTTTCCCGGCAGAAGGGACAGACTCAAAAGGAATGTAATTTCCAAGATCTTCTGATTTTGCAGACTTTGAAGACAGATAACTTACAATTCTTTTTCTTCTATTATTTTCTGTCGAGTCTAAGCTAAATTCAAAATTTTGTCTTTCTAGTGTTTTACTATAACCTATTAAATTACCGTAGTAATCTTCGATGTTTTTTATGCCGCTCGGAATTGAGTCTCCTATAGCATAAAATACTTTTGTTATATCAGGATTAGCAGAAACAGAACCGGCAATTTCAAAACAATCATTAAATATCAAAGCTCCCAGCATTTGCCCTAGAGCATCAATTTTATTAACATTTGACGGAAAGCTTTCAAATATTTTTTCAATTCTATTTGATGAAAAACTATTAGCAGCCGTAATGCCTTCAATAGCAGAAAAATCTTCTTCGTTTCCTTTTTGATCTGTTATTTTTAAATCTGAATAAAGCGATGTAGCGTATGCATTGCTTAGTTCAACAAGTGCATCATAGACTTCATATTCGTCTCGATTAATTACTGGAAATGCATTAGTTCT
>Ga0180430_10004039_pt1 | contig 12483 bp, 10 predicted proteins | sample SS_ome_9_FD_132999 | JGI IMG/M metagenome (GOLD analysis project Ga0180430, IMG submission 132999) | Hypersaline lake sediment archaeal communities from the Salton Sea, California, USA - SS_1_S_2 metaG | ecosystem: Environmental > Aquatic > Non-marine Saline and Alkaline > Hypersaline >... | reverse complement strand
GCCGCCTGGGCAAAATCAAGCAGGCCCGCCAGGGGCAGTTCTCCATCAACAACCGGGACAGCAACACGCCCCACATCAAAAAAGTACGGGTGGTCTCGACGATCACCTATTATCTTTCGGACTGATTAACGGTCGAGTGAATCGGGAATTGCCGATGGGCCGAGGCTCTGACGCAAGGCCGCGACGTCATCCCCGGTGGGGGTCTGGTATATCCGCAAGTCAAAGGCGGGCAGAATGGCGAGCAAGTGGTCGAAAATATCGGCTTGAACCCCCTCGTAGGTCACCCAGGCTTTATCCTTGCAAAAGGCATACACCTCCAATGGCAGCCCCTGGGGCGTGGGCGCCAGCTGGCGCACCATCAAGGTCATTTCCTGGTTGATCATCGGGTGCTGCCGCAGATAAGCCGTCATGTAAGCCCGAAAAGTACCGATATTGGTCAGGCGACGGCGATTGACCGGGGCGCCGTCAACGATCGCCAAACCGGCATTCTGGCCCTCGATTTCCTGCTGCTTAGCGGCAATGTAGTCGGCAAGCTGGCGCATGCCAGCAAAGCGGGCCAGCATGGCATCACTGCAGAAGCAGATCGATCGCATGTCGATATATAACGCCCGTTTGATGCGGCGACCGCCGGCGTCCTGCATGCCGCGCCAGTTCTTGAAGGATGTCGTGATCAGGGCGTAGGTGGGAATCGTCGTGATGGACTTGTCCCAGTTCTGCACTTTCACCGTCGTCAGGGTAATATCGATGACATCGCCGTCCGCGCCGTAACCCGGCATCTCGATCCAGTCGCCCTGTTTGAGCATGCGATTGGATATCAGCTGCACACCGGCCACGAATCCCAGAATGGCATCCTTGAACACCAGCATCAGGACAGCGGTCATGGCCCCCAGACCGCTGAAGAGATAGAGGGGTGTCTTGCCCAGAACGATGGCAATGATCGAGAGCAGCCCGGAGAAATAGAGCACGAGTTTGAAGACCTGGACAAAACCGGTGATCGGGATGTCCCGTGAGACGCGAAAGGTCTTGTAGATATCCAGAAAAGCGTTAAACAGCGCATCGATGACCAGTACGGCCACCGCGATGATATAAATGGTGACACCGCTCCGGGCGATACTCTCGGCACGCGCGTAACCCCCGAAAATCAAGGGGATGCTGACATGAACGATGAGGGCCGGCACCAGCAGCGCCAGGTGGGAGAACACGTTGCGCCCCACCAGGACATTATCCCAGTGGGTCCGGGTGCGCCCGGCCAGGCGCTGCAGCAGGCTGTTGAAGATGCCGCGGGTGATTTTCAGCGCCACGAGGCACACCAGCAGCACAATGACGGCCGCCGTCAACCGTACCAGTAAACCGCTGGTTTCCGCCCCGATGTGATAGCGCGCCAGCCAATCGGCGATGACGTCAGGCATGGGATTCCTTCCTTCCAATAGCAACGTTGATGAGCTCTAAACAGTCATGTATCCTACGGAACCGTCAACGTTGATGGCCAATAGACCGCCCCGGGCTAATTCAAATGCTCGCCCCGGGCCATGAACCGCTGGAACCCTTCTCCATCATCGCCGGCCACCGCCAGGCGGCGGACACCTTCCTGCAGGGTCTCCAGATCGGCGGCAATGGAAATCCGCAGATAATGAAGGCCGTCCGCCCCGATGACACCGAACGAGCGGCGATCCATCACGGCCACCTGATGATGGTAGAGGGCAAACATCTGGAACAGGGTCGCGGGTGAAGTGGTTCGCCGGATTTCCGCTGGCAAATCGTCGTAAGCATCCAAGGCCCCGACCCGCTTGCAAAGGCCCCCGATATTGGGAAACAGGTAGAACGCGCCGCCCGGCTTCTGACAGCTGACGCCGTCGATGGCATTCAGCTGTGCGAGAATCGCATCCCGGCGCGCTTCGAAGGTCCGCGCCATTTTGGCCATCCAGGGCCCCGACTGCGCATTCTCCAGGGCCTCCCGGGCGCCTTCCTGGTTGTAGGGCGGAACACAGGAAAAATAGTTGATGTTCATCGTCTTGAAGGCATCGGCTTCTTCCACGGTCGGCAGCACGGCATACCCCACACGGCCCCCGGTCCAGGCAAATGATTTGGAAAACCCGCTGCTGATGATGGTGATCTTCGCCATGCCCGGCATGGACGCAATGGACAAATGCCGCTGGCCGTCAAACAGGATGTTCTCATAGATTTCATCCGAATAGACCCGCACGTTCGGGGCACATCGGGACAGAATAGTATCAGCCAGGGCCGACAATTGGTCCTGTGTCGCCACCCCGCCTGTGGGGTTGGAGGGGAAATTGAGAATGATCAGCTTGGTTTTGGACGAAATAAGCGCGGCCAGCTGCTCCGGGGCGCAGGTAAAATTCGACTGCTCGTCGAGGTGCAGGGGCACCGGAACCGCACCGATGTACCGGATGAAGGATTCGTAGATGGGGAACCCGGGACTGGGGTAGATGATCTCATCCCCCGGGTTGCAGTAGATCTGCTGGGTGAAACCGATCGAGGGCTTGCCCCCCGGGAAAACGCAGACATGATCCGGCGTTACCGATAGGCCGCGGGTTGTGTTGATCTGGCGCGCAATGGCCTGCCTCAAGGGAAGAAGGCCCTTGGGGTCACAATAGTGCGCGTTGTCGCGGGCCACCTGCCGGCAGACCTCCTCTTTCACCCAGGGCGGTGCGCTGAAGTCCGGCTCCCCCAGATTCAGTTTGATAACGGGCCTACCCCGGGACGCCACGGCGACGATGTGCGGCCCGATTTTAAAAGCGTTTTCCGTACCGATGCGCCGCATGCGCGCCGCGTAGAGTGGCAAGACAGGGTCTCCTTTATAAATGACGCGTTCGATTTTTTCGGTGGTTATGCCACAATTGGAGCATACATTCAAACTGCCTGTTGGACTTTTCCGGCGGCTTTCGTTATAGCGTGGTAGCGTATCGACAGCGGGTTGGCCTTGCGGTGACCTTCGCTGTGATCGCGTATGGATGGCAAGGTCATGCCGCGGTTACCACAACGGTAAGAGGAGGCACGTCTCCATGGACTTTCAACTGCTTTACTGGCACTGGTTGGTCATCGGCATGCTGTTGATCATCGGCGAAATATTCGTTACCAGTTTTACCATGTTCTGGTTCGGATTGGGCGGTCTGGTGGTGGCCCTGGTGCTCAGCCTGGCACCGGGCCTTTCACTGACCTGGCAGCTGTTGATCTGGGCCGTTTCGTCCGCCCTTTTTACACTGCTGTGGTTCAAGCTGGTCCGCCCCCGCATGAAAGACCAGACCAAGGCCGGGATTGCCCGCGAAGCCGCCATCGGAGAAAGTGGCCAGGTGATCAAAGCACCGGCCGAAGGCCACCGCGGCGTGGTGCGATTTACGACGCCGCTGCTGGGATCGGACGAATGGCCGTTTATCTGCCAGGAAACGGTCGTGCCGGGAAATCGCGTCTTTGTCAAAGACATTTCGGGCAACACCCTGATCGTGGAATACCGCGAATAGGGGGCGTCGCGCGGCCCTATCCCTAACGCGGAAACGCGCGGCATCCCGCCGCACGCTCATTTTTCATACAGGAGGAATCATTTCATGGACGGATTGATCGTTATCGCGGTTTTTTTCATTCTCGTTGTGGTCACCATCACCATGGGGGTGCGCATCGTACCCCAGGGCAGCAAGCATGTGGTTCAGCGTCTGGGCAAGTACCACCGCACCCTGCCGCCCGGTTTGAACATCATCATCCCCTACATCGACATCGTGGCCTACAAAGTTACCACCAAAGATATTGTCCTCGACATCCCTTCCCAGGAGGTCATTACCCGGGACAATGCCGTCATCATTGCCAATGCCGTGGCCTACATCAACATTATCTCCCCGGAAAAATCCGTCTATGGGGTGGAAGATTATCGGTTTGCTATTCAAAATCTGGTGCAGACCTCCCTGCGATCGATCGTGGGCGAAATGGATCTGGACGATGCCCTCTCGTCCCGGGATCAAATCAAAGCCAAGCTGAAAGCCGCCATTTCAGATGATATTTCCGATTGGGGCATCACGCTTAAAACCGTCGAAATCCAGGACATCAACCCCTCCGAGACCATGCAGAAAGCCATGGAGGAACAGGCCGCCGCCGAACGCCAGCGTCGGGCCACCGTCACCCGGGCCGATGGTGAAAAAGAAGCCGCCGTCCTCGAAGCCGACGGACGCCTGGAAGCCTCCAAACGCGATGCCCAGGCCAAGGTCGTTCTGGCGGAAGCCAGCCAGCGGGCGATTCAAAAAGTGACGGAAGCCATTCAGGACAAAGAACTGCCCGCCATGTTCATTCTGGGGGAACGCTACGTGGAAGCCATCCGCCAGATGTCCGGTTCGGCAAATGCCAAAATCGTCGTGGTCCCGGCCGATATCCCGGCCGCGGTCCGCGGGCTTATGGGAAATCCGGGAAAGTAGACCTCACGCGCCTTTAAACAACGCAACGTGACACCGGCCAGCGAAAGGGGAAGAGCCACATGAGGACCCGCAACTGCAGGAAATGGCTCCCGACGATGATGGTGCTGTTGTCAATTCTCGGATGGCTGGCAGGCTGCACGCTGCCGGGGCCGCCGCCAACCCCGGCGGCGCCTTCCCCGGCCGCACCCGTGGCGGCAGGCAGCCAGATACCCCTGAAAGTCGGGGTGTCCACCAATATGCCCCCCCTGATCTTCAAACAGGCCAACCGCATCACCGGCCTCGAGGCCGAGCTGGCCAAAGGCCTGGCAGACTATCTGGGACGCCCCCTGCTGTTTGTCGAGGTGGCCTGGAAGGACCAGATCCCCTACCTGCTGGATCGGCGCACCGACATCATCATGTCCGGCCTGTCGGTCACCGAACTGCGCAAAGTCCGCATCGCCTTCAGCGATCCCTATTCGCGCACCGGCCAGATGGCCCTCATCCGGCGGGGCGATCTCCAGCGCTTTAAAATGGGCTATTATTCCATCGTGGAAACCCCGTCGATCGGTGCGGTGGAAAACACAACCGGTGCCTTGCTGGTTCGCGATCGCTACGAAAAAGCCAAAAAACACTTCTTCAAAACATCCGCCGAGGGCATTGAGGCGCTGCGGAACAAAACCATCGACCTGATGATTCACGATGCCCCCGTCGTTCTGGTCCTGGCCGCCGAACACGAAAGCGAACTGGAACCGATTTACTCGCTGCTGACCGAAGAATACCTGGCCTGGGGCCTTCGCCGGGGGGACGCGGCACTCTTGCAGTCGGCCAACGCTTACATTGCCGATATGAAGCGCGACGGCCGTTTGCAAGCTGTCGTAGAGCGCTGGATGCCCCTGTCCGGGAAATAATCACCGGGAATTCCCCCGACGCAATGCCGCCGGGACACGTTTGATTTTGGGAAGAAAGGATGACGGCCATGACGGCTGCCCTCGTTGTCGACCACATTCTCGGCTGGATGACGCAATACTGCGACACGGCCAATTTGAAAGGTTTTGTCGTCGGCGTCTCCGGCGGTATCGATTCGGCGGTCACATCGACTTTGTGCGCCCGTACCGGAAAAACCACGCTTCTGCTGACCATGCCCATTTACCAGGCCACCCGCCAAATCGACCTGGCCCGACAGCATATGGAATGGATCGAAGCGCGCTTTCAAAATGCCAAAGGGGTTCATGTCGACCTGACCCCCGCCTTCCAATCCATCGAAAAAACCCTGCCGGACCAGATCCAGGATGGGTTGACCATGGCCAACAGCCGTTCGCGCCTGCGGATGATGACGCTCTATGCCTTTGCCACCCATCACCGCCTGCTGGTGGCCGGAACCGGCAACAAAGTCGAAGATTTCGGTGTCGGGTTTTACACCAAATACGGCGATGGGGGCGTCGACCTGTCCCCGATCGCCGACCTGACAAAAACCGAAGTCTATGCGCTGGGGCGTGCGCTGGGGATCATCGACGGCATCATGCAGGCCCCACCCACGGACGGATTGTGGGAAGACAACCGCACGGATGAGGGCCAGATCGGGGCCAGCTACTCGGAACTGGAGTGGGCCATGCAATTTACCGAAAAAAACGGTGATGAAAGCAGCCTCGACGCCCGGCAGAAAGAGGTGCTGGCCATCTACCGCCGCTTCCATCAGATCAATCGGCACAAAATGGAACCGATTCCGGTATGCCGGATTCCGGACAGCTTGAAGGACTGACCCTTCCTGCCGGGGCCCCCGACTTTGCGCCTGCCAGACGGCATTCTTTCCACGCGCAATTCCGCACCCACCAAGGCATGATTGACATCACCCCCTATATCCGTTAGGGTTTCCGAGCGACGGAGGGCCGTGGGTATCCCACCCGCCTGATCTGGTCGCACACACCACCTTTCAATCATCGGGATGTTGCCATGATCATTGGTCTTGATGTCGGTGGCACCCACGCCGACGTAGTGCTACTGGGAAATGAAGGCGTCATCAATGAAATCAAAGTCCCCACGGATCCCACCGATCTCTTTCACACGGTATTGACCGCCCTTGAAAAAATCACCGCCGATATCGACCCGGCCAAGATTATCCGCATGGTCATGAGCACGACCTTGACCACCAATGCCATCATCCAGAAAAAACTGCCCCAGGTCGGCATGATTGTCTCGGGTGGGCCGGGTGTGGATCCCCACTTTTATCGCACCAACGACCACTTTGAATGCCTGTCGGGCTCCATCGACCACCGGGGCCGCGAAGTCGAACCGGTTCAGGAGGCCGCCGTTGATCGTATCCGCGAAAAGTTCATAGCGGCGGGCATCCGCCACGTGGGGGTGGTCACCAAGTTTTCGGTTCGCAATGCCGCCCAGGAAATGGCCATCGCCCGCCAGCTCGAGGGGCATTTCGAAAAAGTCTTCCTGGGCCACCGCATTTCAGGCAACCTCAGCTTTCCGCGTCGGATCGCCACCACCTATTTGAACGCCGCCGTCTATCCGATCCACCGCGAGTTTTTTGAAGCCGTCAACAACTCCCTCACCCGCAAGGGACTGAAGGTGCCGATCCGCATTCTCAAAGCGGACGGTGGCAACATGAATTTTGAAGCCTCCATCGACTACCCGGCCCAAACCACCCTGTCCGGGCCGGCGGCCAGCGTCATGGGGTCCATCGCGTTCGGGCCGGAAAGGGGCGATGCCCTGGTCATGGATATCGGCGGGACCACGACCGACATGGCGATCCTGGTGGATCAGGTGCCCCTGCTGGCCCCCCAGGGAATTGAGCTGGGCGGCTTCAAGACCCTCATCCGATCCCTCGAGACCCACTCGATCGGTATCGGGGGGGATAGTGCCGTACGAATCGAAAATGGCCGAATTCAGGTCGGTCCCCACCGAGACGGGCCGGCCATGGCCCACGGCGGTCCCTCGCCGACACCCACCGATGCCCTGGTCCTCATGGGAAAGGCCCGTAAAGGGTCACGGGAACTGGCCGTCCGGGGGTTTGCGCCCATCGCCGAGCAGCTGGGCGTAACGATCGAAGACGTCGCGTTCCAGGTCTTCGACCATACCTGCCGCCAGATTCTGAAGGCCGCCGAGGACATGGTGGAACGCATCAACCGGCAACCGGTGTACACGATTCATGAAATGCAGGATGGCTACCAGGTCCGGCCCACGACCATTTTGGTGTTAGGGGGACCGGCCCCGCTGTTTGCCGAGCACCTGGAGACCCTTTCGCGCTACCAGGTCGGCGTCGTCCCGCGCTGGACCGTGGCCAATGCCATTGGGGCCGCACTGGCACGTACCACCTGCGAAGTCAACTTATACGCGGATACCGAACAGCAAATCGCCACGGCACCGGAAGAAAATTTCACGACACAGATCGACCGCTCGTTCGACCAGGCCCAGGCCCGTCAAATGGCGCTCGATTTGCTTAAAAAGAAAGCGGTTGCCCGAGGTGCCAACCCGGCGCACCTTGAAATGGAAGTCACCGAGGAACTCCAGTTCAATATGGTGCGCGGCTTCCACACGACCGGACGCAATATCCGCATCCGGGCCCAGGTCCAGCCGGGCCTGATTTACGGGTATGATCCGGTGGCCGGCCGGCTGATGTAATCTACACCGGACGGAACGATACGGTCTTGAAGACCGCCACCCCTTGCCCAAGCGCCGGGGAGTGCTGATCATTAAACCACACCGTCCATAGCTTTAACACGGGTGGCAGAGCGCCCCCTCTCGAATGGCGATTCACAGTGACGCGTCAAGGATAGGAGCATCATGCTGAAGGCCAAACATAAAACCGGGCTGGTTTTTTTTCCGGCTTTCGACTGGGCCATCGACCCCACCCATCCGGAGCGGGAGGAACGGCTCCTTTACACCCAGGATCAGGTGGTTGAAGAAGGCATATTCGATATTGACGGCATCGTGGAACTCAAACCGGACCTGATCAACGTGCCGGATGTTCAGCGCGTACATTTCTGCGTCCCCGATCCGTTGAGCGTCATGACGGAATCGCACTTCATCAGCGCCGGCGGTGCCAAAACCATCGGCTGTGCCGTCATGGAGAAAAAAATCGAAAAGGGATTTGCCCTGGTGCGTCCGCCCGGTCACCACGCCATGCGGGTCGTGCATGGTGCCCGGGGCTTTTGCAACGTCAACATCGAAGCCATCATGATCGAGCACCTGCGCCAGACCTACGGGGTGAAGCGGGTGGCCATCGTGGATACGGACTGCCACCACGGTGACGGCACCCAGGACATTTACTGGCACGATCCGGACACCCTGTTTATATCGATCCACCAGGACGGCCGCACCCTCTACCCGGGCTCCGGTTTCCCCAACGAGCTCGGCGGCCCGAATGCCATCGGGACCACGCTTAACATTCCCCTGCCCCCCAACACTTCGGAAGAGGGCTTTCTTTACACCATCCGCAATGTCGTCCTGCCGATTCTGGAAGATTTCCAGCCGGATCTGATCGTCAACTCCGCCGGCCAGGACAATCATTTTTCGGACCCCATTACCAACATGAATTTCACCGCCCGCGGCTACGCCGAACTGACCGAACTGCTGAATGCCGACATAGCCGTATTGGAGGGCGGCTATGCCATCGAGGGCGCCCTGCCCTACGTGAATCTCGGCATCATTCTGGCTATGGCCGGCATCGATTACAGCAACGTGCGCGAACCCACTTTCGATCCGGAAAAATTACGCCAGTCCCAGGACGTCACGCGCATCATCGGCAAGGTGGGCGAACTGGTGCTGGCCTACTGGCAGCAGCGTGGCGCGATCCAGGACCAGGTTCGCAGCAAGCCCACCTGTGGCCGGCGGTCCCGCCAGTTGTTCTATGACACCGCGGGCATCACCGAAATGCAGGAAGAAACTATCCAGGTATGCGACCACTGCGGCGGGGCCTGGCGCATCGATTCGACGTCCGACCGCGGCCGGCACATCCTCGCCATCCACATTCCGCGGCGGGCCTGCTCAAAATGCCAAAGCACCGGGCAAGCCTGGTTTGCCGAAGCCGATGCCAAAAAATTCGACATGATCGCCTTGCAGGATCAGAGCACGGACACCTATACCGTGCGCAAGGCTTAAGCCCTGCCCCGCATGCGCCAGGAAACCCTCACCACCGCTCTCAAACTTCGCGCCCGGGGGCTGCAGGCCATGCGCGCGTTCTTTGAGGCCGCCGACTACCTCGAAGTCGAAACCCCCATCCGCATCCCGGCCCCGGCCCCCGAAGCGCACATCGATCCCGAGCCCTGCGGCCGGGCCTTTCTGCAAACGTCCCCCGAGCTCTGCATGAAACGATTGCTGGCGGCCGGCTACCCGCGCCTTTACCAAATCTGCCGCTGCTTTCGCCAGGGGGAGCGCGGCCGGCGCCATTTACCGGAGTTCACCCTGCTGGAGTGGTACACCGCACACCAGGACTACCGGCACATGATGGATCAGACCGAAGCCCTGGTGAAGCACGTGGCCCAATCCTTGGGAGCCAACTCTCAGTTGAAATTTCAGGACCGTATTATCGATCTCCAGGGGCCGTTCGAGCGCCTGCGCGTCGACGATGCTTTCCGTATGTTTGCCGGCGGCACGCCCGAGGCGGCCCTATCCGACGGACGCTTCGATGAAATCGTCGGTTGCACCATCGAACCCCGCCTCGGTTGGGAACGGCCGGTCTTCTTGTACGACTATCCTGCGGCCTGTGCCGCCATGGCCCGTCTGAAACCGGACAAGCCCACCCGGGCGGAACGGTTTGAGCTCTACATCGGCGGGATCGAATTGTGCAATGGATTCAGCGAATTGAATGATCCAGAGGAGCAGCGCCGCCGTTTCAATGCTGAGCTGGATACCCGCCAAAAGGCCGGACGTCCGGTCACCCCGCTACCGGAGCGCTTCCTGGAGGCGCTGGACCAAATGCCCCCCGCCACTGGCAACGCCCTGGGCGTCGATCGCCTGGTCATGCTGTTTGCCGACACCCTGACCATCGACGATGTTACGGCCTTTGTCCCTGAAGAGCTTTAAACGAACGGCGCTTTTTGCCGTGGTGCTGAAGCGCCAGTCAGGGGCGACGACGGCATTGGATTAGGGAGAACGGTCTGTTCTGGAGGTGACGCGGCGGGAACAGTTGAGGTATCACCCGATTGACATGAACGAATTGGCGGCCCGGGCGCGGCTTCTCCCTTACGAGCAAACCGATAAAAAAAATTCGGCTCGCTGACAACATAGATATTCCCGACGTCGTCCATGGCAACCCCCTCGGCCTGGGGAATATCATGCGCTAAACCGGCAGACCCTTTCTCCAGCCCCATAAAACTGACCCTTTTCCCGTCTAATGATACTTCGGAAATCATTTTGGACTCGTCACTGACCAAAAGCAGATTTCGCGTTGCAGGATCAAAATGCAAGCCGGATAAATCCTTCAAGAAAAATCTACGGGGAATGAGGTCAGGGTTCAAAGCGATCTGGAGGGTCATTGCACGCGCGGATAGTCCTTCGATGGTCAAAAGCTGACGGGGTATTTTTTCGTTGACCACGTAAATGCACTGCATCGCCTCGTCAAACGCCACCCCTTCGAAACCTTTGTTATCCCGGCCTTTCATGTCCACCTTAAGAAAGTTGATAACCTTCGATCGATCAATAACGGTGGTATGATCATCGATTTCAACAATGGCGATGGTATGGTTACGCTCCTCGATGATTGCGAATCGATAGCCGTCTATGTATGAAATCCCTTCGGTGTCTTCGAAGCCGATCAGGGCAACTTCCCTCAAACAATTGCCTGCGGGGTCAAGATTATAGACCTTCGGGGGATTATTGGTGATCGCAAACAATGTCCTGCTCTGGGGACTGAAGGTTATGCCGGATAAATTCAACGCCACATAGGGGAGGCGATAAGCCGCCGCGAGGACATAATCGTCCAACCGGATGCTGTTTCCTGTATGTCGTTCATTATGAATGATAGACCTGACGTGATGATACATGAGATCATCGGCATCGATGGCGACAAAAAAGACGACCATTAATGTAAACGCCAAGAGGCAGAAGACGAGCGGTCGGAGATATATCTTTCTCCGGGGATTGAACCGCCCCGCCACCGGCGGAACCGGGAAGTTGAAATATTTGTGTAAAATCCACCCCACGCGGGAGGGATAGGTCGGGGGCGAAAAGGCAATAGGCATATGGTTCACAGATAACTTAGTCCCGAAGAACGATAAGTTTTAGGGCGTGGTCAGGCATTGACAATAGCCAATTCACCGGATGGACGAAGAAACGTTGCAGCATGGATTACCACATCGTCCCAACCCTCTCGAAGCTGACGTGCATCATTTGGGGTGATGATGCCATTCCTTCTTGAGCTTGGCGTTAACCAAATATGAGAATTTTGTGAATCGGCAGGGGCAGCCCCTGCAACCCCAAGACGGTTGCGAAAGGGATATGAATCAGGGAGGGGACCAGACGCATCGTTATTGCAGTATCGCTGGTCGTCCAACGGAATGGGGTAGGGGAGACATGCCACTATCAGATTGGATGCAGGGCCGGGAGGGATACTGACCGGACGGCATTCAGCCCACGAACGGCCGGCGTAATATCGTATCTTTCCGCCAGCGCTTGTCGTCCCGCTCGGGGTAGTGGATGTTGTAGTGCAACCCACGGCTTTCTTTACGGTGGGAGGCGCTGCGGATGATCAATTCCGCCACCATGGCAAGATTGCGCAGTTCGATGAGGTCGCCGGTTACCTTGAAGTTCCAGTAGTAATCGCTGATTTCCTGCTGGATCATTTCGATCCGCCGGCGGGCCCGCTCCAGGCGCTTGTCTGACCGCACGATCCCCACGTAGCTCCACATAAAACGGCGAATCTCGTCCCAGTTCTGGGAGACCATGATCCGCTCATCGCTGTCCGTGGTGCCGACTTCGTCCCAGGCGGGTGGCTCCGGCACGCTCGGCAGCGTGCCGGATTGGAACGCCGTGATCGCCTGCCGGGCCGCCCGATGGGCGTAGACCAGGGCTTCCAGGAGAGAATTGCTGGCCAGGCGGTTGGCGCCGTGCAGGCCGGTGCAGGCCGTTTCCCCCACAG
>Ga0180430_10004038_pt1 | contig 12484 bp, 7 predicted proteins | sample SS_ome_9_FD_132999 | JGI IMG/M metagenome (GOLD analysis project Ga0180430, IMG submission 132999) | Hypersaline lake sediment archaeal communities from the Salton Sea, California, USA - SS_1_S_2 metaG | ecosystem: Environmental > Aquatic > Non-marine Saline and Alkaline > Hypersaline > Sediment... | reverse complement strand
GATCGCTATCGGGATCGAAGAGAAATGGCCTGCGGAGATGAGGGAATCGATTTCGATCCCGATAGCGATTTCGATCCCGACAAAGGTCGATAGCCCGCGTAATCGTGAACGTAATCGTGCACGTGAACGTAAACGTGCTCGTGCACGTGCTCGGCAGTTGGGCTTTATCTGTCATCCCGGCGCACGCCGGGATCCAAAAAAGGCGCTGGCATGTGGTACAGGGCCGGGTTGGATGTACTGTTGGCGCAACCGAATATGAAGAACCGAGCATGAGCACGTCTACGAGCACGTGCAAGAAGAGCGTTCACGGCGCAATAAAAGAAGCCGTCGGTTTTACTGGATTCCGGCGTGCGCCGGAATGACGATTCAGCGACAAAAAGCAAATTGCGAATTGCCAATCGCTGACAGCCAACTGCTGACAGCTAATAGCTAACCGCCGAAGTTGACACCATGACATCAGACACTTCCGAACAGACATCAACGGCCGCCGGGGCCGACGTGTCCGCCGGGGACATCCGCATCGGCGTATTTGTCTGCGACTGCGGCTCCAACATCGCCGGTGTGGTGGACGTACCGGCTGTGGTCGCCCATGCGAAAAGCCTGAAAAACGTTGTTGTAGCGGATGAAGGCCGCTGGTCGTGTTCGGTGGACTATATCGAGCGGCTCAAGGAAATCATCAAAGAACAGCGTGTCAATCGGGTGGTGGTGGCTTCCTGCACACCACGGACCCATGAGCCGCTGTTTAAACGGGCTGTACAGGAAGCCGGCGTCAATCCGTATCTGCTGGAATTCGTCAGTATCCGCGAACAGGTGTCCTGGGTCCACATGCAGACCCCGGAAATCGCCACGGCCAAGGCCAAAGACCTGGTGGAAATGGGGGCGGCCAAGGCCGCGCTGCTGGAAGAGGGCAGCCAGATCCGGCTGCCGGTTCAGCGGGACTGCCTGGTCATCGGCGGCGGCGCCGCCGGTATGCAGGCTGCGCTTTATATCGCCCGACAGGGCTGCCGGGTCCGCCTGGTGGAAAAAGCCCCGCGGCTGGGCGGACTCTTGAATCGCATCAGCCACATCGAACATGACGGCCGCCGTCTTCGTGCCGAGGCGGTGGTCGACACGCTGACCGCGCGGATTGCGCAGCAGCCGGAAATAGCGGTTTTCACGGATACCGTGGTAGCGTCCGTTACAGGTTACATCGGCAATTACCGCGTCGGACTTGCCACTGGTGACAAGCGCACGGATCTTGACATTGCGACCATTGTCGTGGCCACCGGCATGCGCGAGATCGAACCGACGGGTCTTTTCACCTATGATGAGAATCCCCGCGTCATGACCCAGCTTCAGCTGGAAGCACACCTGAAAAACGGTGATGTACCGGATGGGGACGACATCGTGATGATCAACTGCGTGAACTCCCGAAACGACCAGCGGGGCTGCTGCCGCATCGGCTGCCGCAACAGTCTGAAAAATGCGCTTGCACTGAAACAGCAGCGCGGGACGGCGCGCCTGCGCATTTTGTACCGCGATTTGTCCCTGGTCAAAGAGGAGCCCGGGCGGCTTGAAGCGGCCAAACGGGCGGGCATCCGGTTCATCCGTTTTTCGGATGATGCGTACCCCCGGCTGACACAAAGCGACGGCCGCATGCAGCTGTCGGTCAAAGACGTGCTGCTGGGCGCGACCCTTTCCATTCCGGCGGACATTCTTGTATTGACCACCGGTTTTCAGGGCAGCGACGGCGCCGTGGAGTTAAAGGGACACTTGAAGGTTTCCACCGCTGCCGATGATTTTTTCCAGGAGGCGCACGTCAAGCTGGGTCCGCTCGAATTTCCGACCGACGGCATATCATTGTGCGGCTGTGCCAAGGCGCCCATGCCCTTCAAGGAAAGCTGTGAAGAAGGCCTGGGGGCGGCCATGCGCGTGTCCATCCCCATGCGTCGGGGCTACGTGGAGGCGGACGGCATCGTGGCCGAGATCGATCTCGACGGCTGCAGCCGCTGCGGCCTGTGCTGGAAACGCTGCCCTTATCATGCCATCCAGGTGGACGCGGAAAAGACCCCGACGGTGATCAAGGCCCTCTGCAAAGGCTGCGGCCTGTGCGCCGCCGACTGCCCCACGGCCTGCATACAGATTGTTCACTACACGGACCGGCAGATCGCGGCGCAGATCACGGCGGCGCTTCGCCGTGAACCCCGGCGCAAAATTGTGGGCTTTGTCTGCCACTGGTGTGCCCTGGGGGGCGTGGACATGGCCGGTGTCAGCCGGCTGCAGTATCCGTCTTCCGTGCGACTCATTCGGGTCATGTGCTCGGCGCGCGTTTCTCTGAACATGATCGAGCGCGCCTTTGCGCTGGGCGCCGCCGGTGTGCTGGTGGCCGGCTGTGAATTCCCCACCTGCCACTACATCGCCGGAAATTATGCGGCTGAAAAAAGAATCCGGCGTGCCCGGCGGCGGCTGGCCAAAAAAGGATTCGAACCGGAACGGCTCTGGAATGTGTGGTGTTCGGCGGCCGACGGCCCCAAATTCGCCGACACCATGCGCCGGATGACGGCCGCACTGGGCTTGAGCGATGACACGCATCGGCCCATGGATGTCTCATGAAAGACAACCCATTCATGCCGGCTGAACGCTTTCACGAAAAAGAACGTTTCGCCATGTGCGAACAATGCGGCCGCTGCAGCGCGGCCTGCCCCCTGACGGGCCGCAAGGGCTTCAACATCCGGCGCCTGCTGCGCCATGTGGAGTTTGATCGCAGCGATGATATCGCCGCATCCGACATGCCCTGGTTCTGTGCCGCCTGCGGTCGCTGCGAGGATGCCTGCCCCAACGGCATTCGTATTCTGGACATTACCAGAGCCCTGCGGGCCGTCGGACCGGCGGCGGCGGTTCCGGAAGAAGCACCCTGCCGCGCCGCCTGCCCGGCGGGCATCGATGTGCCCGGCTATCTGCGGTGCATCGCCGCCGGCGATTCCGCCGCCGCCTGCGCCCTGATCATGGACCGGACCCCTTTTCCGGGCGTTTTGGGGCGCATCTGCCCGCACCCCTGTGAAACCGCCTGCAAGCGCGGCGAGGTCAATGAACCCGTCGCCATCTGCGCCCTGAAACGCTACGCCGCCGACAAGGCGGCTGCGCCGCCGGAAACGGTTTTGCAAACCGCCGCGGACACGGGCAAACGCGTCGCCGTCATCGGAGCCGGTCCGGCCGGTCTGACGGCGGCCTACTTTTTAAGACGCCGCGGCCATCGGGTGACCCTATTCGAAGCGCGGCGCCGACCGGGCGGCATGCTGCGCTACGGCATTCCCGCATACCGCCTGCCCAAGAACGTGCTGGATGAAGAAATCAAGCGCATTCTGGACATGGACATCGATCTCAAAACGCAAACGCGGTTCGGTGAAGATTTGAATGTCGGCGATCTTAAGCGCGACGGATTTGCCGCCGTTTTTATCGCGGTCGGCGCACAGAAAAGCAAACACATCGACCTGCCCGGACTGGATCTGGCGGGTGTGGACTGGGGCGTTGACTTTCTGATCCGCACCAAGGGACGCCAGGTGCCGGCGGTCGCTGAGAATGTGGTGGTCATCGGCGGCGGCAACGTGGCCCTGGACGTGGCCCTTACGTGCCGGCGTCTGGGGGCCGACACTGTTTTTTTGGCCTGCCTCGAGTCCCGGGAAGAGATGCCGGCCAATGACTGGGAAATCCGGACGGCCCGGGAAGAGGGCGTGGAAATGCTGTTTTCCTGGGGCCCCGGGCGCATTGTGGGCTGCAGCGGCCGGGTGGCCGGCGTCGACCTGGTGCGGTGTACATCGGTTTTCAACGCGGACGGCGATTTCTGTCCCTTTTTTGATGACGGGGTTCAAAAACATCTGCCCGCCGAACAGGTCATTCTGGCGGTGGGGCAGACAACCGAAACCGCATTCTGTGAGGGTTTCTGCTTTTTGGAAACCGCCGGCGGACTGCCCGTGGAAGCGGGTTTGATTCGGATTCAAAAAGACACCCAGGCCACCGAACAGGCCGGTGTGTTCGCCGGCGGTGATGCGGCCGCCGGGCCGGGCAGCGCCGTGGACGCCATGGCCGCCGGCCGCCGGGCCGCGGCTTCCATTGACCGCTATCTGGGCGGCGACGGGATTTTTCAAAACCGCACACTCCCCGCTGCGGGCAGCGAACACTATGACGGCCGCCGGGAATTCGGCTTTGCCGAGCGGCGGCGCGTCGCTGTGCCCCGCCTGCCGCCGCGGGAACGCCTCACTGGTTTTCTGGAAATCGAGGGCTGTCTGTCGGACGATCAGGCCGTTCAGGAGGCAACCCGCTGCCTGCAGTGCGACTTGGAGCTGCGGCTGGTGGAGAAAATAATTGCGTAAATCTGCGATTCCCACCGCCATCCCTGTTACGACTGTTAATGCCCTCGCATCCCCGAACCCGCGGACCCTTGGTCCCTTTGTTTGCCGTATCCCACTCCCTTGTCAAAAACTTTTAAATTGACTTCACGCAAGCGCGAAGGGCTGAGCCCTGCGATGGTGCGCCGCAGATCGGCTGTCGCAACCGGGTGGTTCTGAAAGGCGGAAAAAAACCCGAGCAGGGCCAGGTTGGCGGACATGGGTGCGCCGAGCGCCAGGGCCATGTCCGCGGCGGGTGCGGTGTGAACGGCGATGCGCTGCTTTGCAAGGTATGCGTGCAGGGTCGGCGGCGGAAAGTCGACACCGGACGTGTTGCTGAAGAGTCCGCCCTTTTCCGCCACAAAGGGCAGGTTGCGACAGGATTCGGTGGCGTCGAGGGACAGCATAAAATGCGCGCATCCGGTCCGCACCAGACTGCTGCGGACACGGCCCAGACGCAGATGAGAAATAACGGATCCGCCGCGCTGCGCCATGCCGTGGGTTTCCGCGCCCATGACATCGTAGCCTCTGTCCAGAGCGGCCCCGGCCAGGACGCGGGTCATGAAAAGAATGCCCTGTCCGCCCAGGCCGCTGATGATGAAGTTGATGGTCTGCATTCGCCTTTCCAAATCAGAGTGAACACCGGTTTCAAGGGATCTCTTCTTACTCCACCGCCACGATCGCCCCCTTGGGGCACACGTCGATGCAGACGCCGCAGCCGATGCACAGCGACGGATCGATGCGGGTTCTGTGCAAGGTATCGTCGTGGATCAGGGCGGGGCACTCGAAGCGCTCGATGCAAAAGTTGCATTCAACACAGTCATCGGTAATCATGACTTTTTTTTGATTTTCAAGGGCGCTGTCACGGTAGGCGATGATGCAGGGATGGCGGGCGATGACAACGGCGATGCCGCCCTGCGGTTCCTGCGTATGGGCCATCGCCTGTTTGACGATCCGCTGCATCGCGATAAGATCATAGGGATCCACCACCTGGATGAAGTCGATGCCGCAGCCCTTGACCACGCGTTCGATGGGGATTTTCCGCCCCCGGCTGCCGTCGGCGCGGATCCCCAGGCCGGGTGTCGGCTGCATGCCGGTCATGGCGGTGGCCATGTTGTCCAGAATAACCAGTACGAAACGGGCGTCGTTGTAAACCGCGTTCAGCAGCCCGGCCGTGCCGGAATGGTAAAAGGTGGAATCCCCCATCGTGGCGATAATGGGCTGGTGGACGCCGTCCTGGGCAAATGACTGGTAAAAGCCCGCGGCCATGGTGATGGCGGCACCCATGTCCAGGCAGGTGTCAACGCCGCCGAGATTCAATCCCAGCGTGTAGCAGCCGATATCCGAGGTGAAGATGGCCTTGGGTTTGACCTTGCGCAGCGAAAAAAAGGCGGCGCGGTGCGGACAGCCCGGGCAGAGAGTCGGTTTGCGCACGGGAAGCTGCAGATCTTTCACCAGTGATGCGGTCTCGTCGATGGATTGTGAGTACAGCGGCGGCGCACCGACCTCTTCAAGCGCTCGATTCACGATCCGCGCCACCACATCAGGAACGAGCTCTCCGGCCCCGGGGACGTGGCCGCTCATGCGCCCCATAACCTTGATGCGATCGCGCAGCAGATATTCGATAAACGCGTCGGTCTCCTCGATCACCAGCACCCGGTCACAGACCATCGCAAACGATTGCCAGAGGCGGTCGGGAAACGGGTAGGGGGCACCCAGCTTCAGCAGGGGGATGTCGTCCCGGCCGGTTTCATCCAGAAGATCCTGCACCACGGCGCCGGGAACGCCGCCGGCGACGACGCCCAACGCATAGCGCCGCCCGGATTGCAGATTGTGCTGATTGAAGGGTGCTAATGCGGCAAAATCGTCGGCGATGGCGGCCAGCTTTTCATTGAGCGCCGTGTGCAGGTGAAAACGGAATTTGGGTGTCGCCGCCCAGCGCTGGGGATCTTTTTTGAAAACAGCACGCTTTGAATTGCCGCAAAGCGGGTCCCAGTGGAGATTCTGGCGGGCGTGGCAGACGCGGATGGCCGGACGCAGCACCACGGGGACACCGTACTTTTCGGACAGACCCATCGCCAGGGCGGTCATTTGACGCGCTTCGGCGGGATTGGCGGGGTCCAGCACGGGCACCTTGGCCAGACGTGCCATCAGCCGGGTGTCCTGCTCGGTCTGGGAGGAGTGCGGCCCGGGGTCGTCACAGGAAATAATCACCAGGCCGCCGGTCGTTCCCAGGTAGGCGGCACTCATCAGCGAATCCGCCGCCACGTTCAGTCCGACCTGCTTCATGCAGCAGGCCGCCCGCTTTCCTGAAACGGCGGCGGCGAAGGCGATGTCCAGCGCCACTTTTTCATTGGTGGACCATTCAACATAGGTATTCAGCGATGCCGCCTTTTTCAAACGGACCACTTCGGGCAGGATTTCCGAGCTGGGTGTGCCGGGATATGACGTCACCACCTGGCAGCCTGCCTCGAGCAGCCCCAGCGCGACGGCGCCGTTTCCCAGCAGAAATTCCTGGTTCATAACGTCCTCATGTGTTGAATACAGGGGGCCGTTTTTCGATAAAGGCGGTTATCCCTTCTCTGGCGGCATCCGTGCAGGCGATGTCGGCAAAACCCCGGTAGCCGATATCCAGCGCAGCGGCCAGGGTGTCGGCGGCCGCGGCTTTTTGAATCGTTTCCAGGGCGATGGCGACCGCCTCCCGGCTCAAGGCGCGTTTGCCGGCCATGGGTTTTTCCGGCAGCAAAATATCCGGAATTTCAACCGGTGCATCACTGATGCGCTTTACGTTTTGGCGCATGCGTTTTACCGCGGCAACCGCTTCCGGAATCAGGACATCCGCATCGGATACGATGCGGCTGATCATGCCGATGTCGTGGGCGGCGGCGGCATCGATGGATTTGGCCGCAAGGATCATTTCGTGGAACAGGGCCGCTCCATCGGGCCAGCGGCGGTAGGGCACGACGCAGCCCCCGATGCCCGGCAGAATCCCCAGGGTGATTTCCGGAAACTGCAGCACCGCGTTTTCCACCGCCACCATGTCGTGGCAGCGGATGGCGATTTCAAGGCCGCCGCCCATGGCCAGGCCGTTTAGTGCCGCCACCACCGGTTTATCCATCCGATCCATGAAGGCCTGCACCGCTGCACATGCTTTGGCATAGGCGTAGGATGCTTCCCGGTCGCCAAGCATCTCCGGGAATTTACCGATATCCGCACCGGCCGAAAAGGCATTGCGGCCATAGCCGGTGACGACAAAGCCGACGACATCCGGGTCGTTGGCGCCGGCTTCCAGAACCGACAGCATTTCGGCGCTGACCTCGTCGTTCAACGCGTTCATGGCCTGGGGCCGACGCAGGGTGATCACGCGGACGCCGTCGACATCGTCGGTGAGAATCCAGCGGTGAAAGCGCTGATATTCAGCCAGCGGCCGGCCGGGTTTGGGAAAGCCGGGTCGTTCCTGCGCAAACCGGTCCACGATGCGTTTAACTTCGGCTTCGCCCAGGTCGCGCATGATGTCAAAAGGCCCTTTTTTGAACCCCAGGGCGACCTGGCAGCCGAAATTGAGATCGGCCCTGGTGCCGATGCCGCGGTCCACAATGTCGAAAGATTGCGAAAACAGGATGCCCAGCAGCCGGTCGCGGATCACTTCGCGGATGGCGGCGGGCACATCCGCCGGCGCACCCGGGCGGTGGGTGCGCCAGCGGTCCACCGAAGAAAGGATCGCCGCCGGGCGGTAGTGGGCCCCTTCTTCCATCTGCAGCGTGTTGGTTTCGACGATAATGGGATTGCCGTTGGCCAGGTTCAGGACAAAGAAAGGACCGGCGAACACATAGGCTTCGGCGGCCTTGTCGATCTGACTGGCCGTGGCCTCCGCCAGCAGACCGGCGGATTCGTTGCACCAGTTGTCGAAAATGCGGTCCAGCACAAAACAGATGGCATCGTCGGTGATAATGGGCGCCTTGCCGGTGTTGGCGAAAAACCAGAACAGATAGTCGACGATGGCATCGGCGGCCCCTTTCCAGCGGATCACCTCCACCGGCAGGCTGCGCCAGGCCGGCGCGAAAAAATGCGTGACGGTGGTGCGCTGCGGGCGCTGCATCCCGGCAAAAAGACGTTGGGCCGGTATGGAACTGGTGTTGGAGGTGATGATGGCATCCGCGGCGACAATGGCTTCCAGGTCGGCGAAGATCCGCTTTTTCAGGGAGAGGTTTTCCGTCGCCGCTTCGATAATGAGTTCACAGTCCTTGATTTTATGGTAATCCGTGGTGTAAACAATGTTTTGAAGCACCGCATCCGCCGCCTGCGGCGACATCTTTCTGCGGTCGACGGCCTTCTGTGCATAAGCGGAAAGCCGTTTTTCAGCGTTGGTGAGCGCTTTGTCCACCACATCCACCAGAAACAGGGTGACATCCGGCAGGGCGCTTTTTACATAGTAGCCGATATCCGGGCCGATGGTGCCGGCGCCGATGACGGCGACGCGGGTCGGCAGCGGCCGGGAAGGGGCGGCGATCAGCGGATTCAACGTGGAAGGATACAGCCTTTGTTGTGTTTCCATGCTTCACTACCTCCTAAAAGTCGTTACGCACCCATTATTTGCTTGATTTTCACCTGTATACTGTATACAAACTGACGTCAAGATAAAAAAATGAACCCTTTTCAGTATACCGTTTCCGGCGCCGAAACCGTGTTTGAACAGGCGGGACCTGCTGCGGCGGTGCTGTATCTTTAATCGATCACCTGTACAAGGAAGGAGGGCCCATGAAAACAAAGAAAGTGTTTCTGACGGAAGAAGAAATGCCCCGGCAGTGGTACAACGTGCTGGCGGACATCAAAATGAACCCGCCGCTGGGGCCCGATGGGAAACCGATCAGCCCGGAAATGCTGGCGCCGGTGTTTCCCATGAATCTGATTGAACAGGAAGTCAGCAGTGAACGTTGGATCGATATCCCCGAGGAAGTACTGAATGTGTTGAGTATATGGCGGCCCACGCCCCTGATACGGGCGTATGCACTCGAAAAAGCGTTGGATACGCCGGCGCGCATCTATTATAAATACGAGGGCGTCAGCCCGCCGGGCAGCCACAAGCCCAACACCGCCGTGGCCCAGGCCTATTACAACAAGGCCTTCGGCATTGAACGCCTGACCACCGAAACCGGCGCGGGGCAATGGGGCAGCGCGCTGGCCTTCGCCTGCTCCCAATTCGGCCTGGAATGCAAGGTGTTCATGGTGCGCATCAGCTTTGATCAAAAGCCGTACCGCAAATCGATGATGGGGACATGGGGCGCCAACTGCATCGCCAGTCCCAGCACCGAAACCAAGGCGGGACGGGATGTGCTGGCCAAAAATCCGGAAACGCCCGGCAGCTTGGGCATCGCCATCAGCGAGGCCATCGAAGCCGCCGTGACCGATGAAAGCGGAAAAACCCGCTACTCTTTGGGCAGCGTCCTCAATCATGTAATGCTGCACCAGACCATTATCGGGCTGGAAGCCAAAAAGCAGCTGGCAAAAATCGGTGAATACCCGGACATCGTCATCGGCTGCGCCGGCGGCGGCAGCAATTTCGCCGGCATTGCCTTTCCCTTCGCCTACGACAAGTTCAACGGCAGGGACGTGGCCATTTATCCGGTGGAGCCGGAGGCCTGCCCCACCATGACCCGGGCGCCGTTCGCCTATGACCACGGGGACTTTGCCTGTATGACCCCGCTTTTGCCGATGCACAGCCTGGGGCACACCTTCGTGCCGCCGCCGCTGCACGCCGGCGGTCTGCGCTATCACGGCATGGCTCCTACGGTCAGCCAGCTCATTAGCGAGGGGGTTATGGAGGCCAAGGCCGTCAGTCAGGTATCCACCTACAAAGCCGGGCTGCTGCTGGCCCGCACCGAAGGCGTCATCGCCGCACCCGAAACCAACCACGCGCTGGCCTGTGTGATCGATGAGGCGCAGAAGGCCAAGGAAGAGGGAAAGGAAAAGGTGATACTTTTCAACTGGAGCGGGCACGGCCTGATCGACCTGGCGGCTTACGACAAATATCTGAGCGGCCAGTTGGAAGATTTTCCACTGCCCGAGGAAGATATCATCGCCTCGGAAAAAATTCTGGAACAGTACCCGAAACCCCGGCTGATCAAGCGCTCCTGATGGCATGCACCATCGGGCGCGGTACGAAACCGCCCCTTGACGCGCCGGCGTTGAGGGGCGGTTGGGCTGAACGTCTCGAAGAACGGATCCTGACAGCAGCGTTTAACATTCCATCCTTCCAGCATTCCATCCTTCCATTTTTCCAGTTTTTTTGAGAAACGCGTACGAAGTGCCGCTTCTCTTTCACTGAATTCTTTACAAACAACGCGCTTTCGGTTAACAGATGCCAGCATCTCTTTGAGCCGTTTTCGCCGGCGGCGCAAAGGGGACGGTGAAGAACGATTCTATAGCGTTTGTCAAAGGAGGACATAATGCGTGTTCTGGTAAGCGATCCGCTGCACGAAGTCGGTATCAACCTTTTCAGGGAGGAAGAGGGGATTTCCGTGGATGTCAAGACCGGTTTGCCCCCTGATGAATTAAAATCCATTATCGGTCGGTACCATGCCCTGGTGATCCGCAGCGCTACCAAAGTGACCGCCGATGTTCTCGAAAAAGCCACCGCGCTTAAAGTGGTGGGACGCGCCGGCATCGGGCTGGACAATGTCGATATTCCCGAAGCCACCAAGCGCGGCATCGTCGTCATGAATACGCCGACGGGAAATATCATCACCACGGCCGAACACACCATTGCCATGATGATGTCCCTGTCGCGCAACATCCCCGAGGGGACCACGTCGCTCAAGTCCGGCCGCTGGGAAAAGAAAAAGCTGCAGGGGCGGGAAGTATACAAAAAGGTGCTGGGCGTCATCGGCTTCGGCAAAATCGGCTCCATCGTCGCTGATCGGGCACGCGGACTGCGGATGAATGTCATCGTTCACGATCCCTACGTGGCGCCCGAGCAAATAGAAAAGGCCGGATTCGAAAGCGTCTTGCTCGAGGACCTTTTTCGCAAAGCCGACTACATCACGATGCATGTCCCCAAAATGAAAGAAACCACCGGGATGCTCAACAGGGACGCTTTTGAAAAGATGAAGGACGGGGTCATGATCATCAACTGCGCCCGCGGCGGAATCGTTGATGAGGATGACCTGAATCAGGCGATCCACTCCGGCAAGGTCGGGGGCGCGGCCCTGGACGTGTTCGCGACGGAGCCGCCGGGGACCTGCTCCCTTTTGGCCGACGAACGGGTTATCTGTACACCGCACCTGGGCGCGTCCACCCGGGAAGCCCAGGTCAACGTGGCCGTGGCCGTGGCACGCGAGATCATCGACTACCTGAAAAAAGGGACCGTCATGAATGCCGTCAATGCACCTTCGGTCACCGGCGAACTCCTCAACACCATCGGCCCCTATCTGCGTCTGGCGGATCGCATGGGGCACATGATGGCGCAGCTGTGCCGCGGTGCCTTTCAGAAAATCACCCTGGAGTATGCCGGCGATTTCAAGGGCATCGACATAACGCCGGTGTCCACCGCTTTCTTGAAGGGCCTGTTGACGCCCATGGTCAAGGACGACGTCAATTTCGTCAACGCAGCGGTGCTGGCCAAGGAGCGCGGCATTAACGTGGCCGAAACCACCACGCCGGATGCGGCGCAGTATCTCAATTTGATAACGGCCGACGCCGTCACCACGGAAATGACGCAAACCATCAAAGGCACGATTTTCGGCAAATCGCGGCCGCACATCGTAACCATCGACGATTTCCATCTATCCCTGGAGCCGGAGGGCCATTTCGCCTATATCCGCTCCGCCAACCGACCCGGCGCCTTCGGCGACATCACCAGCCTGCTGGGCCGCCGCAGCATCAACATCAATCGCATGAGCGTGGGCGTCGGCAACGGCGGCGGCAGCAATATCGTTTTCCTGTCCACCGACACGCCCATCCCGGATGCGGTGATGGCGGATTTGAAAGACCTGGCGGTGGTTGAAAACGTGCAGCTGGTGGATTTATAAAAAAAGAGCTTGAACCGCGAAGGCGCGAAGAACGCGAAGGTTTTTGGGGAAAAACTGCTTTTCCCCAAAAAGATCTTTTACTTTGCGTCCTTT
>Ga0180430_10004037_pt1 | contig 12487 bp, 14 predicted proteins | sample SS_ome_9_FD_132999 | JGI IMG/M metagenome (GOLD analysis project Ga0180430, IMG submission 132999) | Hypersaline lake sediment archaeal communities from the Salton Sea, California, USA - SS_1_S_2 metaG | ecosystem: Environmental > Aquatic > Non-marine Saline and Alkaline > Hypersaline >... | reverse complement strand
TGTACCGCGCGCACACGTGCGCGCAGATGGGGGGGGGGAGGGTAAAGCCCCTGCTTGTGAGACGCGCGCGGTCCGATCGAAGACTTTACGTGCAGGCTGGCAACATGACAAGCACAGCAATGCGCATGCGATGCGCATTATTACACCAGGGCGAGAGGCTCAGCGGAGAAAGAAACCAGAAAACCGCGAACCCGTCCAGCCGTGAATTTGGAGGGTTGGCCAAAACAAATATGCGTATGCTTGTGTTCACCGTTTGCAAGCAGATGTGTGCCGGGCTTGTTGAAACACAATGTTTTTTATCGCCGTATTCTTGTGGTTTGAATGCGTGAGTTGCAGCGGAATCCTTGTGCACCTGTACAGCAGATGTGTTTCCAGTTTTCACGCGCTGCACACTTTGCGTGTTGTCCGTTGTTGTGTGTGCTTGCACATGATGTGGTGCATAATGTGATACGCAAAGTCACAGTGTACCTTCTTTTCTGGCGCCCGGGTCAAAGCTACTGGCCGTCACCTGTAAAAAGCTCTTCACTCCTGTATCTCCCATCCGCCTCTTTTTCTGCGGGACCCCCGTGTCCTTTGGCGTAGCCGAGGAGCCCTGGCCCATCCGGGGCGAAAGGCTCACCGGAGTAACGATTGAGCACACGCCAGCCGCACCCGCGGCACAACCTCACGCTCAAAACGCCGACCTCCGGCTGGCAGCCGGCTTCTTCTTCATGGCCGGCTTCTTCACAATGCGTGCCGGGCTGGCTGCGGGTTTCTTCACAAGGCGTGCCGTGCTGGCTGCTGGTTTCTTGCTCACAGCCGGCATGACATTGGACTTTGCCATCTCCTTCAAACTTGCTGCAGGCTTCTTCAAGACGCGATTCTGGCTGCGAAAACCTCCCAGCGACATAAGCCGCTTGTTGATTTCCTTCCGCCGCTGGTCAGCCATGACAATCCTTCGTTGCTTTTCCTCCTGGAAGAATTTCAGGAGCGTTGGCGCGTCATGATGTGTCTCCTCCGGCAGCAAGCCGGGCTCCAAATCAAACCGTGGCACCCAGGCCGTGCAAAGGCGGCACGGAACGTAATTTTGATACCCGGTGACAGCCGCACATACCTCCCGGACGTCCACCTTGCCAGACATGTGGACAGTGGCCGCACCGCTGAAGAGAGGACTTGAGCCTAACCACTCAGTCCGGGCACAGATGCTGCGGTTGCAACAACAAACGCATGCGCACACGGACACTGGGCGGGCGAAAGGCTCACGCACCACGCCAGCAATGCAAAGGTAGGCACGCAGACAAACAATCACACAAACACGCACGCACACATACTGTGGCGCCAGGCCCACGCACACTGCAGGCCACCATTCGACAGGCACGAACACATCAAACCAATGTGTGGGCTGCCCAATCCTTGCAAACATGTCCGCCTCACTTATCAACTCTACGGCTGAACTTACGAGAACAAAACCAGGCATTGCCTTTGCGACGTCCTGGTTAGAATGGGTGGTGTGAGGCAGCAAACAAGTCCGCGTGTCTACAGCCTCAACACGCATGCATTAAAACATATTACAACAGTCAAGCACAGCGTTAAAAGGATTTTCCTACTGGCCCTTGTTCACGCAGCTGGAACAAATCTGGGCGGGCCATCACCAAGTCTATCGTCAGCGTGGCGTGGCTGCAGTACAGTGGCCTGACCGGCATGCCTCATGACGTACAGCAACACAGAAAGCGTTGCCGACGTTGCATTCAGTCACGCAGTTCCTTGTGGTGCCCCGAGGTCCTGGAATGGAGCCCTGGATTGGCCGTTAAACAAAGGCAAAAGGAGGGCCCACTCTGGGCCCACCGCCTAAACCGGACCGCGCCCCATTGCCGGCCCCAAATCCATGCCCGCAATCCGGTCCAAGAAGTGCCACCGTGCGGGCGTCCACCAACAGTTGGTGGACGCGGAGCCGTGCTTAGATTCTGGCCCGCGTTCCGAACCCCGTTTCAAGGACCACACAAGGACGCAAAACCCATGCCAAAAACGGCAAGCACACTCAAAGAAAATGGCTTAACCTACTTTGCGAGTAAACACGATCGATGTAAAATGAAGCCAATGCTTATAACCAAAGCACCAGTCATAGCAGAGTTCGATTGGGTTGCTCTTCACACCACTGCACGAGCTTCGAAGAGCAAAATCTGAATTTGAGTTTGCTGGTTTTGAAAAAAACCGGCTTATTCCCCAAGCACGAATCATCTCATGAACGCTGGGGCACTGGGTCGCACGCCTGTGAACATCATGCAGTGTTCTAAGGAGCGTCGTGCGTAACACGCCAACTGCGTGTGATGTGCGTCGTGACACCAACTCTATGTACCGGGTTTTAAATACGATGGAAACAGGGGCGAAAGGCTCACCTGACACGCGTACCCAAATTCTGGCATGGATCTGTTTCCGGTCACCGGATGCCCCAGGAAACTCGGCCTTCAAAAATCCAAGCCCCGCAAGTCGCACGCAACCTCGCTCAGTCGACCACAAACCCCCTCGACTGCACCGCTGCCCGGCGTTGCAACGCGGCTTGCCGGCTGGCTTCCCGCCTCTCCCACTGCTCCGGTGTGAGCGTGCCCGCCAAACCTGACATATTGCATGCCATAAGTAAAACGGAATGCAAGAGCTACCACATTCCCATCATATAACTGAGAAGGCAATTCGGCAAACTAGACATGCAATATCACAAGCGGTGTACACGAGGCGCTAGGGATACCACTTCAACGTTCCCTTATCAAGTTACTCGCACCGTGCTGACACACATCTGCATCATCAATGCACAGCATACAATGCACCTGGCGACACGGAGTGCCGCGCCGGTGACGGAGTCCCTGGCTCGACCCCCAACCGGCCCGTGACATCTGCGCCCATGTTCATCAAGACCTGATGCGGCGGACTGACTGCACCAAAAGGCATTGTGAAGCCCGGCCCGGAGTGCTTAGCCTGTGGGGGCACTGGGCGCGGTGCGCCAGACTCAACCTTGTACCTTTTTGATGGCGGCTCGGTAGACGACTCCCTTTCCGCCGCTGCCGCAGCCCACGCGTAGGGATTGTCGAAAGTCTTTTCGTCCTCCGTAGGCCTGCCTGCAGCGACAGGCGGAGCCGCTGATGAGGCGCCCCCCGGGCTGCCTTTGATGCTTACAGCAACACACGACAGGGCGAAAGGCTCACTGTTCAGCTCCGGCACGCGCGCCGTTCCCTCCTTTTCCTGCTGCTGCACACGGGCAACATACTCCGATACAAAGTGCCAGATCTTTGCCGAATTGTGCCCGTCCGCCATGTGCATAAAGGAGACCAAAGTCAACAACCGCTGGTAGCACTCTTTTGCACGTCCACGAAGCTGTGTCCAACCGCCTGCTTGAGTGAGTGCCTTTGCGGCGGCCGTTGCACACTCCGCCAGCGTGTGATCGAACCCGGGATCCTGTAACGGAGTCTGTGAAGACGCGGACATGGCACTGCTGGCCAACATGCAAGCCACGTGCACGCCAGCAGCAAATGCTCGCGCCAAAAGAAAACCTATGCTTGGAGGAGAATGTCCCCAGGGATTGAGTTACGCACCAATCACACACGCAATCACGCATTCACGCCCCGACAACGCCAGGGCGAAAGGCTCACTGGTGTCACGAGAACGCTCTGCACTGTATTAAAGAAAGCTGTGTAACACAACCTACAAGGCGACGGCTTGCCGATATGGTGAGATCATGCGGATGACAAACGTTAGAACATCACCAATGACAGTCACAAATGATGTCGCAACTCAATACACAAGCACAATTAGCCATCACGATGCCCGCATACGTACGTGGATAAGTCTGGATGCACAAGTTGTCAAAAGCACAAGACACATGCTGGTACACTTGGGCAACATGCGTACGCATGCACGCAAACACATACGCCTTGTACAATTGCATGATGTACCGATGTGACAAAGACCATTTGGCAAGATGCACACCGAGCTCATGATGCGAAACCAAGCAACAAGTCACAAGAACCGCAACTGCGCAGATGCTTACGAGAAGGATGTGAGATTACATACTATGGCAACACACACACAGATAAACACGTATCGCAACACCTGCCGCAAGTGACCGTGCGCAGCAAAGCAGCTGCATGGTTTGCTGCACAACTACCTTTGTGCCCTGGAACGTGAACCAGCGCACGCTCTCCAGCCTCTGCACCCCAAGCCCCACGCAGGTGCTGAAGACCTACTGCAGGCGCCCACGCTTGCAACAACGAACCCGCCTCAACGGACGCACAGCCTAACAAAAAAACATGCACGCAACCACTCAAGGCGAAAGGCTCATTGACGGATTGCAAAAGCAGCGTCCACACGTTGCGGGTGCCAGGCAAAAAACCCATGCCAAGCGTGTGGAGCACTGCATGCACTGCCGTACCTAGATGCACGCCTACGCCGCAAACATAGGCCCCGTCACGTACACAAGCACTTGATTCTCCGTGATCCAATTGCGATCACTCTCCAAGGTGAGCTTGGCATACTCCTCGCTCCACTTGTTGGAGCTGATCACAATCACCGAGTCTCCCAGGAACACTCGATAGACGTCGCGCCCGGTCGGCGAGTGGCCGAAGTCCACCCAACTGGCGGGCGCTTGGAACAGCTTCCGGTTGCTGAGCACCATGCCCATGGTGCCCTCGTCAAAAAGAACACAATCGTGAACGTCCGGGTCATGTCCGCGCAAGTTGGGGTAGTTGCCGCAATTCGCACAATTGAGCTCCAATGTTCGCGCAACCCCGAACAGCGACTTGACGTACTCCGTCTTGCCTAACCCAGTTGGCCCCTCCAGGACGAGGAACTTCTTGCGACGCTGATATGGCCGCCGCGCCTCTGTCCTCCACACCTCAATTGCAGGAAATTTCTTAAAAGCCAAATTGCTTGCTTCAATGACTGCCTGCACGTGCACGACACGTGCGTTGACCCGTTCCTCCTTTTGCATCTGGACGATCTTGTCCAAGTCTGCCAGCTTGCGCACTATGCCCTTGCCTACCTTAATGAGCTCCGAGCGCGCATCAGTCGTCTCCATTTTCCGTGACTGGACAAGACTGAAAACCCACTCGCCTGACACGGGGTACCCTGTAAACGCCGCGGCGCTGCATTCATTGCAGATCATTCCAATCTTCGGACACGAGACGTAGTAGAGGCCCGCCCAACCCGTTGTTGCGCGCTGGTGCATCCCTGCAATTGTGTACGACTTGTTGGGACAGCTGCCCTTGAACACGATTGGTTGCATGTTGGGAACATATATCTTGGAATCGCTCTTCCAATACGCATGGAAATGCACCCGCACCGTCCTCCTGACCACCCACGACTCAACACAAAGTTCCGCCGAGATCCCCCAATCCCGCAACTGTAGCCGGCTCACCAACTCCACGTGGAAACTGCAGAACTCGTCCCACAACTGGAGGAACGCTGGCGCAGCGCCAATCTTGTTGACTGCAACTCGCCACGAAACCCCTGCCTCAACTAAGTCCGCCGCCAGCACTCCCCACTCGCCCTGCCAAGTCCACAACACCTGCTTGGAGTAGCACACGTAGCGCTCTTTTTTTTCTGTTGTTGACAAGTCGTTCGGCCAGACAGTGTGTGCCCAGCGACGCAACTCCTGCGGCGCCGAGGTCGCGGCCAAGAACTCCTGCATAATGCTATGTTTGACAGGCGACTCCAGATCCTTGAACCGCACGGACGCCTGCACATAGACCTTCCCGTCGCCTTGTTTCTCTTCTTCCGTGAGGCTTTCGGCCCGGGCGCCGATCCAATGGCGAAACTTGTTGTACACCCAAAAATATTTCTGCCGGTGCCCTTTCCAAGACATTGCAAAGTAATTCTCCCAAATCCCATCAGCCGTCTGTCGCAGCACAGGCTCTGCAACAACTGCCACGCGTGTTTTTCCCCTAAGCCGTTTCCTGCCCGGCTCACCGACATCCTGCGGCGAAAGGCGCAGCAGTTGTGACGGCGTGGACTGCAACGGCAGTTGTATGTCTCGGGCAGGTGTGGCGGCTACTGCGGCCGAAGACGTCGCCACACTGGGGGAGCTAGAGGAAGAGGATTGCGAGGCACACAACGCACCAACCTGCAAGCCGGGCGAAAGGCTCACGGCTTTGAAACCTGGCCTGTGCTTGCACAAAGGATTATAGGACAAGCTCCCATCCTCATCTTCCAACGGCGGTATGTCGGCGAAGTCATCCTCCTCCGCCTCTGCCTCGAGTTCAAGCGCTCGATTGAAGTCCAACTCATCGTCCGTGTCCATGGCTACTCCGTGCACGTGACAAGTCGCGGCAGGGGCCGTGGCGACTCCTTGATCCGGCAGCTCGAACCGCAATGGCTATCCAATGTACACCTATCCACTTGTGCCACACAGGAACGCACAATGCACCAACGTCAACAAACAAAGCCCGCCAACCTAAAGTGCTGGTGTCGCAGTTAACCACGAAACATTGGCCAAACCACTCCATCCCGTGAGATCCAAGTTCAGGATTATGCATGCGGTCCTCCATGTGCCATTACCGTTTGCCCCCTACGTGAAAATCTACACCCCAAACAAACACCAGGGCGAAAGACTCACTGGAACGATGCTGACCAAAATAGCCAAGGCCACTTCCAAGACAAATGTCAACATGAAGGACTTCCCATCTTCACAACAAGAGCCCTGTGAATACGTTGAACGTGTTCGATCATCGGGCCAATGTCTTGTCTATGAGTAGGCCAATTTGCGTTCCCAGGAGCGTGATTGCTGTTAGCCCATTCCGTTCTGCCGAGCGAAAGAATGACAAAAACCGGATCCCCGACATGGTGTCGCAACACCCATTCCGAAGTTGTAGTAGCTGTCAAAAAATCATAGCATGCTTGCTGTCTAACAAACTGATTATTGCCAATGGAGACGAAGTCATCATCGTGGATATCACCGCAATTACGCTGCTTATTAGATCAGCGGTATAGGTACGTCCAAATCACGGGCACCCGGCAATGCCTCGGGAAAAGGAAATAAAAAGCAGCCACGGATTGCGTCCACTAACGCGGGCACCCCGGCAATGCCATGGAAAAGGCGCGCGGCAAGGCCAAGAGAGTCTGTCGGGCTGAACCCGTGGACGGCAAAAAACGGAAAAAACGGAAAAATCAAAAACGAAAACGCCTTTGAAAAAAGTGCCACGCCACACAGCAGCACCACCCCGCGTCCTATTAGGTATTAATATTAAATATCAGTTGGACGCAACGGTGGTGCTGCTGCGCTGCGTAGGACGGATGTTTCAGGCCGCCCAACAACACATGAGGCAACATACAAAAACATGACTGCGTTTTTTCCACTTTTACACCATAAAATTGCAAAGAACACAACGCAAGACGAAAAAACAAGGCACAGCACAGGTTGGGTCCAACCCCCAGTGCTGTGTAAAACGCTTGCAAGCAAAAACGTATGTTTTTGCAACTCCAACGACCAGCTGGCCGTCCGTGCGGTGATGATACGTAGTGGCGGGGTTGCGACGGGCAAAGTAGTCGAAGCAAGCCAGATATAGTTGCTTGGAGAACCCCTCTAGAAAATAAACCTGTGTAGCCGAGCAAGGCGAAAGGCTCATTGCTGGTGCGTTAGGAACTGCAAACAAAGTGGTCATAAGTGTGATCAGGGTCCCGTGGCAACTTGTAAAGGCAGACCAAAAAATCGTGCTAACAAGAAAGATCGTTGTTCAAACACCACGCCCAAAGTTCGGTCTTCACTGGGTGACTAAGAGTACATGAATGAATGACGTATTCAGCACAAGTGCGATTCCTCTTCTCATTGAATTTGCTTGACGGAGAAGTGACAAGCGCAAACAATGCATCACCACGAGTGCCGGCAAAACGGGCAGCATCTTGTCTTGAAACAAAGGTTAACAGCCGGCATGGTACGCTTTTTTTCGCGGGGGTTCATGCGCGAGCAGATTAAGTTTGGTTTGGGCGTTGTTTTAAAGACTGGAATTTGATTTGCTGTGTGCCACAACGGATGCGGCACCGTGGGAGGGACGCCAACATGTGCAACCTACAATAGTTACCATACTACTACAAGTAAGCCTCAATGCGTTCAACTTAGTTTGACGTGTGTGATGCAACACACCTCGCACCAACAGACTGAGGCGTGTGTGTGTAAATCGTGCCTAAAATATCCGGGCGAAAGGCTCACGGATTTGCGATAACCCTGCATGCAATGATGGCGCACACCGCACTGCACGCGCGCTCGGGTCGCCCCGCGTGTGCGTTCGTGTATGTACAGGTCCCACACAAGCAACGCGCGTGTCTGCGCCAGCATGTCGCATCAATGATCCTTCGGACCTTGACGGGGTGCGCTTGAAGAACTGAAGTTTCGGCACGAGCAGCATTGCGTTGACGGCTGCAGCCGCTGGCTGTAAAAAACAAACAGGCCAAGTAAAAAACACAAGGACCGTGACCGTGGCACACGAATTGACTGCCACACCCGCAAAACCTGCACCAAACGACTGCTGACAACAATGCACCATGAACACAGCAAACATGCACATGTTGAAAAGTGTGGCGTTGATGCTTTCGGTTTGCAACTGCAACAAAGCATACAGCTGCCAGCAGTGTTTGATGCACTGTAATGCGTCTGCCACCGCACTGTTAAAAAACATGCAAACACGGGGCGAAAGGCTCACCGTGATATGCGTTGCCTGTATGTACACTCACGCAGCATCGCTGCTTGATCCGGGCCGGCAGTCACCCGCAGATGCAGCTGTCGCCGGCACGTCTGTTGTCGACTCCGCATTGGTGCTCGCCGTTGTCGCCCCCTCCTCACGCATCAACAGAACCGCGAGCAAATCCTCGTTGGAAAGCTGGCGCGCCTTGCCTTTGAGGCGGCGCTTGCGGCGCTGCGCGTTCTTCAGCTCCTTTGCCAAACGTTTTTTCTCGTCCTTCAAGCGCTGCTGCTCACCTTTGAGGTCGCCGATGGCACTGTTCAGCGATGCCAAATTGCCACCCCCTGTCCCTGGCAACTGCAACTGCGCAGCTAACGCCTGCACCGCGGAATGGGCCGTGGACGGAGGAGCCCCGGCCGCCGGACTTGTGCCGGTCGGTGCGGGATTGTCAGACATGGTGCTGCCGACGCCGCGGTGTGGATCGAATGCGGGGCAGGGGGGCTGGCAGAAGACGCTGCGGCATGCTGGCTATCAGCACCACGATCCCTGCGCGGTCGCAATCGACGTAACCATGGAACAGGGCCGTCATCTGCGGCTGCTGCTGACACGTGTGATGGCTGACGTTGCGGTGGCTCTGCGTGCGGCAAAAAAGCATAAAACAATGCATCTATTGGCACATCCAAACGCTTTGGCCAGATGTGTGTAAATTGTGATAAATTTGGCAAAGTGCATGCCACCTGCGGGACGGTTTCCCATTGAAGGTGTTCCAAAATCTTGGCGCGGACCTGCCCCTGTTGATGCCCGAACCCATTGCCCGCAAAGCTTCCTTTCCATTTTTGTTTCTGAAACACTTCCCGGACGGCTGCATTGATTGTCAAAACGATGTCATCTGTACTGACATGGCCGTCGCTAGCAAACGCCGAGGATTCCAAATATCTCTTGCGGAGGAACGCCTTGTACCGCGCAAAACAATGCGTATCTGCTGGTTGCAATAACCAAGTGATTTTGGCAGGCACGATGATCAGCCAAATGCCTAGCTTGCCAGCACACGTCAAGACGTCTGGCCGTAGGTGCGATTTGGCCGCATCCCAAATCAGCACTGGCTGGAACCTTTTGGAAAAAGGTTTCAGAGCCTGCGACAGCAATTTCAAAATCTCCATGAGAGCAGCACCATCTACCCATGAAGATTTTCGGCGCCAAAGCTTCACATTGTGATGCAATTGTGGCAACATGCGTTGCTGGACATTTAGTGGCAAGACGTGCTCGTTTCCGATGAGCACCTGCGGCAAAGCGGCCTGGACCTCTGTGTTGTCACACAGGAAAGCCACATGAGAGAAGGCTGCCAACTGTTGTCCCCGGTCAGCAGGGTGGACGTGCACTCCATGTTGACGAGCCCGTCGGAGGTTGGGCGAAAGGCTCACAAGTCCGAGTTTTGGCGATGAATATTTCCGTACGGCCGTTTCGTCCATGTTAATCTTGAGCAAGACCTTCTCTGCAGGCGCCAGCCGCTCGTAGCAATTCCACCACTGCCAAACTGCCAAAACCTCGGCCAAGAAAAAAAGACGTAAATTTGCTTTTACGGGGAGCTTGAAACGAAAACAAGCCGAATCTGGGCTCGCAACAGGGGCCGCTCAGCGGCTCCCATTTTAAGGACCACAATCTATTTTTCAACACAAGCGGGGCCTGAAAAATGGCCCCAGTTTTGGTTTTGGCGGGTGGCAAAAGGCGCAACCCTGGTCAATATTGTTTTTGACACCAGAGTGCTCGTGCATTGCGGCACGCACGGCATGAACATTGCTAGGCCCCCACTTGTGCTCTGGCTGGGGATCTCTGTCAATTGTTTTCTGACAGCAAACAAACACTCAGGCAACCTTTGAGGTCAATATAGGGGAGGAGACCTTTTGCTGATCGGCAAATCTTAACATGTTGCCTTGTCGCGGGCTGCTTCAAGTGGAAGGTGAGCTCGTGCAGCAAAGCGGCCTCGTGTCAAATTGCATCGCTTGCGGAACCGTTGTACCCATTTCGAAGAAACCTTAGATGGGGGACGTGCGATGAGGGCCGCCCCGTTCGTGAGTGGGAGTTCTACCTCCTTTGACAAGTGTGCTTGCACTAGCGCAACAGTGGGTGCATTCCCTTTGGTGCTGTTTTCTGTTTCAATCCACCGCGCCAGTGCAAAATCCCGCTGGAAGCGCGCTGCTGCACTCAATTTCCGGGCCCCCACGGATTTGTCCTTGTCCACAATGGCGTTGATTTTTCCAACAGTCGCCGCCAGATACCGCTGTTGTAGTTCATCGACTGTCAGGCTGCTTTGCTCCTCGCCTTTCGGCTGCGACTCCAAATACGCCGAGCACAGCGTCGTGTCTGGCACTGTCCACACGAACAAGATGAAGGCCACGTCTGCAAAAAACTGCATGAGGCGTTTTCTTCGTCGCTGCAGCAAGTGCATCCGACGTCGCACCTCCACCTCCGCAGCCTTCACATCGAGGAGACAAGGTGGCCCTGCATTGCTCGGCAAGCAGGGGGGGCGGGTGCTGGCGCGCTTGGGCGGCATTGGACGTTTAAGTTAACCCTGTAGGTGGCATGGACCTTTTGAGCCAACAACGAAAACACTGACGTGACACCTGTGGGCGAAAGGCTCACACATCCAAACAACAACATCATAGTGCTGCAAGTGCGTGTCGTGAGCCACTGCCAGAACATGCTCCGTGCAAACTAGACAAGCAACATAGACGTACATCTCAAGGGGTTAACCTCATGTTCGGTACCCCAGATTTCACAGCGCGCGCGGAAGCAGCAAGGGAGAAGTGGTGGCTGGGTGGTTACCACCCAGCTCGAAGCAATGTCAACACGCAATCGCAGACTGCGTCAATGGATCCATATGCAAGCTTACCCAAGATGGCATCAAGACAACCCCTGCGGTATTGAAGGAACGCACACTCACGCGCAAAGCGCTTTATGTTAGCGTGAAAAACGCAAAATAAAAAAGGTTGTTGTAAGTGGCCGAGATCCGCCTCGTCGCGGATCTTACTGGAGGAGAGATGATCAGACGCCCGGCGGCGGCTGAGAGGGATGATGTGTTTCTTCCTCTTCGCATGATGGCACAAGTTGTTGAACGAGGCGGGGTGCAGGATGCCTAGCTGGAGCGGCCTAAAGGAGTGTTATGCGTTGCAAATCATGGGCATGTCAACAACACAATATAGTATATATACATATAATACAGCACACGCTCTTCACACTTGAATCCATCCTCCGGCTGGTCTGTAAAACGGCGTGTGGTTGCACTGATGGTGACATTAAACAACACACAGCAGGGCGAAAGGCTCACTGCAAATTATGTGATAACGAAGCCGCGCATGCGCCCTTTCCCGGATTGCAGTTCGCTGCAAATCCAAGAGCAACTGCACCCGCGCGGCTGTCCGCGGGCCGCGGCCGCCGGTGCACGGTCAATTCCTCGAAGTCGCCGTGGTTGCTGTTTGCCTCCGGAGGGGGGGGGGGGGTTGGGTGGGTGGGGCAAGAAGACAAAGGGGTGGCAAGTTGTGTGCATGACATCACTGCGCAACGATTATGGAATTGCACTGTTTTGCATTGGTGGCGTTTGCACAAGCAGGGCGAAAGGCTCACTGCGACACTGTGGTAACATATGAAGTTCTACACATGCGCATGCGAACAAGATACATACGGCGCGCGCACATCGTTTTTTTTTGCACATACACAGACACGCACACACGCGCACACACGCACACACACGCACACACACGCAGACACACGCAGACACACGCAGACACACGCAGACACGTAGCCACACGCGGACACACGCGGACACACGCAGACACACGCAGACACACGCA
>Ga0180430_10004035_pt1 | contig 12490 bp, 13 predicted proteins | sample SS_ome_9_FD_132999 | JGI IMG/M metagenome (GOLD analysis project Ga0180430, IMG submission 132999) | Hypersaline lake sediment archaeal communities from the Salton Sea, California, USA - SS_1_S_2 metaG | ecosystem: Environmental > Aquatic > Non-marine Saline and Alkaline > Hypersaline >... | reverse complement strand
CAATTCATTTGTTCTAGAGAGAGACCTCCTTGAATTCGCCGGCCTCTATAAAGTATTCTGCTTTTTCAGCTTCGCTGTGAGCCATTTCCTCGGCATGATGCTCCTTGGAATCATGGTCTTCCACATGCTCGTCAGCTTCAGCAGCAGTCAGTACCCGGAAAACACCCTTAAAAGCAACAGTGGAGCCTTCCAGATCTACCTTAAATTCATCAATGTCTTCACCGGGGACAATCCGCATTTGCGTTTCACCATCTTCGGCGAGGATGAAACACTTTTGACCACCGTGCCGGCATACATGGGTGACCATGCCCGAAACTGCTACCTCTTTGCCATCATAATCGGCCGGAGTGGCCAGCAATTCTTCAATTGTTGCAGAAACAATCTGTTCTACCTCAGCTGATTCCGACTTGGCACTGTTCTCTTTGCTTGTCTGGTTACATGCTACTGCCATAAGGGCTATGATTACCAGAAATGCTACTCTTTGCATAATGATTGATTTAATTTGATTGACAAAAGTAAGGAATATTATTGATTGAAACTCTTTAGGCAGGAATCTAGTTCATCATAAATTTCAAAAACATGGTGAAGCTGTAGTAATTTAAACAATTCCATCACTTCGGCATTCACATTACAAATTTTGAATTGTCCGTAATTGTTATTGGCAGCTTTCATGGCTGAGAGAAATACGCCAAATCCTGAACTATCAATGAAACTAATTCCTTCCAGATTAAAAACAACCTGGGTATTGGGTTTATTGAAGAAAGCCAGCAATTCCTCTTTGATGGGTTCGCAGATCAGCGAATTGAGACGCTGGGAATCTTTGAGCTTTACCACTAATATATCATTGGTGTTGGTAGTTTCAAGCATAGAGCCTATTTAGTATGTTCCTTGCAATTCCTTGAGGGCCAGCTGACTTTGTTCCAGAAACTCGTCAATCATGGGGCCATATCGCTCCACATTTGTACCACCCTGCGCCATAATTTCCAATTCCTTCAGAAGTTCTGCTACCGCTGTCATCCCCATAACTGCTACAGAGGACTTTGCCTTATGCGCTACTTTACTCAGATCATCGTATCTCTCTTTCTGAAGCAAATCGGGCATTAGTATTTTGTACTCATCAATTTGTTCACGAAACAATTCTATCATTTCCTGAATAAATTTCGCGTCGCCGCCTGACATGGTTTTCAAGTAATTCAGGTCTGCTATCATGGTCGCATCTTGCTAGGTTGAAAACTACTTTGGGTCACTAAAATTATTTATTTTATTTTTAGAAAGGAAACCATTGGAGCATTTTTCCCGTTTGATTAAAGATGAAAAGGATATTCCTGTTCTTTTTTGTAGGAATTGTAGCATGGCCCATGGTCTTTGGACAGCAGCTTTCGTTTTCCGAAAAGCGCTTACGCGATAAGGCTTATAATGAGGGGATTACTCATATTCTACAGGGCCAGTATGAACTTGGCTCCGCCAGCTTTACACAATGTCTTGATCTGGATTCTACTTTTGCACCTGCCTGGTTAATGCAGGGGCGAATTTATCTGGAATGGGGTGCCATGGAGGATGCTCTGAACTATCTGGACCTTGCTTTGAACTATGATCCCGGTCTGGGAGAAGCCTATTTTTACAAAGGTTATCTTCTGTATGAAGGTGATACAACCGGGATGGACCGTGGACTTTTCGACCAGGCCATATCCCAGGGATTCAGAGATGCCTGGGTATACTATTTCAGAGCAATAACTGAAATCAGGGACGGAAAGAATGAGGTCGCCCTGAATGATCTGAATACAGCTATTGAAATCAATGAAAGCTTTGCTCTGGCCTACCACGAAAGGGCAGGTCTGAAACGACTGAATGGCGATCTTCAGGGCTCTCACTTTGATTATTCACGAGCTGTGGAATTTCATCCCGACTTTGCCCTGGCCTATAATAATATGGGCTCGGTAAAGATTCTGATGGGTGATTACATCGGAGCCATTGCGGATTATTCCAAAGCTCTGGATCTGGATCCGGGTCTGTTCATAGCTTTAAATAACAGAGGTTATGCCCGTTATTATACGGAGGATAGCGACGGGGCTCTCAAGGATTTTAATGCGGCCATAACCAACAGTGATAACTTTGCCCATCCGCGGCTTAACAAAGCTTCGCTACTGGCCGGAATGGGACAGCTGGAAGAGGCACTGAACCTGCTGGACGGAATGATGGAAAAAAATCCCGACGATGCCTTCCTTTTCCTGAACAGGGGACTGATACGTGAATTGACGGGGGATCCCGAGGGTGCTTGTGCCGATTGGGCAACTGCCCTGGAACTGGGCGCTGAAGCAGCGGTTGAATATGTAAAAGAATGTGATCGTTGATTGGAGGAATATGAGAAGATTAGGCTACATATTGCTTTTGATCCTTTTTATTTTGCCCTTTGAAAGCTGGGCGCAGGAGGATGTGAAGATCCGCAGATCCACCTACAATACCGGCATAGACATTGGATTAAGGGAAGCCTGGAAGAGTGTGAAAGATGGGGACAAGAATTACCGCGACGGGAAAGGGACCTATGACCTGGCCAGGGATCACTACCTGTATGCCTTGCAATATAACCCCGATCACCCGGCCCTGAATTATAAGTTGGGCATTTGTTATCTCTTTACCGATCAGAAATACGAGGCCATTTCCTACCTTTTAAAGGCCTATACAGAGGATCCGGAAGTCAGCAAGGATATTCATCTGATGCTTGGGAAAGCCTATCAGCTTGTGCTGGAATTTGACAAGGCCATAGAGCATTACAGATTGCACAGTCACACAGTGCACCCCAAGGAACAGGAAGCTTATGCTCTGGTCCTAAACAAAAGGATGGCAGAATGCCAGAGTGGAAGAGAGCTAAGCAAGGATCCACAGCGTGTTATAATCAGGAACCTGGGAAAAGAAATCAATTCCAGGTACGACGATTACAACCCCATTTTCACTTTCGGGGATACCGCCCTTTTGTTTACTTCCCGCCGTCCTTCTGATTTTAAGTCCAGGCGGAACAAATTAGACAACAAATTTAACGAGGATATATACCTGGCTGCCAGGAATGATGGGCAGTTTGAGCAGGCAGAACGGCTGTCCAAGCCCTTTAACTCGGATAACAACGATGCAGTGGTTGGCATAGCGTATAATGGGAGCTCCATCTTGCTCTATCAGGGACATATTGACGGTGGCGATCTTCAGATCACCCGATATAAACCCGAGAAGAAGAAGTGGTCAAAACCCAGGAATATTACCGGGAAACTTATCAGCAAGGACGGGGAAACATCAGCTGCCATGGCCCCCAATGGACGGGAGCTTTTTTATGTATCCAAAAACAAGGAGCTTAGCCTTGGCGGCAAGGATATACTCTACTCCAGGCTGGATCATAAAGGGAGGTGGATTAAACCGGTAAACATTGGTGCCATGATTAACACTCCTTATGACGAAGAAGGGGTTTTTATGAGTCCGGATGGCAAATACCTCTATTTTGCTTCCCAGGGTCACAATTCCATGGGAGGTTTCGACATCTTTCGATCTGAGCGAAGGGACGATGGTGACTGGTCGCCTCCGGAGAACCTGGGCTATCCCATCAATACTCCCGATGACGAAGTATTTTATATAACCGACAATTCCGGCACAACCGGATTCTATTCCTGCATTCGGGAAGGGGGATTCGGTGCTAAGGACATTTGCAAGGTAGTTTATCTGGGATCGGAGAAAGAACTGGTCTTCAAAACCTCAGACAAGCTTCTGGCAGGACCGGGAATGGCTAAAACGGGTTTTCTAACTCCGGTGGTAGCCATGAATCTGGATACCACACTGGTACTTACCGGCCACATACTTGATACCATCGGTGGCATTAAACCCATAATGGCCAAAATGGCCTTCTTTGATCCTTCAACCGGGAATAGAGAGGTCGTAGCCATATCCGATGAAAGTGGAGAATATACAGCCAGACTTCCGGAACCCAAGCCCTATGCCCTGGAGATCAATGCGCAGGGTTATCTGTATTTCCTGGACATTGTTGATTTCACTACGGCCACCGGAGACGAAAAACTTCGTCGCGATTTCTTCCTTAAAAAGGTGGAGGTCGGTACCAAGGTGGTACTTGATAACATTTACTTCGAAACCGGAAAATCCATACTCAGACCAGAATCCCATAATGCCCTTGAACAGGTATTCAGGTTCCTGGAAAATAATCCGTCCATGAAGCTGGAGATTTCCGGACATACAGACAACACCGGATCGCTTCGAATCAATCAGCGGCTGTCCAGGGCCAGAGCCAAGGCGGTAGTGGATTACCTGGTCAATCTGGGAATATCAGAATCCATGCTCATATCCGAAGGGTACGCTGATACACAGCCAGTTGCCACCAACGACACTTCGGCCGGCAGGGAAAAGAACCGACGTGTGGAATTCAAAGTTCTCTCCAAGTAGAGCCTGTTGTTTAACAATTTCTTTCCTCTGGGAAAATATTACTTTTGTCCGTATGAAACGAACCGTTTTTTACGACCAACATGTTTCGCTGAATGCGAAGATGGTACCCTTTGCCGGTCATGAGATGCCGGTGGAATATGCAGGTGTCAAACAGGAACATCAGAATGTTCGGGAAAAAGTAGGAGTATTTGATGTGAGCCACATGGGTGAGATCTGGATCAAAGGTCCCGGAGCCTTTGCACTGGTCCAGCGAATCACCAGCAATGATGTGTCTCTTATCGGACCCGGTAAAATTCAGTATACCTGCTTCCCGAACGACCGGGGAGGGATTGTAGACGACCTTTTGATCTATGCCTACGATCAGGAGAAATATCTCCTGGTGGTCAACGCATCGAATATTGAAAAAGACCATAAGTGGATTGTTGAGCAGAATTCATTTGGTGCCATTGTGGAAAATGCTTCTGACAAGATTTGTCAGCTGGCTGTTCAGGGTCCCAATGCAACAGCACTCTTGCAGAGGCTTACACCCATCGATCTTTCACAGGTCCCTTACTACCATTTTGTTAGCGGAGAACTGGCCGGTGTGGGCGAGGTGATCATCAGCAACTCGGGCTACACAGGTGCCGGAGGCTTTGAATTATATATGTATAATGAAGATGGGCCCATGGTCTGGGATCGCTTGTTTGAGACAGGAGAGGAATTCGGACTACAGGCTACCGGACTGGCAGCCAGGGATACTCTCAGGTTGGAAATGGGATTCTGCCTTTATGGTAATGATATCAATGACAGCACTTCACCCCTGGAGGCCGGACTGGGATGGATTACCAAGTTCACCGATGGAAATGACTTCATCCACCGGGCTGAACTGGAAAAACAGAAAAACGGGGGATTAAAAAAGCGACTGGTAGGCTTTGAATTGCTGGAAAGGGGAATACCCCGTCAGCACTATCCCATCCTGGATTTGGAAGGAAGCGTTATTGGAGAAGTGAGCTCAGGAACCATGTCCCCCATGCTTAATAAGGGGATCGGCATGGGCTATGTGGATTTGGCTTTTGCAAAAAAGGAAACAGAAATACGGATTGGGATCCGGAACAAGCAGGTGAGGGCCATGGTAGTGAGGCCCCCATTCTACAAACCCGGCGAATAAACTAAACTATGGCAAAAGCAAAGATTGAGGTATGTTATTCACCTGCTCTGTTTCCCTATTATGAGAATCCGGAGGCCATCGTGGTGGTTAACGATATACTCAGGGCCAGCTCTGCCATTGTCACCGCTTTTATGAATGGAGTGGAAAAGATCATTCCGGTAGGAACTCTGGATGAGGCCAGGTCCTATAAGCACAGGGGTTTTATGGTGGCTGCCGAGCGTGATGGAATAGTGCGTGATTTCGCAGATTTTGGGAATTCCCCATTTAATTTCACGGAAGAGAGGGTTAAAGGACGGGAGATTGTTTACAGCACCACCAATGGAACAAATGCCATTAAGCTGGCTTCCAGTGGGAGCCAGGTACTCATAGGAGCCTATCTGAATATCTCTGCCCTGGCAAAGCACATCAGGGAATCTGGTAAAGATCTTCTGGTCCTTTGCGCTGGTTGGAAAAACAAGTTTAATCTGGAAGACACCCTATTTGCGGGAGCTCTGGCCCGGATGGTTCTGGAAGAAGAAGGATACCATAGTATCTGCGATGCTACCCTGGGAGCCATTGACCTGTATGAAGCCGCCGAAAAGGATATGATGGCTTATATTGAAAAGGTAGCCCAACGACATCGACTGAAAAAGAACAATCTGGATGATGTGATTGGATATTGTCATGAACAAAACCTGACCGATCTCATCCCGGTGTTGAATGGGAATCATCTGGTGCCCCTTCAGCGAATCTCTTAAGTTATTCACAAAGCTTGCTTGTGAATTGTATTGTATGTAATTTTAGCTGTTATCGAAATAACAATACCAGAATCTTAATACGTATCTAAATCTTACTGGAATGAAAAAGCACAATTTTTCCGCAGGTCCATGCATTCTTTCACCTTATACCATTAAAAATACTGCTGAAGGCATACTTGATCTGAATAATTCGGGACTCTCAGTTATGGAGATCTCGCACCGAAGCAAGGATTTTATGGCTATCATGGACGAAACTCAGCAACTTTTTAAAGAATTGCTGGACATCCCCTCAGGCTACAGTGTGCTTTTACTCCAGGGAGGTGCCAGCATGCAGTTCTGCATGGTTCCTTACAACCTGCTGAAGCATAAAGCTGCTTACCTGGATACCGGAACCTGGGCCAACAAGGCAGTGAAAGAGGCCAAACTATTTGGTGAAGTGGAAGTGGTAGCAAGCTCCAAGGAAAGCACCTATTCATACATACCCAAGGACTACACCATTCCCGGCGATGCAGATTATTTCCACATCACCACCAACAATACCATTTACGGAACTGAGATTAAAGAGGACCTTGACGTGCCCATGAACCTGGTTGCAGACATGTCGTCCGATATCTTCAGTCGCCCCATGGATGTTTCGAAATATGCGCTTGTTTATGGCGGTGCCCAGAAAAATCTGGCCCCGGCAGGTGTAACTTTTGCCATCATCAAGGATGATATACTGGGACACGTTGACAGGCCCATTCCCACCATGCTCGACTATAAAACCCATATTGACAAGGGTTCCATGTTTAACACTCCTCCCTGTGTGGCCATTTATGCAGCCATGCATACCCTTCGCTGGTACAAGGAGCAGGGAGGTGTAAGCGCCATGTACAAACTGAATTTGGAGAAAGCAGGCATATTGTATGACGAAATTGATCGCAGTCCCATATTCACCTCCAACATCGAAGATGTGAACGATCGTTCCATCATGAATGTCACCTTTGTAATGAAGCCGGAATACAAGGAGAAAGAAGCCGAATTTCTGGAATTTGCAACATCCAAAGGTATGTCGGGACTCAAAGGGCACAGATCGGTGGGTGGTTTCAGGGCCTCTATTTACAATGCCATGCCCAAATCCTCCGTACAGGCATTGATCGATACTATGAAAGCATTTGAACAGAAAATATAATCCATTTTAAATCTTCGATATGGCAAAAGTATTAATCGCAACAGTAAAGCCTTTCTCAGCCGAAGCAGTGGAAGAAGTAAAGGGTGTGCTAAGTAATGCCGGTTTTGATTTTGAAGTACTGGCAAAATATCCCAATCAATCTGACCTGGTAGCGGCTGTTTCAGATGCCGATGCACTGATCATCCGAAGTGATAAAGTGGACAGGGAAGTCATAGAGGCTGCAGGCCAGTTAAAAATTGTGGTCCGTGCCGGGGCAGGATACGATAACGTGGACCTGGCCAGTGCTACCGAGAAGGGAGTAGTGGTAATGAATACTCCTGGACAAAATTCAAATGCCGTGGCCGAACTGGCCATGGGCATGATGATCTATATGAACCGAAATGGATTTAATCCTGCTGCCGGCAGCGAGCTGCGAGGCAAGAAGCTTGGAATTCATGCCTACGGCGCAGTGGGAAGGATTGTGGGAATGATCGCCAAAGGATTCGGCATGAAAGTATATGCCTATGATCCCTTCATAGATCCTGTGATCATTAAAAACGACGGAGTGGTTTGGGAAGAGAGTGCGGAATCGCTCTACAGCAAGTGCCAGTATATTTCCCTGCATATTCCAGCCAATGATGCGACCAAAGGTTCCATTGGCTACGACATTCTGAACAGCATGCCCCAAGGGGCCACGCTGGTGAACACTGCCCGGAAAGAAGTGATAGATGAAGAGGGACTGAAGAAGGTCTTCACCGAAAGGGATGACTTCAGGTACCTGTCGGATATTGCCCCTGACTGTGCAGCGGAGCTAAGCGAAAACTATGTAGGAAGAGCTTTCTTCACACCCAAAAAGATGGGGGCCCAGACTGCGGAAGCCAACCTGAATGCGGGGGTAGCTGCTGCCAATCAAATCATTAACTTCCTGAAAAAGGGAGACACCACCTTTAAAGTAAACTAGTACATGGCAAAATTACATGCGTTTAAGGGATACAGGCCTGGAAAAGACAAAGTGAATGAAGTGGCCTCGAGGCCCTATGATGTCTTAAATTCCCAGGAAGCCAGAGAAGAGGTGAAAGGAAATCCGTGGTCCTTTCTTCATGTGGTAAAACCGGAAGTGGATCTGCCTGAAGGAACAAGCCTTTATTCTGAGGAAGTGTATAATACGGGCAGGAATAACCTGGAAAAGCTTATTGCAGAAGGTTATTTTGTGCAGGATGAAACTGATATGCTCTATGTCTATGGGCAAACCATGTTTGGGAAAACCCAGTATGGGATTGTCGCCTGTGCAGCGGTAGATGATTATCTCGATGACGTGATCAAGAAGCACGAACTTACCAGGCCCGATAAGGAAGAGGACAGGATGAAGCACATCCGTGTCACCAACTTCAATGCAGAGCCGGTCTTTTTTGCCTATCCCGACCATCCGGGACTGGATGCCATTGTGGAGCGCGTTGTGAAGGGTGAAGCAGAATACGATTTCACCACGGATGATGGAGTAGGGCATCATTTCTGGCTAATTTCCGATCCGGAGGATATCCATGCCATAGTCGATACTTTTGACCGGGAGGTAGAATATACTTATGTGGCCGACGGTCATCACCGGACAGCAGCTGCAGCCCTGGTGGGTCAGGAAAGGCGCAAAATCAATCCGGATCATCGGGGAGATGAAGAATATAATTTCTTCCTGGCTGTTCATTTTCCGGCTTCCCAGCTGACCATCATTGATTATAACCGGGTGGTTAAAGATCTGAACGGGCTGAGTCCTGAGGAGTTCCTGACTGAGCTGGAAGAGGGATTTAGTATCGAGCCAAAGGGGGAGGTCCACAAACCCACCAGCCTGCATAATTTCAGTATGTACCTGGAAGGCAAGTGGTATTCGCTCACGGCCAAACCGGGTACCTTCAACGATGAAGATCCCATAGGCTGTCTGGATGTGACCGTACTTTCCGAGCAGGTGCTGGGACCCTTACTGAATATCACGGATCTGAGAAAATCCAAGCGGATTGATTTTGTGGGAGGAATCAGGGGACTGGATGAATTAAGCCGAAGGGTGGACAATGGCGAGATGGCGGTTGCATTTGCCCTTTATCCGGTTACCATGAAGCAGCTCATGGATATTGCCGACAATGGCATGATTATGCCCCCCAAAACCACCTGGTTCGAACCTAAACTCCGAAGCGGACTGGTGATCCATTCTCTGGATTAGTATTATATTCGGACATGGGAATTGCAGAGAATCTGAAAACGATCGTGGATAATATCCCTGATCATGTCACCCTGGTGGCAGTTTCCAAGACCATGCCCGATGAGGCCATCCTGGAAGCCTATGAGGCTGGACATCGCGATTTTGGCGAGAACAAGGTTCAGGACCTGGCAGCCAAACAGGAGAGGCTCCCCGGCGATATACGATGGCATATGATCGGTCATCTCCAGTCCAATAAGGTGAAATACCTGGCCCCCTTTGTACATATGCTCCACGGGGTGGATAGCCTCAAGCTTCTTGGCACCATCCATAAAGAGGCAGTCAAGAACAACAGAGTGATCGATTGCCTCTTGCAGGTGCGCATTGCCACAGAGGAAAGCAAATTCGGTCTTACTGAGAGTCAGCTAAAGGAAATGCTTAGCTCAGAGGCTTTTAGGGGGATGGATATGGTAAGAATAAGGGGGGTCATGGGTATGGCCACCTTTACCGAAAATTCCAAACAGATCAGAGAGGAGTTTCGCCTTCTAAAACGTATATTTGAGGGAATGAAGGCTACTGCCTTTGAAAAGCAGGAAGATTTCGATCTGCTGTCCTGTGGCATGTCGGGCGATTATGACCTGGCCATCGAGGAGGGTAGCAATATGGTTCGGATCGGCAGCCTGATTTTTGGACCCAGGAACTATTGATTTAGCATATGATTGATTTATCCACCAACTACGCCGGACTCAAGTTGAAGAGTCCGATCATTGTCAGCAGCAGTGGCCTGTCCACTTCACTGGACCGAATTAAGAAAATGGCAGCGGCCGGTGCCGGTGCTGTGGTTATGAAGTCCCTGTTTGAAGAGCAGATCCTTCACGAAGTTACCAGCCTTTCAGCCGAAAGTGACTATCCTGAAGCAGGGGACTATATCCGGACCTACGCCCGTGAAAACTCTCTGGATGCTTACCTGAAGATGATTAGCTCGGCCAAAGAGGCGGTGGATATACCCATCATGGCAAGCATCAACTGCATCAGTGGAGATGAATGGATCGATTTTGCGGAAAAGATAGAGGAAGCCGGAGCTGATGCCCTGGAACTGAATATATATTTTCTGCCCATAAACAAAGAGAAAGATCCAAGGGAGTATGAGAAGGCTTACCTGGAACTGGTTTCCAAGGTAAAAAAGAAGACCTCCCTTCCCATAATCGTTAAGCTGGGCAATGGTTTTTCCAACATAACCTGGATGGTTAATCAACTCTATCTCCGGGGGGTGGCAGCTGTGGTCCTGTTTAATCGTTTTTATGCACCCGATATCAACACCGATGACATGAGTTTCGGTTCTTCCGAAGTCTTGAGTACACCTTCAGAATTACGTTCTTCTCTTCGCTGGATAGGAATAGTCAGTTCCCAGGTAGGTCAAATGGATCTTGCAGCATCCACTGGGGTGCACAGTGGTCTGGGTGTTATCAAGCAAATTCTTGCGGGAGCTGCAGCAGTACAGGTTTGTTCCGTTTTATACCGAAATGGGGTGGATTACATCAAGGAGATGATCACTGAGATGAAAAAATGGATGGAGAAGAATGATTTTGAATCTGCCGAAAGCTTCCGTGGCAGGATGAACTATAGCAGCCTGAAGGATCCTTCGGTATACGAAAGGGCACAGTTTATGAAGTACTTCTCCTCAATGCATTAGGAAAGCCTGCTTTAATACGAGTCTATGGTGTTCACCATGGCAACTACCAGGGGTTTAAGTTCCTCATCCACCTTAGTCAGCCTTGATTTTAACTGATCGGATAGCTTTTGTCTTCCCGGAGTATCCACCTCGCCGATTGCCTCTTCCAGTACGGTATAGGCCTCAAGGGCAGTTTCGTAATCGGCCGAAACCAATACTTCTGCAAAAATGTCCAGGTGTTTGCCATAGGAAAGCCCATTTTGCCAGCAAGCTGCAGTAAGGGTAGTCTGAATGGATTTGTATTCGGGATTGGCCACAGCCATGGCAAGAATTTCCGCGGCTTCCGGGTCCTTCAGATCGTTAAGAAAGCTGGCAAGTTCTCCCAGAATCTGCGCATCTTCCTGCACCAGCATCACCTGGAACAGATCGGGAAGGATGGCTACTTTACCCAATGACCTGAGTTCTTTCAGGGTATTCAGGATGGCGCTTTTGTTGCCAGAATGGAGCGATTGAATCTGTCCCTGGAGCTTTTTCTGATTTTCCCTCTGATCCATCTAATTGCATTTGCGGGTAATGTGTTCGCCCGCTTCGAAAACACCGTATTGATAGGCCTTCTTGAAACAGTGACAGGCATCGTTCATTTTGCCCATTTGCTCATCCAGTTTTCCTTTCTCATACCAGATTTCCCCATTGAGGGGATCCAGGTCCAGAGCCATGGACATGTCTCGCTGGGCATACCTGATGGTTCCAGTGGCGACATAAGTTAATCCCCTTCCATAATAGTACTCGGATTTTCCACTGTTAAGTGACAGACTCTTATTGAAACTTTGAATGGCATCCAGATACTTACTGTGCGCCAATTGGATCATGCCCTTGAGATAGATGGCCGAGTCGTCCTCCGGGAAATAGGACAGGTACAGGTTCATGTCTTCCATCGCCCCGGAAAGATTGCCTGTAAGACTATGGGCTTCAGCCCTCTGAATATAAGCATCAAAACGGGCAGGATCCTGTCTGATCACCCTGTTCAGACCTTCCACTGCTTCCTCAGCATTCCCGTCATTCGTTTGCATCCGGGCAAGATGCTGCCTGGCATCCAGGTTTCGGGTGTCACTTTTCACAGCTGATTTCAGGGAAGAACGCGCTGCTTTCAGGTTTCCCAGTTCCT
>Ga0180430_10004034_pt1 | contig 12491 bp, 8 predicted proteins | sample SS_ome_9_FD_132999 | JGI IMG/M metagenome (GOLD analysis project Ga0180430, IMG submission 132999) | Hypersaline lake sediment archaeal communities from the Salton Sea, California, USA - SS_1_S_2 metaG | ecosystem: Environmental > Aquatic > Non-marine Saline and Alkaline > Hypersaline > Sediment... | reverse complement strand
GGGCGATACTGCGCCAAAGGTGCCGGCACAAAGGCAACCTGGCGCGCCGATAAAAATAAAATGGGGCAGATAAAAGCGCCAATCATCACCTTGAGGGTGGCAATATCGGGCCGCACCAGACGGGATAAAATCAGACCCACCAAAATATATTGGACCAGCAAGGCCAGAATCAGCGACCGCCAATCACGCCCCAACAGAATAATTGTGGCCGTTAAAAACAAGCCCAGCAGGGTTGCTTCCTGAGTGATAAATTTTAATTGTTCCAGAAGTTCCGGCAGCGTAGGCATAAAATGTGTATCACGTCCCCAAAAAGAAAATAATGGCCCCGATAATGGCAACCAGCAAGGCCCACCCCAAATAATGCTGACCTTCCAGCCAGGCTTCAATACGCAACGCGATTTTTCCGGTGCGGCTAAACCCGTTCTCCAGCCACTTTAGCTGCTCAAACAAACTGAACTCTGCTTCCGGCATAATCGCCTCGGCCACAGTTCCCAGCCAAACCTTTATTGTCGGCGCAAAATAGCCCAGCGGCAGGGCCAGTGCCAACACCAGCGCGCCCCAACCGGTCAACCAGTTGGAACCGGAGAAAGCCGCCGGAGGCTGGTCAGTAACCGACACGAAGATAAATGTCCCCAAACCGGGGATCAAAAATGGAACCATCACCACGACCCCGGCGACAGAATCTGCCCAATACGAAGGCTCCTCTTTTGCTTGCATAATTTCTCGCCAAAAACCGACCAGGCCGCTCAAAACCAAGGCCTCGCTCAGAGCCAGCGTACCCGCCACACTGACAGAAGCCCCCACAGCCGGATACATCGCACTCCGGCCCGGGGCTACCATTGTCAACGGTAGAGCCAGCAGAGTGAGGGTGGCCCCGGCGGCGGGCAAATAAGGCCACAGCCACGCCCGTTCTGAAAAATTTGGCCGGCCTAAACGGGGAACATGCCACAGGGCGGCGACACTCAACAACACGCCCAACACCCAGGCCGTGGCAACCGGTTGGCCCAGCGGAACCAACAATAGCGCCAAACTTTCTACCACGATTACAGCCGTTAGCCAGCGTTGGCGGACGCCGCTTAAGGCCCCCCAAACCCCAACAGCCACCATTGAAAAGAGTATCAGCCAAAATAGCCCCAGAGGCACTGCAAGAGCGCCAGTTCTGAAAAACAGATAAATTCCCACCGGCACAGAAAACAGAAGATATATAAAATAATCAGTTTGATGATGACGTTCCAACCTGGACCAGCCCCACCACGGGTACACCCCTAACCTTAACCAGAGCGCTCCATAGAAAATCGTCTGCCCCTGTCGGGCCTCTACCGATTGCAAAACCAGGCCGGACACAGTAACCATCGTCAAAAACAGGCCGGCCAGGCCAAAATCAAGGCGATGACGTTTCCACCAGTAGACGGCCAGCAGAACATCAAAAATAACCAGGGCATAGCTGAGGGTCAAACCGTTGGCCGCCACAAAAAATAGCGCAGCGCCGGCAGCCAATAGTAACCAGTCGGCGGTTTGTGACTGTTGGGAAACCGTTTCTGACAAATGAACCTGATTACCGTACCAAAAAACAAAGGCTCGACGCAGTACCAGGGCCAGGAGGGTCAAACTGATGAGGATGATAAATAGCAGGCTCAACAAATCCAGGCGCGCCGCCAGTGCAGCAGCCGATTGAGCCGCGGCAAAATTCCAGCCGGACAGGATTTGCAATCCAGTTCCATTATTATCCAAACCAAGTGTCAGCCGAGTGGTCAGCAAAACCAGCCCGGTTATGCCGATAATGGCCGGCGCCAAAAAAACGACTGCCGGTCGTCGGAAAAAAGACCGGCGCGGCGATATTCCAAACAAAATCAGAGCGCCCAACAGCAGGGTGGCTGCCGGCGCCAGGGGCGAGAAATAATTGATGAACATAGGGCTTTGGATTTTATCACAGCCGGAACTGAATCACAATTACAGCCGTTAAATTACGAAACCGGAGGTATCCCCCATTTGTCCTGGTGCCAAACAGTACAAAACTCCCAAAAAAATCATTGACTTTAACACTATTAATGTGACATAATAGGCGTATTCAATCTGATAAGCATTCAACACCATAGCACATTAACAACAACACATAACGGGCAACCAGTATTTCCCCTGGTTAACAATGCCCCCAAAGGAGCTTGCCATGAGTCACTATCGAGTAGTAATTTTTGAAGTTGATGATCCCGAAAACAGCCGGATGACAGAACTGGCTAACGTGGATATTTTCGAAGACAGCCCCAAGGGGCATAACCAGGTGGAAGAACCAACCAACGGCTATAAAGTGGTTGATAATCTGTCAAAATTGGCCTCTGTATTCTATGGCAAGGGCTACAAAGGCAGAAAAGTGTAAGCCGGAATCAACACAAAAAAGGGCGAATGATTAGATTCGCCCTTTTTTGCTTACGTACCAATCAACCGCGCTGGGGTGCGTCAGGGTAGATAGTCTGATGGGGGGACATCAGTCACCATCGAAATGCCCAGTTCCAGGGTGGACAAGTTGATAGCCTGCCATCCTCCCAGAAAGGTGTGCCACATAATTATGATGTAAGCAGCCAATAAAAGCCCCAAACTGCCTCGAGCCAGCCACCCGGCATACCCCCTCCGTTGAAAAAGGCTATCATCTTTTAACAATGTCCCAAACAGCATAAAAATCGCCAAAACCAGTGCATTGCCCAGGCTCATCGCCACACCGATATTAAAGCCAATCAAAGGGATAGCGGTCATAGTCCAGGCTACCAGGCCGGCCAATATGCCCGGTACCCCAATAATCAAGATTGCGAACAGGGCGATAAACCATTTGTTGTTTTTGGTGAACAATGTTTCGCCAATCCAAACCACCAGGCCAATGCCCACACTGCTGGACAGGCAACCAACCAATCCCCCGGCTACGGCAGTCGGAATATCCACAATAACATCCGAGAAAATGTAGCTAACCCGAATGGCTACGCCCAGCACCATCACAATAATCGCCACGCCAATTGTAACCACCGTCCCCAGTTTGAGCTGCGCGCCCTGCACCACAAACGCCACCCCAATTGCCACCAACAAGGCCACCCCAATCGTCAGGCCAATCAGCCAATCCGTCAGGATATTGGGCGAAAGCCCCACCGCCACGGCGTTGACGGCAGCCACGGCTGTGACAAACGATACGATCATCAACAACAAATTCAACGACACATCATCAGAATCACCCAGCCAGCCGGATAACAACCACACGGCGACCAGCCCCATACTGAGCCATTGATAAATTTCCGGCGGCCAGGCATAGGTACTGGCGGGTAACGTTCCCAACCCCAAAGCCAGCGTGGGAAACAGCAGAGGTAACCAAACCAGCATACTGGCCGGCCATTTGCCCCGGTGGTGCAATGCAGCAGAATCAAATTGTTTTTTATATGCTTTCACCTGAGAGACATCCATAAAAACCCACCACAACAGCCGCAAATAATCCAACGGATTCCACAGCGATAACTGTAACTGCTGTTTTTGCCGGCTGACCACATGTTGCTGAATATGTTTGGCCTCGGCCCGTAATTCCCGGCGAGCTTGCACCGCGGCAAATTTTGCTTTTTGCAGCGCATCTTTCTTTTCAGCTTCCAACGCCGATTTTAATCGTTCAATTTCCTGCTCATACATTTGCCGATTCTGGGCCTCCTGGAGGGCCAGTTGATGGGCTTTTTGACGCGCCTTCTTTTCAGACTCAACCTGTTCTTGATAGCGCAGTAATTCGCTCTCAAGCTGGCGATAAGTCTCGATTTCCTCCTGACTTTTTGTCTCCAGTTCCTGTCGGGATGATTTTTCTTTTTCCAGCCTGGCCCGAATCTGTTCCAGTTCTTTTTCCCGTTGTCTGAGGGCCACAGATTCCCGTTGGGCAAAGGTTTCTGTTTCTTGCCGGGAGACCTTTTCGGCTTCCAGGGCCGCTTCCAATTCTTTTAACCGGGTCTCCAATTTACTGCGTTTTGAGGCCTCTGTCTGGATTGTGGCCTGAAACTCTTGCAAGGCTTTTTGTTCTTCTTTTAATTCAGACACCAACTCGGCTACGTCTACGCCGGATACAACCAAATGCAAGTAGCGGGTGGCATCTCTAAAGCCGGGCTGCTGAGCCACCACTTGCGCCAGCAAAGACTCCGCTGTTTGCCGGTCCTCTTTCTGAAACGCGGCCAAGGCCCGGCTATACATATCATCCAGATGGGCTTTTTGCTCCAGCAGTTCCAAATTAGGTAACTCTTGCTGGAATTCCGGGTACTTCTCATGCAATTTCCGGGCCACTTTCTGCGCCAGCTTAAATTTTTCTACAGATTGCAATTCAGAAAATTCCTGCAAACCGGTGGTGAAATACAGCCGGCGCAACCGCTGCTCGACAGATTCAGCTTTTTCGGTGGCCCCGGCCTGCCGGTAGGCAGAAAGCGCTTCTTCCAGGTTACCGACTTTATGGGCCGCATCGCCTCGCCTTTCCCAAATTTCAGCTATCCCTGTGGCGGCCTGGGGATGTTCCGGCTGGATATCGAGAATCTTTTGGAACAACGTCAGCCGTTCTTCATCGCTGCCGGCCCGTTTGACCAGAGCCAACAATGTTCTCACCAACAAAGGGCCGGCAGAATCGGGTTGTTCTTTATATAGTTTTTCCAGTCTACGCCGAGCCGGGGTCAGTTCGCTGCGGTTTAACAAGATTTCAGCCTGAAGCAAGGCGGGAAAACTATTCCGTTGCGACGGATATTCAGCGTAAAGTTGTTCGGCCATATCCAAAGCGGCCAAATGCCGACCGGCCTGCTCCAGATGCGAGATTTGCTGCAACCCGGCCGCGACAATTTTTTCCGGAACATCCGCCTGCCGATAGGCCGACATTGCCGCCTGGGGATCATCGGCGGTCAGGGCCTCGTCCCCCCGTCGCAGCCAAATCCGCTGTCGGGCAGCCAGGGCCTCCGGCTGGTTGGGGTCTAACTGGAGAGCGCGGTTGTAAAGGGAAAGGCGGTCGTCGTCATCAGAGTCGCGAGCTTGCAGCAACAGGGCCTGCACCAGCCGAGGCCGGGTCGCCGGTTGGTATTCGGCCAGGCTTTCCAGCATTTGCCGGGCTTTATAAATCTCCCCCTGGGCCAGCAAAATTTCAGCCAATAGTTGATTGGCCTGAATGTGGTTGGGATTAAGCCCAATTGCCTGATGCAACAGGGGCGCGGCCTGCTCCAAATCTCCCTGTTGATAATGGGTGTACGCTTCTTGAAAGAGGTTGTCGGCGACAGGCTCCATCCGGCTCACTTCATCCTGTAACTGCCCCAACGTTTTGCGATTGGCAATCCAGCGGCGCAGCAATTCAACCTTGAAAAAGTAGCCGGTGTCGCTAACATCAATCAAATCCCATTCGTTGAGGATATGCAGGGCATCCTGCAGAGGACCGACCAACACCCGCACGCCGCTTTCTTGCAGGGCGCGGCTAAACTGGGATTGCGTTGCTTGCCCCGGTCCACAGCGAGCCAAAACCGCGGCCACAACCCGCTCGGCCGGCCCCAGGCCATCCCACACCCATTCCAGGGCATTGGCCGAACTGCGCATGGCATAGGGTACGGCCTGTTCGACATCGTCAATTGTGACGGTTGGCGTCTCAGCCGGCTCATCGTAATAGGCGGTTTCCCACACCTCCTGGCATAATTGCTGGGTTAAAAACGGATGACCGCCGGTAAAACCATAGACGTAATCAATTACTTCCTCGGACCATTGCAGGCTCTGATTACGTTCTGCCAACCTGATAAGTTCGGTGGTTTCATTTTTGGAGAGCAAAGAAACGGGGCGAGATTTTATCCCCTTGAAAATTGAAAGGGCTAGGGAGGGCATATCTTCCGGACGCTGACCACTGACAAAAATAAACTGCAACCGATCCGGGTCCAGATTGACCAGATCGCGCAGATAAATGAAGAGGCTTTCATCAGCTTGATTACCGGCGCGGTTATCTAATAAGCCGTATTCGTCGAGCAAAATTACCAGTGAGGTTTTGGGGGGTAGGTGTTCCAACACCTGAGATAAAAAGTCAAAATCGCCATCAGTCGGTAGTTCCCATTGATGGGCCAGGTCTGCCAGCATATCTTGCAGCGAAGCAGCGGCCTTACCTTGCAGGTCAAAATAAACGGGCTGGTAGGGGCCAAGTTCCGGCAGGCGGGCCATCAATTCCTGCAAAATCGAAGTTTTGCCAATACGCCGCTGACCAAACAGTACCAGCGCATTTTCATTGGGGCTGCGTAACACGCGGGCCACGTCGCGTAAAACATCGGCACGCCCCACAAAGGCATCACCACCACCGACAGGATTACCAGCAATATAAGGATTCACAGGCATAGGGTTTGGCTCCGTTTCTCTTGTGTTACGAGGGCCAGTCTACAGCTACTGGTTAAGCCCTCAATTCAGCCAGTACCAATTTCCACAGACAACTACTATATTTTGTGTGCCTTTCAATAATCAACACAATATATAGGTGGTTTACACGGTTATTGTACTACCAAGTTGCCATAATAGTCAAAACTCCCTTAACATTTTTAACGAATATAACAATGTTAAAACGCAATTTAAAAAAGGCGCCTCCGGTTAAGAGAACCAGAGGCGCAGTGGGGATGTATGTGTGGTTATTTGGGCCTGCCACACATCAGGCCGTTAGGAGGATGGTAGGAAATGGAGAAATTCAGGTCAATAGGATTCTGGCTCGATATAATCAAATATCAGAAATCAAGAAACTCGCCGCTTTTGCAAACGTCTGCGGATGAAGGCCGGCACGTCCCGATTATCGGGGTCGTAGACCGGTTCATAATCAGCGGCGGTCTCTTCTTTAGCGGTTGAAGTTGAGGCGGTGGCGGTGGCGGTGGCTGGTGCTTTGCCGGGCTGCGGAAAGGCAATAGTTTTGCTTTCTGCGCTCTGGCGGCGACCGGGACTGTCGGCGAAAGGTTTCCGTTCTGCCGCGGCCTCAAAGCCGGTAGCAATCAGGGTGATGTGCAATTCATCATCCAGGCTTTCATCAATCACCGCCCCAAAGATAATATTAGCTTCGGGATGAGCTTTGCGTTTGATAATTTCGGCAGCTTCGTTCACTTCAAACAGGCTCAGGTTAGCCCCGGCGGTAATATTGAACAGGATACCCTGCGCGCCGTCAATGGTTACATCCAACAGCGATGATTCTACGGCTCGCTCTGCCGCTTCGACAGCTCGGTTTTCGCCGGTTGCCTCGCCAACTGCCATCAAGGCTGTGCCACCTCCACTCATTATAGAGCGAACATCCGCAAAGTCAAGATTGATAAGGCCGGGTACGGTAATAAGCTCTGAAATGCCCTGGATACCCTGCCGCAAAACATCGTCGGCGGTGCGGAAGGCATCGGTCATGCTGGCTTTTTTATCAACAATTTCCAGCAGACGGTCGTTGGGAATGACAATGAGGGTGTCAACCTTTTCTTTGAGTTGTTGAATGCCCTCGGCGGCCAAGGTTTGCCGGCGTTTGCCCTCAAAGCCAAAGGGGCGAGTCACCACCCCGATGGTCAAGGCGCCGGTATTTTTGACCAGTTCGGCGATAACGGGAGCGGCGCCGGTGCCGGTGCCGCCACCCATGCCGCAGGTTACAAAAACCATGTCGGCGCCCAGCAGGACTTCATCCAATTCATCGGACGACTCTTCAGCAGCTTTCATGCCAACTTCGGGGTTGCCCCCGGCCCCCAGGCCGCGGGTCAATTTGTCCCCAATTCTGATGCGTTGGGGGGCGCCGCTCATCAACAGGGCCTGGGCGTCGGTGTTGACGGCTACAAAATCAACCCCGCGCAAGCCTTCGTTGATCATCCGGTCTACGGCGTTACTGCCCCCCCCGCCGACACCCACAACTTTGATCTGAGCAAAATTTTCTGGCTGCATCCCGTACTCTTTTCCATTTTTTGTCATAATGCGCTCTCCTCAAAAACAGTTGGTCACCTCAACCGTTTAACTAACTCAATTGATAATTTATTTATCCTGGTAAAAATACTTTCAACCAGGCTGGTAGTTTTAAGGATTGCCGGGCCGGCGGTGGCGGTGCTTCCGGCAAATCGTGATTAATACCCCACCCCAGTAAACCTACGCTGGTAGCAAAGGCCGGGCTTTGCAAGGTATCTACCAGGCCCTGCAGATTCTGCGGTTCGCCAATACGGACCGGTAAAGCCAAAACCTCGCGGGCCAAATCTCGGATCCCCGGCAAGGCAGCGGTGCCACCACATAATACAATCCCGGCGGGTAATAACCCGTCATAGCCACTGCGTTTTATTTCTTTAAGGACCAGTTCAAATATCTCTTCGGTTCGGGCCTCAATAATTTCGGCCAAAAATTGCCGGGGAATTTGCTGGTGCTCATCATCGCCAAACATATCAACTTTGATGGTTTCGTGCTGCATTACGTTTTTGGTCAGGGCGTGTCCGTATTTCACCTTGACCTCTTCCGCCACCCCAAAGGGCGACCGCAACCCCACGGCAATGTCTTTGGTAATTTGTTCGCCGCCGGTGGGCAACACCACCGTATGCCAGATACTGCCTTCGATGAAGATGGCTACATCGGTAGTGCCGCCGCCAATATCCACCAGGGCCACGCCCATTTCCCGCTCAACTTCGGTGAGGATTGCTTCCCCGGAAGCCAACGGCTCCAGCACCAGGGCATCAATCTGCACATCGGCATTCTGAACGCATTTAATCAGGTTGTGAATGGACGAGGTGGACCCGGTCACAATGTGGGTTTCCACTTCCAGGCGGTAGGCCTGCATCCCCACCGGATCGCGCACCCCGTCTTCGCCGTCAACCGTAAAATTTCTGGGGATGACGTGCAATATCTCCCGATTTTGGGGAATATCAATGGCCCGGGCCGCTTCCAGCGCTCGTTCCACATCCAGCGGGAGGATGCCTCGTTCACCTCGACTGACCGCCACCACCCCCCGGCTGTTGACGGAGTTGATGTGAGAGCCGGCCAGCCCAACATAGGCGCTGGCAATCTCGTAACCGGAGGTTCGCTCGGCCTTGTTGATAGACTCTGCCACAGCCGACGTGACCTCGCCGACATCCACCACCACGCCCCGCCGAATGCCGCGGGAGGGAACCGTTCCCACTCCCACAATTCGCATCGAGTTTTCCGGGGGAGGCCCTATCTCTGTGACCAGAGTACAAATTTTGGTAGTGCCTATGTCTATGGCAACAACGGTCTGGTCCACACCTGGCCTCCTTTCCGGGGATAGACAAGCTGCGAAATATTACACCAAGTGTGTATCTTGGGCCGTAGATTTACAGTTTTCTCGACTATTTGTCCCCCATAAACCGGGTAAGATATCTGATTCAGTTTAACACAACATATAGTATTTTGCAAGGGTTTACTACACAACATCTTGTATTTTTCCTTAAAATTTAACATCCCCACCCCGAAATGCCGGTTTACTATTCCCGCGGAGTAGATATGCCCGGCGGCCGAATCTGGATCAATTTTTCCGGTTTGTACACCGGGCGTAACGGATTGCGCACATCAATAAAGGCCGGGGTAATATCCTGGGTCTTCAACTCGGCCAGCAGGGCTGTTAAAACTACCAGTTTGGCTTTGATCTCTTCACCATCCCCCAGATAGACCGGATGGCCTTCGGGCGTGGCTACGGTCAGGCCCATGGCCCGCGAATACCGCACCACCGACACTCCCGGCACCAGCACCCGCAGCCTTTGCGCGCCCTGCACTATGGTCGGATCCAGCCGGTAACCGGGTTGAACCGGCTGATGGTCGTTATCAATAATCCGCAACATCCCCTCGACGCTTTGTTTGGGCGGCACAATGGTCCCTTCCTGATCTACCCACCAAGTCGTATCACCGGTTTGCCACACCAGTTCCGGCAACCGTTCCACCACGCTGATACTAACCTGAGCCGGAAACGAAACTGCCACAGAGGCAGTTTTGATGTTGGGCAAAGTTTCAACGTGCCGGGCCACTTTGGTCGCATTCACCCAAAACACACTCTGATTATGCACCTCGGCCGCGGCATAGATTTCGGCGGCGGATACAGCCACATTCCCCTCGATGTCAGCCCGGTAGACAAAAAAAGTTGGCGTGGAAAACAGGGTGTACAGCCCCCACATCAGACCACTCAACACCAGCAGGCCCACAATTTTTGCCCCGCGGTTTTGCCAAAAACTTAGCAGCGGCTTTAACGAAAGGCCCGGCAGCGATGGCGCAGCCGATGTTTTATAATTGATTGCTTGCACCCCCAGCCGCATCTCCGAGCGGCGGCGCCGGCTTTTCTTTTTCTTAAACATATAATACCTGTCTATTCCACAGATACACCCAAATTTTCAAATTTCGAGAGGCGGGCAATTGTGGGGATTCTCCCCACGCCTCTCTGCCTTCCCCACAGGTCAGGCCCACCCTATTCCGCCGTACTGACATCGAAATTGGTTTGAGATTGTTGTTTGTCGGCAAATCGTTCCAGCCCCAGTTCGATGAGCCGGTCAATCAGGTCGGCATACGCCAGACCACTGGCTTCCCACAATTTGGGATACATACTGATGGGCGTAAAGCCCGGCATCGTGTTTACCTCGTTCACAAACACCTCGCCCGTGGCCTCCTCCAGCAAAAAATCGCAGCGAGCCAAACCGGCGCAATCCAGGGCCTGAAACGACATCACCGCCAACTGCTGAATCAACTCGGTGTGTTCCGGGCTAAGCGGAGCCGGAATCAACAGGTCAGAACTGTTGTCAATGTATTTGGCCGCGTAGCTGTAAAAATCACGCGAGGGGATAATTTCCCCCGGCACCGACGCCTCCGGCTCGTCATTGCCCAGCACGCTGACCTCAATTTCCCGGGCCTCAAGCCCCTGCTCCACAATCAACTTCCGGTCGTAGCGCGCCGCGTCATTCAGCCCGGCCTGCAACTCAGCTCGATTGCTGGCTTTGTGGATGCCCACGCTGCTGCCCATATTGGCCGGTTTGACAAACATCGGGTACGGCATCGCCGCTTCGCACTCAGCCAGGACAACCTCTGGCTCAGCCTGCCACTGTTTGCGCAAAAACGTACGATGAATCACAATCGGCAGGCCGTGCGCCCGAAAAATATCTTTGGCGATGGCCTTGTCCATGGCCGCCGCGCTGGCCGTAACCCCGGCCCCCACATAAGGCAGTCCCACCAACTCCAGAACCCCCTGCACTGTGCCGTCTTCGCCCAGCGGACCGTGCAACACTGGAAAAATCACATCCAGCGGCCCCAATTGCAGTAGGCCGGTCAGGGCGACAGCCGCGGCCCCTATCTCGGCCTCGACCTGCTCCCCGACCGCCAGCACCGGATGCCCGGCTGCGGCGTCAAGCAGCCGGTGATGCACATCCGGCCCGGACAGCCATTGCCCTTGCTTGGTAATACCGATGGGAATAATTTCGTATTTAGCTTTATCCATCGCGTTGATGATGCCTTTGGCGGAGGTCAGGCTTACTTCGTGCTCGCCGCTTTGCCCGCCAAACAGTACCCCGACGCGTAATTTTTTCTGTTGACTCATTCGCAACCAACCAACTCTATTTCCAGTGCCAGGTTCACACCGAATTTTTGTTTGACCGCCGTCCGGGCCGCCTCAATCAAAGCCAGCATGTCTCCGGCTTCAGCCCCGCCCAAATTCACAAAAAAGTTGGCGTGAACCGTCGAAATTTGGGCCTGGCCCACCCGTAGCCCTTTCAGGCCGGCGGCTTCAAGCAGGCGACCGGCGTAATCACCCGGCGGATTTTTGAACATACTGCCGCTGGTGGCCCCCGGCGGCTGGCTGGCCTTTCGGCGGCGATTGTAATCGGCCATCACCGCTTCAATCTCGGCTGGAGGGGCCGGGTGCAGTTTTAATTCGGCCTGCAACACAAGCCAGTCACCCCGCTTGGGCCAACGCTTCAAGCGAGAGGTGCGGTAATCGTACTCAAGCCAGCCAACCGGCTGCCACGCCCGCTCACCTGCCGCCGATAGCAATTCTACCTGCTCAAGCAGTCCGGCCATATCGCCGCCATAGGCGCCGGCGTTGTTCACTACCGCCCCGCCCACCGTACCGGGCACGCCGACCGCCCACTCCAGGCCGCTCAAACCCTGCTTGGCACAGCGCCGGGCCAGGCCGGGCAACATCGCCCCACTTTCGGCCTGCACCCGATTATCGGCCAAAAACTGCACGCCCGCGGCCCTGTTTTCGATGACCAGGCCCCGAATGCCGAGCGGCCCCACCAGAATGTTGGCCCCACTGCCCAACACAAACAGCGGTGTATCTGTACGGCGAGCCAGGGTGGTCGCCTGCACAAACTCAGTCACGCTCTCTGCCGCCAGCCAGATGTCGGCCGGACCGCCCAGGCGCATGGTGGTGTGGGCCGCCAGCGGCTCATTCTGACGCAGACGGTCCGCCGGAAACAGGGCCGACAGGGCGGTAAACAGCTCGGCAGCGGGCATCGGCAAATCCGCGCTCAGGCCGCCGATGACAGATCATCAAACTCGGCCAACTC
>Ga0180430_10004032_pt1 | contig 12493 bp, 15 predicted proteins | sample SS_ome_9_FD_132999 | JGI IMG/M metagenome (GOLD analysis project Ga0180430, IMG submission 132999) | Hypersaline lake sediment archaeal communities from the Salton Sea, California, USA - SS_1_S_2 metaG | ecosystem: Environmental > Aquatic > Non-marine Saline and Alkaline > Hypersaline >... | reverse complement strand
CTTTTAAACATTTGTATAAGCACCTCCTTCTCCTCTCCAGGCATCCTCTTTTCCCTTGTCCGCTTAACTGCCCGAGTGCTCAATGCGTATAAGACTACCCCCACAGCATGCGATAGGTTAAGAACAGGATACTTAGAATCCGCCTCAATATGCACAAGGTAATCACATTCGCGCAATTCTGCAACATTAAGCCCGATTCCCTCTCTCCCAAAAACTAATGCCACCTTCCCCCCATACTCACTGCTGCGCTCAACAAATTTCCTAAGCGGAACCGCAGCCCGGATAGTTCCCCTGTTCCTCTTTAGGATTCCGCTAAAACCAACTGCTGCATCACAGTCCTCCACAGCCTCCCGCAGGCTAGGATAAACCTTAGCATCTGATAAAACGTCCTTTGCATGCTTAGAAAACATAACTGCATCCGGGCCCTTTCCGCAGTAAGGCTCCACAATCCTAAGCTCTTTTAGCCCAAAATTCTTCATTACTCTCGCAACCATTCCCAGGTTGGTTTGATACTCAGTTCCGACCAGTACAACAATCTGTTCCACAGTTTCCACATCCTTTAAAAGCCTTACTCCTATAAATCTCCTCTACACAGTTTATTCTGCAATGTTTAAACACTTTTGTGATTGATATGGAAGTTGAGGAAATTGAAGGCCGAGTCAAAGAGCTTGAAGACGCAAAAACCAAGCTCATTAACGAGATCAAAAAGAACTATGGTCGAATCAGGTACAAGAAGTACGAAGAGAAGGCACTAGAACCTTTCCTCAAAGAAACTGAAAATGTCAAGATTGGCCCAGTGCGCAAAAAGCTGCGCAGGCTTGAATTCAAAATTGCAACCCAGGCATTTACTCCTCAAATCGAGCGTCAGCTTGTAAAAGAAGTAAAAAAGGTCGAAGAAGAGCTCAAAGAACTTCGCGCAATTGAGAAAGCAAGGAGAAAAAAGAAACTTGTAGCCCAGGACATTGTTGAGTGCGAAGAGCGAATCCTGGAAATTGAAGAAGAGCTCAAGGGAATGCGCTCAGAACTAAAAGACCTTTATGGCCAGCTTAAAACTACCAAGTCCGGCAAGAAACACGGAGTTGTCTTTGGTGAAAAACCTGACGACATGGTTTCTATGGAAGACATTGTAGTAATTGAAGATACAAGAAAAAAGAAGGACGAATAATCCTCTTTTTCTAATTTTTATTTTATTTTCTTAATTTTGTTAATCACACTTAGGGGTCCAGGCATAAATAGCATCCAAAGTTTTTCCTCCCCCTGAATTTCCCCACTCCAATTCAACATTGATTCCGCTTTCTTCCAAAGTTGACCCATTTTTTATTTTAATTATGCTATTATGGGCGGTGATAACTGCTGTTTCAGCCATGTCTTCTGTTTCAGGGTAGAGTGCATTAAGCTTGAAGTATAGCTCCCCCTCCAAGCTGTGGACTGTTACGATGTCCCCCACCTTCATTTCCCCGCCACAGACTATTTGGTGTTGGGAGTTTAATATGTTTAAGTAGCCCACATTCTCCGAAGCCGAGGAAATCCCTCCAAATTGAATAATATATCCTTCCAGAGGCCCTCCTGCTATAACATGCTCTTCTCCCTTTTCTGCCCAACCTGATAAGACCTCGTGCCCTGCCCAGATTTCTCCGAGAACAATATCTATCTTCAAAAGCCCAAGAAGTTCTCCATCAAACTCCAAAGGCACCCTGTCATTTTCCATATCCTCAGGAAGCCCAAATTCCTCTCCTTCTAGCTCAAAGCGGTATTCGATTGTCCAGCCTTCCCCAGTTTCCAGGGGGTGCCCATCCTCCAAGTATTCTTGTTTAGTGCCCTCACAATCTGCGAAGAGCTTCTGCCTAAAATTCTCTGAATCAATTGAACTTGATAATTCATTTTCTTTAATTAGTGTCGATGCACTTAGTTTTTCTTCTGCACACTCGCTCCCAGAATCTGAGGTGCATTCTCCGCCATCACAGTTGCATCCGTCTTCCCATACTGGCCCAACCCTGTGGCAAGCACTCGCACCGAGTACTGCTAATAGTCCCCCTAACATTTTTCTCCTTCCAAATATTTTTTTTGCTGGCGGCGTTTTTTGGCCTTTGTCTCCAGCTTCTGCTGCTTTTGTTTTAGGAAAATTAAGTGTTCTCCTGCCCATTACTAGATAAATATTCGGAAATCCTTTTAAATGTGTTTAGTAGCGTTTTATCGTGTTAATTATTTCCAAATGGTCAAATGCAAGTTCTGGAAGTTCCTCTAAAGAAAACCATTTTGCTTCTGCTGCATCATCTCCCCCAACTAGCTCTCCGCCAACTTCTTTGCACAAATAAGCAACTGCAATAGTTCGCCGCACAGGGTCACGCTCTGGGCCTGAGAACACACCCAGCAGTTCCTCAACTTCCACATCTAGCCCAGTTTCTTCTTTCGCTTCCCTAACACAAGCAGCTTCTGCAGTTTCCCCAGAATCCACAAAGCCCCCAGGAAGTGCCCATTTTCCTTTGAAGGGCTCAGTTCCCCTCCGAATTAGTACAATCTCATCTTCTCTAACAATTACTGCATCGGTTGTAGTGGGCCTCATAAAAAAGAAATCGGCAACAACAAATAATTAGCTTTGCTCAACAATTCCCAGAAAAGTCTCCTTAATCTCCTGAAGCTGGGAAACAATCGAGTCGAGCACGCCATCTGCCCTCTCAAGCTCCCTGCTCTCTATTAGCCCATCCTCAGTTTGCCTCTTTAAGTTAGAGAGGATTGCAAGCTGGGTGCTCACCGCAAACAGGTTCCTAAGCGCACTATTATATTCATCAAGGCCCTCAGGGCACTCATCTCCCTCTTCAATCCTGTTCTTAAGGTATTCTTTAGCCAATTCCTTATACCCCAAGACATTCTTTTGCATCGCTTTTGCAGCCTTTAATTTTTCCAACGCATCCCTGCAGACCTGCGTTTCCTGAGCCTTATAATTAACCTGGCACTGGGGGAATTCCCCACAGGAAGCTGCTGCAAAAGCAGCACTAAAAACAAGTGCAGCTGCCCTCAATTTAGGGGCAGTTTGTTTAACCTTAATATTCTGCTTCTGCTTCAAATTTCCCACCAGTTAGTTTATTTTTTAAGTTCAGAAACCCTTAAAAACACCTTTTCTCAACAATTACCATAATATGGGGTTTATTTAAAAATAAATCCGCACCAAGAGTGTTTTGCATGGATTTAGGGAGGAGCCTAAGGCAGCTAGTTTCCAAGATAACTAATGCACCAGTCGTAGATGAGAAGGCAGTAAAGTCTTTTGTCCGCGACCTCCAGCGTGTGCTAATAGCATCTGATGTGAATGTTAAACTTGTCTTTGAGCTGACTAAAAGAATAGAAAAACGCGCCCTTGATTCAGAAAAACTAGAAGGCCTCACCCTCCGTGAGCACCTGCTCAAAATCGTCCATGATGAACTAATCTCCTTTATGGGAGAAGCCTACGACCCACGGATGGATAAACACACAATTCTCCTGATGGGTCTCTTTGGAGCAGGTAAAACTTCAAGTGTAGGAAAACTAGCCTATTTCTACAAAAAACGAGGATTCAAGGTAGGTGTAGTAGGAGCAGACGTAGAGCGCCCAGCAGCACAAGAGCAGCTCCAGCAGCTCTCAGAACAAATTGGAGTAAATTTCTACACAGTAAAAGGAGAGCCTGATGCATACAAAGTAGTAGAAGATGCGATGAAGCGCTCCGAGGATGATGTTTTAATTGTAGACTCAGCTGGTAGAAGTGCCTTTGATGAGCGCTTAGCTGAAGAACTATCCAAAATTGGAGATGTCCTAAAACCAGCCGAGAGCTACTTGGTTCTCTCTGCCGATGTAGGGCAAGTTGCAGGAAAGCAGGCTGAAGAATTCAACTCCCTAATCCCGGTTACCGGAGTCATAGTAACAAAAATGGACGGCTCAGGAAAAGGTGGAGGCGCACTTAGTGCAGTAGCAGCAACAGGAGCAAAAATCTCCTTTGTTGGTATGGGAGAAAAAATGAGCGACTTCGAAATCTATGACCCCTCCAAATATGTAGGAAGGCTCCTGGGAATTCCGGATATTGAAGGATTGATGGAAAAAGTAAAGCAGGTAACTGAAGAATCCCAACTTGACCCTGAAGACTTCAAAGAATTCACAATCGATGCATTCTACCAGCAGCTCAAAGCAGCCAAAAAAATGGGCCCATTGGGAGGAATATTCTCCATGATGGGAATGAGTGATTTGCCCCAGGAAGCAGTAAACCAGGGAGAAGGCAAGCTCAAGCAATTTGAAAACATAATTGGCTCAATGACCAAAGAAGAGCGAGCAGATGCGTCTTTGATTAAAAAATCCCGCAGCAGAATGGAGCGCGTTTCAAGAGGCTCCGGTGCCTCGCTAGAAGATGTGCGCGGCTTTATGTCCCAATTTGGAAAAATGGAAAAAATGTTTACCAAGTTTAGAAAAGACCGCGGCTTCAGGAAGAAAATGGAAAAAATGATGAAGGGCGGAGGCGGAGGAATGAACCTGCCTGGAATGATGGGCTAGAGCCTCTCTTCCGAATGCGTTAAGAGTTGCCCAAAATCTTTTTCTACAACCCTGTCCGGCTCAATATCCAATTTCCCCAACAAGTCATGGAATTTAGTTTCAGTTGCACTCTCACTCCTAATTAATACAAAATTCCCCAACTGGTCAATATGCACAAGCCAGACTTCGAATTCCCCAACCATATACACCTTTTTTTCAAGTTTAACCTGCGCAATGCTGCTAAAGAGTTTGCTAAAGAGCCTTCGTGCAGAATTTGCATCCCGAACCTCACTAGAAATAATATCAAAACAGCCGGTTTCCTGGTTATATGCAGCCAAACCCAGTGAAGACCCCTTCTCCCCCTGGGTAATTCTCAGTGCACCTCTACCTTCAGTCTCAAAATAATTGGCGGTTTCTTTGTCCTCGCCAACTAAATTTGCCTCCATTTTGCGCAATTTCTGCTCAACAGCTGCAAAACCGGTACATCTGGCTTTTAATTCCTTCATTAAAGGGGATTTGTTCCCGCTACTTTTTTAATATTCTCTAAACAAATCAAGACCCATGGCAATTAAAATTGATAATTCAAAGTGCATCCAATGTATAGGATGCGCATCTGTTTGCCCCCAAGGGGCAATTGAGCTTGATGGCCTCTGCATGAAAGTAGACCCCAAAAAATGCATAGGTTGCGGAATTTGTGTTAAGGGCTGCCCAGCCAATGCAATAAAGCTGGTCAAAGAAGACAAAAAGAAGGAGGACTGATTAAGCATGAAATATGACCATGATGTAATTATTGTAGGAGCTGGCCCAGCAGGCGCCACAATGTCCAGGCTTCTTGCCCAGGAAGGCTTGGATGTAATGGTATATGATAAGAGAAAGGAACTAGGCGAGCCTGTTAGGTGCGGTGAAGGCCTCGGCTCCCGTGAGATTATTGCACAGGATATTGACCTTCCAAACCCCTGCATCTCAACCGATATTCACGGAGCAAAAGTAGTTGCCCCAGATGGCTCAGAAATTGTCTGGAAAGACAAAGAAACAACCGGTTGGGTACTAGAGAGAAAATACTTTGATAAATGGTTAATGGAGCAGGCAGTAAAACAAGGAGCAAAAGTAAAATCCTACACTCGTGTAATTGACCTGGTAAAAAATGATAAAGGAAAAATCCAGGGAGTAAGTATAAGTGATGCAGGAGGAGAGCCCTATGAAGTGAGTGCTCCCCTGGTTGTTTCTGCTGAAGGAATGGAAGCATCCCTTGCAAGAAAAGCCGGCTTCCCTGCAGTCTCAAGCCTTTATGATGTTGATACCTGTTACCAGTATGAAATGCAAGGCTATGACCATGAGAACCTAATTGAGCTGTTTTTTGGAAATGAGATTGCCCCAAGAGGCTACGTTTGGATTTTCCCAAAAAATGACAAAAAAGCAAATGTAGGTATCGGAATTGGAGCACACCTAGAAACCGGAGAAAAACAAGGCGGGGTAATGGGTGCAACTCCAAAAGAATTCCTAGATAAGTTTATTGAAAACCATCCACAACTGAAAAATGCCTCCACCCTGGAAAATTTTGGGGGCATCATTTCAGTAGGAGCCCCAATTGACTCCTTTGTAAAAGATGATTTTCTTGTTGTTGGAACTGCAGCACGCCAGGTTGACCCAATCCACGGGGGAGGAATTGCCCTGGCAATGGAGTCAGCAATAATGGCCGCAAAAGCAGTAGCTGCAGCCAACAAGGACTACTCAGCAGAAAAGCTCAAGCTTTATGAAGAAGCTTGGCGTGCAGGCCCGGGCAAGAAAGTTGCCAAGAGGCTCCTGCTTAGGAAGGTAATGGAATCAGCAACTGATGATGACTTTAACCATATCTTCAAGACTATTCATGCTGAAGATTTAGACAAAGTAATGCAGGGAAACTTCGCAGGCTCAGTTGCAAAAGTAGTTGCAGGGCGCCCCCAGTTAGTTGGGATTCTAGGAGCCCTTGTAACCTCTAAAAAATCTGTCTAATCCTTCTTTTTTTCCTTTCTTTTCCTTTTATTTAACTTTCGTTACTATATAAACAACCATTAGTCATCAAAATATGGTGCTCAGTTATGGGAAAAATCAAATGTGGTGTCGTCGGTGTAGGAAACTGCTTTGCAGGGCTCTACCAAGGCCTCCAGTACTACAAGGAGAATCCGGAAAAAGAGGTAATTGGCCTCATGCACCAGGATATGGCCGGATACAAAACCCAGGATATCGAATTTGTTAGCGCATTTGATGTTGGAGAAAACAAAGTAGGAAAACCCCTGGATGTTGCAGTAATGGCCTACCCAAATAAAGTAAAATGGATTAAGCTTCCCAAGAGCAATGTTATTGTTCAAGAATCCCCGGTTCTAGATGGCGTAGGAAAATACGTAGAAGATGTAATTAAGCCTGTAAAAAGCCATTCTCCAGAAGAACTAAAAGAAAAAATCAAAGCACATATCAAAGAAACCGGAACAGAAGTAATAGTAAGCTACCTCCCAGTAGGAAGCCAGAAAGCAGCTGAATTCTGGGCTAACATCTGCTTAGAGACCGGAGTGGCATTTGTAAATTGCATGCCAGTCTTCATCGCCTCAGACCCAGAGTGGGAGAAAAAATTCCGGGACAAAAAAATCCCTGTAATTGGAGATGACATTAAAGGCCAAATCGGAGCCACAATTGTGCACAGGGTCCTAACCAAACTCACCCAAGACAGGGGTGCAGAACTAGACAAAACTTACCAGCTAAATGTTGGAGGAAACACAGACTTCCAAAACATGCTCGAGAGAAACAGGCTAGAATCCAAAAAGATTTCCAAAACCGAATCTGTCCAGTCCCAACTAAAGAAGAGGATGGATGATGAGATGATTCACATAGGCCCAAGTGACCATGTGCCATTTCTAAACAATACAAAAATCTGCTTTATCTATATGGAAGGCAGGCAGTGGGCAGATGTCCCATTCAAAATAGACCTGAAACTGGATGTAGATGATAAAGCAAACTCTGCAGGAATAGTAGTAGATGCAGTGCGGGCTGCTAAAATTGCCCTGGATAGGGGTTATGGTGGTGCCATAGACTCAGCCTCAGCGTACCTGATGAAGCACCCTCCAGTGCAGATGAGCGACCCTGAAGCAAAAGCAGCCCTAGAATATTTCATTATGGGAAAAGAGCAGAAGACCGGAGCATAGTGCCTCTCCAGAAAGTACTTTCAAAAAGGACCTTTTTTACCAAAAGGCACAACTTTTAAATGTGTTTCTTATCCCGAAGGTTAAACATGACTCAAAGACAAACTAATTTACCCAAAACTGCACCAGCAGGGCAAAGAGTGGGAAAGCTATGCTTCGGAGTAAGAAGGCCACTGGCCCCAGATACGTTTAGAAATTTAGCAGAAAGGGCCAAAGAGCTAACTGATAAAGCAAAAGCAGAGATGAAACGAGCAGAACACAATGTGTATACTTATTACAACCCGAGGTACCAGAATTTTGAGCGCAATGTTCAAATCAATCAAGGTGCTCTCTCCTTACTAAGTGAAGCAATTAACCTAATTAGGCAAGCAAACAGCATAGGAAGCTCAGAAGAGCGCAGAACAATACGCGGAAGGCCCACAGCCCTAAAAAAACTAGAGAAAGAATGCAAAACTGAAATCAAAGATGCACAAAGGGTAGTAGATCGCAAAGATTCCTTTGATGATTATTTCTTCTGTGAAAAGAGGAGAGCTCGCAGCCAGCTTCATGCTAATATGATGTGCTATGATGATTAGTTCTAGAATTCAGTTAATCTAGGCTGAAGAATCCGATCCACTGTACTCCAGCGGGTCCTTATTTCTCCTTTTAGTTTCTTTCTTATTTGAGGATCCTTAATTGCAGCAATAGTCCGCTCATCAGAAGTATATCCACTCCCAATTTCTTCTCCAACCCGAGCCTTTAGTTCCTCAATTCTCCTGTCCCTAGTTACTTTGGCCAGGATAGATGCTGCTCCAACAATTGAGTACTTCAAGTCTGCCTTATGCTCAGCAACAACTTCCCTGTCCACCAAGTTAGCCTTCTCAATGAATTTAGAGGCATTCTTCTCAGGAAGGTCAATATACACCCTACCAGGATAAGTTGCAGCCAAAGACCCCATAGCCTTAGCCTCAATTAAGTTTAGGGATTCTCTGCCCATGCGCTCATTAAGTTCACGTGCAGTAATCTCCACAATAGAATATTTACACAACTTTTTAATCTCAGGAAAAAGCTCCTCCCTTTTTTGGGGAGTTAATTTTTTAGAATCGGTAATTCCAAGTTCAGAGAGTTCAGGCTCTCTCTCAGCATCAATGCTAGCCAGAGCAATAATCATTGACGAGAGAACGGGCCCGCGCCCGGCCTCATCAATACCAGAAATAAGCATTAAAACTACTCAGGGTGCAGGCTTCTCTTCTCAATAATTACGAAATCTCCTACTGCTAAAACTGCATCATAAGGACAACAAACCAGGCCATCATCTGCTCGCATATCCTCTGCCATAATGTTATCTGGGTTGGGTTCCACAATTAGTTCTTCAATCTTTCCTGTGATCTCGTTAATGTTAACATCTACGAGTCTGCCAAATTCCTCACCGTCGTTAGTGATCACTTTTTTTCCTGATAGTTGCCTTGCGAGTGTGTACTTTCCCATTGGAACACCGAGAGATTATTACTTAAAAAGTTTATAAATACATCGCTTTACATTCATAGATTAGTGGTCAGATGGTAGAAAAAATCTTCAGAACTAATCCTTATCTAGGCACATGCGAAGCAAAAATAACCTCGATTAAAGAGGGCACCCTTACCCTGGACCAGACAGTGTTCTTTGCCTTTAGCGGCGGCCAGGAGTCTGATTCAGGCACAATAAATGATTTTCCTGTTAAAGAAGCAATAGCCGAAGGTTCTGAAATTTATTACGTTTTGGGAGACGGAACAGATCTTCATAAAGGAGATGGCGTAGTCGTAAACATTGATGAAGAAAAAAGAAGGAAAATAATGCGCCTCCATTCTGCAGCACATCTTGTTTATGGAATTTTTAGTGACCAAACAGGAATCAAAAAGCTAATTGGATCAAATGTTACTAGCGATAAAGCCAGAATTGATTTTGAGAGCGAAACCTCAATAGGAGAAAAACTCCCAGAAGTGGAAAAAGAAGCAAATGACCTAATCGAAGCAGCACTCCCAATTAGAACCTATCAAGATGAAAAACATCCAGATAAATGGTGGTGGGAGTGCGGAAACTGGAAGTTTCCCTGTGGAGGGACCCACACAAAAAGCTTAGGTGAAATTGGAAAAATAAAACTCAAACGAAAAAACATTGGTGCAGGAAAAGAAAGAATAGAAATTACTTTGGAAAAAGAGTAATTCCTAAGAACAGGTTTTCCAAGAGTGTCCCACTTTTTTAATAGCTTGCCTCCACTACTTTAACTAATTAGGTGGGAATATGGATTTTGACGAAGACGATAGGCCTATGGACTTTTTGGGAATCTCCCCAGAAGGCACAGTCCGCATGTTTGCAGATGGAGAGATAAGCAAGAGCGAAGCACTTAACCTGCTCAAAATTTTAACCAAAGAAGAAGGAAGGCATGATGAATTGGCTGTGGAAATTGAGCAGCATGAATATGCAAAAGAAGAAGCAGAAAGAACCCTAGAGGGGCTCAAGCTTGTTTCTCCAGTCGAAGTCCTTGCCTCTTTTGAAAACGGAACCCTTCCCAAGGAACTGGCCCACCAAATCCTAAACTTCATGAAGTTTAAAGAAATGAGAGAAGAAGAGGCAAAAGCAGAAGGGACTCCAACCGAGCAAACCATTTTTCGAATGAAGGTTGGCGACCGCATGGATGCCAAATATGGCCCTGCAATTCGCAGAGTGTATGAGCTAGTAGATCAAGTAGAGCGAACCAATCAGATGAAGGGCAATCTTAGGAAGAGAGGAATAAAACAGCCCAGGCGCACCCCAGCAACTAAACTAACAAGAAGAAGCTAGTTTAGGGCTGCATCCATTCAATCTCATAATACTCATACTTGCTCTTTGGCAATTCAATCCGCTTAATCAAGTAGTAAGTAACCGAGCTTTCCCGGTCAGCAATAGCCACCAGCAAATCCAGCCCATGCTCTGAAGCGGTTTTGAGTGAAGCAGCCAATTCCTCCCCGCTCAAATACTCATCCTCGGTCAAAGACAACATGAGAAACGCAGGGTTATCCGTTTTAGGAGATTCAACTCCACCCTTTTTGCGGTGATAAAGAGCAAAATCAACCTTTCCTTTTTTGGTTTTCCCTTTGCCCGGAATTGCCAAAATGAATGTTTTTTTAACTGAGTGCGCAACCCTAATTGCACGCGCCCACTCAGAAATCAGTAGAGAGCTCTTGCGGGGAAACACATGCAAAACATGCTTAGAGTGCTTCCAGTTTTTCCCCTTCTCTGGCTTAGCCCCAGGAACATAAATCCTAAAGTGTGTGCCAAACTTCAAACCAGTCTTAACAATATATCCAGCGTCCCTCCACTCACGATAAACCTTCTCCAGGTCACTAAAGAACTCAATTCGCTTTTTTGCACTATCCAAGACTTCTTCCCGTGTTGCATTATCCAGCTCCAAAACCCCAGCATCCATCAAAAGCAGGGTTTCAAACACATCCAGTTTAGAAATAGTGCCCCGGTGCGGAGCCTTGTATGTGCCCATCTGCCCAAACCAGTATTCCCTGTGCAGAAGATCCCCAATTTCTGCATCATCAACTACAACCATCAGGTCGTCTGCAAAGAATTTCCCAACAAATTTGGGCAAATCAAGCTCCACTTCCCCACGTTTATACTTAGAAGAAGCATTGCGTCCATAAGAGCCCTCAATTTCAGCCTCAGGGCGGATAAAGAGCCCCCTATCCCTCCAGTCCTTATAAGTGAGGTATTTTGCCAAAAGATGCTTGTCCTTGAATAAAGAGGCAAGTTGGTTGAAAGTTAATTTGTTCCCTTTAGTATCCTCACATTCAGCCCCCCTCACATCCACCAAATAAAGTGCTTCAACAGGAGCCAGGAGTATTTCTCCCTTCTTATTCTCCCCGTAGCACCCTTTGACTAGAGCAGTAACGCTCTGCGGGTCACTTGTTTTTACTCCGGTTTTGGATGCAAAGAGCAACATAACCCTCTATTTCCCAACTAACTCTTTAAATTATCCACGCCTCCTAAATATTCCTGTTATGGAGTCAGAGAGAGCCTACGATGTCCAGTTAATGCTTGATGAATTGCTTGAATCCTTGCAGATGGAGCACGTAATTACTTCCAGGATTATCTGCATGCGAAGCAGAGGAGCCAAAGTAAATGCCTATGCTAGAATCTGGTCTCTTCCAGAAATCTGGAGAAACGCGCTCGAAATTAACCCATTTTATGTTATTGAAGTAGTAAGCCAGCACTATGATAAATTAGATGAAGAAGAAAAGAAAAAAGTCCTAATCCATGAACTTCTCCACATTCCAAAAAAATTCACCGGCGGCTTAGTTCCCCACAACAACCGGGGAAGAAACATAGATGACAGGCTTGTTAATGAGCTTTATAAAAAATACAAGGCCGCCCTAAAATCCAAAGAACTGCTCTAATCAAACCCGGCCCGGTAAGCCTTAACAAACACAATCTCGCCTTCTGGAGAAACAAATGCATAATGCAGTGCCTTCCTGAGTTTTGCAGCACCAGCCAAGTCCTCCAATAAGTCGGGTTTTTCTCCCTCAGCCAAAACCTTGAGGACCGACTCAGTCCGGTCTTCACCAACCCGAATTCCTTTGCGGTAAACCCTAATTAAATCAGAACTCCCCTCACCAAGCCTTACAATGTATCCAGCATCCCGAAGTTCCTTCAAAACAGCAAATTTCTCCTTGCCAAGTTCTCCGGCAAGCTCAAGCAATTCATCAATGCCCTTGCCTGTATCTATTGCCCCTTTTTCCTGAAAATAAGCAGCCTCAATTAAGGGAAGCTTAAGCGTTTCTCCCTCTCTCACTCCTGCTCCTAATAATTCCAATTTTACAATTAGT
>Ga0180430_10004031_pt1 | contig 12495 bp, 8 predicted proteins | sample SS_ome_9_FD_132999 | JGI IMG/M metagenome (GOLD analysis project Ga0180430, IMG submission 132999) | Hypersaline lake sediment archaeal communities from the Salton Sea, California, USA - SS_1_S_2 metaG | ecosystem: Environmental > Aquatic > Non-marine Saline and Alkaline > Hypersaline > Sediment... | reverse complement strand
TAGCTCCTGGCTGCGGTTCCTGGATGTTTTCGGCGTTTACAACGAGTCGGCCCCCAAGGAGATCCTCACCAGCGGATGGAGCCTGACCCAGTACGACGCCGCCGGCAACGAGATTCCCACCGCGAGGGAGGACGAGGCGACGGTCTATCTCGGCGAGACTGAGGACATCCGCCTGATGGTGGACGATCCGGCCTTTCTCGATCCCCAGCAGTGCTTCATGAGCATCGGTACCTTCGACGACGAGGGGGCCTACTGGTCCTTCGGCACCGAGATCGTCCGGATCGAGGAAGACGGCGGCATCGAAAGCCAATTCGACGGCACCCACCTGGGTTTGGCCGACGGCGAGAACGCCATGCTCGCCTCGGCCGATTCCATCCGCCCCGTGGCCCGGGGTCAATACGAGATCTCCCTGCTCACCCAGGTGCGCTTCGCCGACCAGGACGACGAGGATGACTGGATCGACGCCCATACCCGCATGCTTCTGGACCTCCGAAACGACACGTCGAAATACATCGCCACCTTCATCGATGCGGACCAAACCTCTCCGGACCAGACGGGCGAAAGCGATGTCATCGTCAACGAGGTGGAGCTCTCCGCCGGCGACCGCCTCCGCCCCCGCTTCCTCGTGATGGACGACTCGGGTGAAGGGTATCGCGCCCCGGAAGACCCCGACGGGGTCATCGTCATCGAATCGACGAGGGATTTGGAGCTGGTGGAAGTGGATCTGGATGCCGGGCTGTACTACTGGGGAGTGTGGCTGACGAGCGCCGACGAGGGATTCGGGTTCGAGGCGGCCAGGATCGAGTACTTCGAGACCCCGCGGGAGCGGAGCGACAGCGTCAGTATGGGCGGGCAGGTGGAAATCCTGCTCGACCGGCGGGACAACCGCGTCCATCTCGTCGTTTCGGGCCAGCTCTACGGACGCGCCACCGCGCCCCAGGACATCTTCTTCGCCATCGAGCTGCCCGACGGCAGCCGCTACTACCTTAACGGCCAGATGATGCTGACGCCCGCGGAAGAGCGCATCGTGCGCGGCTGGACGGGCTACGGGCAGACCCCGCTGACGCCCCTTGTCGACGGGACGTTCACCGACCTTCCTCCCGGTACCTACAACGTCTATCTGGGCACCATCGACTCGGGCAAGTCGCTGTCGGAAGGGGCGAGCTTCACGGCCACCGGCAGCTTCGACATCTAGAAAAAGCTCCTCCCCCCTTTCGGGGGAGGACCGTCCGACTTTTCGCATCGATTCGCCCGCATTCATGCCCGAACGAAAAGAGCGTTGGGATCGAATTTCGAATTCGAAACGAATTCGGATCGTTGTCAAGCATTAGGAACAATGGAGCACCCGCCCTTGCGAGGGGGATCGTTTTCGATATAATGACCGGGTTTTCGCGGCCTTGCAAAGTTCCGCTTCATAGCGGGACGGAACCGAGCCGAAAACGCCTGAGACGGAAACGGTCCGACACCTCGTGAAAGGAGCGAAATGCCCGAGAAGCCTTCCCATTCCGAGCTGACCCGAAGAATCGTCGAAAAGGCCTTGTCGCTGGGTGCCTCCCTGGCGGGGGTCGCCGATGTCCGATCCCTGAAGGAATCCCCTTCCCACCGAATCTATCCGAAGATCGGCATGGACTTCCGCGTGCGATGGCAAGACGCCCGGGACGAAGGAGGGCTCGGCCAAGTGGCTTGGCCGGCGGACGCGGTATCCGCAGTGGTGATCGGGGTCGCCCACGACGCCGCCGAGCCGGAGCTGGACTGGTGGGACGGCAAGGGGACCCCCGGCAACCGCGTTCTCATGCGCATCAACGGGGAACTGTCCCGATGGATCGAGAGCACCTTCGCCGTCAGGACCTACAAGCCGCCCTATATGGTGGAAAAAGGCGGCATCTTTCTGAAAGACGCGGCCGCGATGGCCGGCTTGGGATGCATCGGCGGAAACAATCTGGTGATCACCCCGAAATACGGCCCCCGCGTTCGCTTCCGGGCGCTTTTGCTGAACCGGGAGGCGCAAGCCACCGGCCCCCTTGAATTCGACCCCTGCCAAGGGTGCGAGCAACCCTGTCGCAAGGCCTGTCCCGTCGGGGCTTTTCAAGTGGATGCTCACCCGGCCCGCGTCCCGGTGCGGCACGCACTGCCCGGTACCGACGGGGCCTACGACCGGACGACCTGCAACGTGAAGATGGAAACGGATATCGAGGAGGCCGTGGCGGCGGTGCGGGCCGGCGACGAAGAGCGGGGAGAAGCCCGGCGGGCCATCGACGCCTTCGAAGAGGGGGGCTTGGCGAAGCCCGAAGGCGAAGGTCCTTCCTGCTGCGTCAAGTATTGCAGACGGTGCGAGCTGAGCTGTCCGGTGGGGAAGTAGGACCTGAACGGAAGCTCGAAATCCGAAGCGCGAAATTCGAAAATCTTCGAATATCCAAACCCGAACGGGCTGCGCCATAGGCTCCCGTCCAAGGAAAAGCCATGAAAAAGACCGTGTGGCTCGTTTTGGCCGTGCTCGCGGTGACTTCCGCGCTCTTGTGGTGGCTCCGCCATCAAGCCGCCGGTCCCGTCCCGGTGGGGATTCTGGCATGGAGAATCCCCGGTGAAATGACGGGCTCCAGCGTGGTCAATGCGGGCGTCCTGTTTCCGGAGGAGCATCCGGACAGCCCCGTCGCCGTCGTCGCCGTGGAGGGTCAAGAGACGCCCGGGCAATCCGCGGTATCCACCGCCGCGGCCATCGAGGGCGGGATCGATTTTTTCATCACCGCCTACCCTTCGAGCTTCGCCGTGGCCACCCGACATCTCTTCCAGGGACCGGAGGCTTTGGCTATCGTTGCGGCGTCCACCACGCCGGAGTTCACCGGAAAGGACGACTTCATCTTTCGCGTCGTGGCCGACGCCGAACAGGAGCAGCGAGCCATCGCCCGCCACATCCACGCCATGCCCGGCGACCGCTTGCTGGTCGTCCAGGACGACGGCAACGCGCCTTATACCGACCCCGCTTTTCAGACGTTTTCCGCCGAGCTGTCGGCATTGGGCAAATGGCACGTCGTCCGCCGTAAATCGAGGATCTCCGCGTTCCGCCCGGACGAGCTCGAGCCGGTCATGGCTGGAGCCTACGACATGCTGTATATCCTGGCGGGGAGCTATCAACCGGCCATCGGCACCGTCGCCCAGCTTTTCCACCATCTGCACCCTCGCGCCCCCATCGTGCTCACCCCGTGGGCCCGATCGAGGACCGTTCTGGGAACGGCCGGCCCGGCCCTGTCCCGTATCGTTTTGCCCAGTCCGTATCCCTCGCGCCATGAGAGCCGTGTCATCGACGACTACTACGAGCGCTTCCAGACTCGCTTCGGCTTCGCTCCGTATTCCACGATCATCGGAGTCCGGCAGGCCGTCGAGCTTTTCAACCAAGCGTTCGCGAAGGGGCACCGCACTCCGGAGCAGGTCAAGGAATACCTGCTGACCACCCCGGTTCATCGCACCAGCCTGGGGCCCGTCGCTTTCGACCGTTTCGGCGACGTGAAGCAAACCTTCCATTTCCTGGACGACTTGGAGCGAGAGCTGCAATGATTCCCTTTCGAGGAAAGAGCTTTCGTCGCTTCTTTCTTTTCCTGGAAGTGGCGACGCTCCTTGCCACTTCGGTTCTTCTCCTGGTGGCCGTGCATTTCACCTTGAGCCAGACGAACTGCAAATACCTCGAGCTGCGCTTGGCGGACGCCAGACAGTTTCACGTCTATCTCGAGAATCAACTGGAGAGCGCCCGAGATAGATTCATGCGATTCTGCCGTTTTTCCGAAGCGGAGCCGTCCAAGGTCCTTGTCGAGCTGTTGACGGGCTTTTCCGACCTTTATCATTTGGACAAGGCCGCGCGGGTGGAAAAAATCTACGGCTCCGTCCGGGGCACCAGAATCTTCCCCGGCTTCTCCTTTTCCGTCGCCCCGTTGAGGGGCTGTTTTCGGGAAGCCGCCACCGAAGCCGTATATTCGCCCATCATGCGGGGGCTGGAGGACGAGGCTCCCAGCATTTACTATATCTGCCGGCAGGGTGATCGATCGCTTGTGGGACGGTTGAATCTGAACTACATTCAATATCTCCTGGAGCAATTTTCGAATATTTCCGGTACGCCCCTGATGCTTGTCACCAAGGACGGCTTCGTGATGATCGACAGCCATCCGGAGCTGAAGGTCCCCTCTTTCGATTTGAAGCGATGGGAGGGGCAAATGGCGTGCTCCCGCCGAACCCTGACCCTCGGCGGTCGCGCCTGGACGCCGTTGTTTCTGAATGTCGATCCCATCAATGCCAAGGTCGTCCTGTTGATTCCCGGGGATGTGCCGAGCACCCTGCGCAGGGTGCTGATCGTCGCCGCCCTGGCCTTCATGGGGATATCGGCTTTGCTCGCCACCCTCAAAAACCGACAGCTCGACCGCCATCTGCTGAAGCCCGTCTCCGCCTTCAGCGAAAAACTGAAGAAGCTCGAGGCGGGGCGGTCTTTGGACGAAGGGGGCGAGGGGGACTACGGTTTCGAGGAGCTGACCACCATGCACGCGCGCTTCCATTCCATGGCTCGAGCCATCGCCCAAAGGGAAAAAGGCTTGGAGGAGGCCCGGGGCGACTTGGTGTCCAGCAACCGGGAGCTGTTGCGGACCATCGCCCGGGCCGAGGACTTGGCCCGGCAAGCCGAGGCGGCCAGCAAAGCCAAAAGCGAGTTTCTGGCCAACACGAGCCACGAGATTCGAACGCCCCTGAACGGGGTCGTCGGCACCACCGAGCTCCTCCTGGAAACGGACCTGAGCCCGAAGCAGCGCCGCCACGCCGAATCCATCCGGCGCAGCGGCGCGTCCCTTTTGAACATCCTGAACGATATCCTGGACATTTCCAAGATCGAAGCCGGGAGGCTGGAGCTGGAATCTCGGGATTTCGACCTTTTGGAGCTTCTGGACGACGTCGCCATGACGGCGACGATCCTCGCCCGCTCCAAGGGACTGGAATCGGTCCTTCGTGCGGATCCGGAGGTTCCCGCCCGCGTGCGGGGCGATCCCCTCCGACTGCGCCAGGTCCTGGACAATCTGGTGGGCAACGGCGTGAAGTTCACGGAGCGAGGGGAGGTGGAGATCGGCGTGGCACTGGCGAAAGACCTTTCCTCTCAACCATGCGGGGCCCCCGGATCCGGCGAAGCCGTCGCCCTGCGGTTCGCGGTCCGCGACACGGGCATCGGCATCCCGAGGGACAAGCTCGCTTCCATTTTCGACACCTTTTCTCAAGTGGACGCTTCGACCACTCGGAAATTCGGCGGCACGGGCCTGGGGCTGGCCATCTGCAAGCAACTGGTGGAGGCGATGGGCGGGGAGATTTCGGTGGAGAGCGATCCGCATCGAGGCACCCTGTTCGCCTTTACGGTTCGGCTGGAGAAAGCGGGGGACCCGACGCACGAGGCGCGGGTGGATGGCCTTGGAGACCGCCTCGAGGGCTTGGAACGGATTCAAGGAGCAAGGGTTCCGTTTGTCGAGGACGAAGAGATCGACCGGGGAACGGTTGTCGAGCTTCCGAAAGAATCCGTTTCCATGGACGATGCGTCCCGGGAGGACTCCGGCGCCGATTCCGCCAAGCCCTTGGACGCCGGCCAAGCCGCAGCCCTGGCACGGGAAACGGCCCGGTCGGTGAACAGCGATCTGGGCCTGGCACGGGACAGGATGAAGGAGCTGCTGGCCTTGTCCCTGCCGGCGGACCTGCTCGCCCCGGCCCGAAGGGCCGCGAGCCTGCTCGAGGAGTTCGACACCGACGAGGCCGGGGAGGAGCTGGAAAAACTGGCCGACATTCTTGAAGGGAAAGGATGAAATTCATGGAAGCCGACGGGAAGCCAAGAGCTTTGATCGTGGACGATGCGTCGGAGAACATCCAACTGCTCATGGAGACGCTCCAGGACGAATGCATCCTCCTCGCCGCCAAGAACGGGGAAAAGGCCCTGCGCCTCGCTCGCTCGGAGCCTCGGCCGGACGTCATCTTGCTGGATATCATGATGCCGGGCATGGACGGTTACGAAGTCTGCCGCCGGCTGAAGGCCGACCATCGCACCGGAAGCATTCCGGTGATCTTCGTGACGGCGAAAGACGCGGTCGTGGACGAGGAGAAGGGCTTCGAGCTCGGGGCCGTGGACTACATCGGCAAGCCCTTCCATCCGGCCATCGTTCGGACGCGGGTACGGAGCCAGATCGAGCGCAGGCGTGCCGAGGCCCGAATCCGCCGGCTCGAAAGGACGGAAAGCCTGACGCGCATGGCCGCCGCCATCGCCCATTGCTGCAACAATCTGCTCGCCATCGTCATCGGCAATCTGGAGCTGGCCATGGAGGATCTGCGGCACTTGCCGCCCCTCTCGTCCTTGGAGGCCTCCGCTGCGCTCTCTTCCTCCCATGCCGAAAACCTGAGCGACGCCATGGAAGCGGCGCATCGGGCTTCCGAAATCGGTCGGTTGATGCTGGCCTACCTGGGGCAGACGACGGCTCGACGCGAGCCTTTGGAGCTTGGCGACCTCTGCCGCCGCCATCTGCCCCATCTGCGGGCCGACCTGCCGCCGCGCGTCGCCTTGAGGGCGTGCCTGGACGTCCCCGACATGCGGGTCAAGGCCGTCGCCGAGCAGATTCGGGAGGTGCTGGACAAACTGACGGCCAACGCGCGGGAAGCCCTGGAGGATCGAAGCGGCTCCGTCACCCTGACCGCCGGCATCGTCGAAGGGTCCTCGATCCCCGCCGGCCCCTACCGTTTTCCCGCGGATTTCCGAGCGGGGGAGGGCGATTACGCTTGCCTGGAAGTCGCCGACGACGGTCAAGGGATTCCCCCGGGCGACATGGACAAAATCTTCGATCCCTTCTTCTCCACCCGCTTCATCGGTCGGGGGCTGGGACTTCCCGTGGTGCTGGGGATCGCCAAGGCTTGCGACGGTTGCGTGGTTGTGGAGAGCGCGCCGGCCCGAGGAGCGGTTTTTCGGGTTTACCTGCCCTTGTCCGCATAGGGGGCGTCTCCTTCCGGTCGATCTTGTCGTTTATACAAGGGGGAAGTGCGAGATTCTCAAGAAGCAGGGACTCTCCTTTTAAGCGGAATCTACTCCGCGTCTTCCGGCGGATTTCCGTTTTGCTCGAGCCCTTCGATCCCATCGTCGGGCATCCCGATGCAACGGTCAGGAAGAAGCCGGCTTCCATGTGGAAAAACGCTTTGCTTCGTTGACTTGTTCAACTGAAAATTTTATTCTGAAGTGAAGTCATTGAAGCTCTTGCGGCTATGAAAGCCTTCTCGGAAGAAGGGCCCTTTGCAGGAAAATCCGGCTCCTCGTCCCTTCAGGGCCCGCGACCGTTCCCCTAGCCGTACTCGCGACCGAAGATCCGGCAATCCCGCTGTCTCCATTCAGACCTCCGCGGTGTCTCCGTGAACAGGGAGAAGGCCGGGGAGCGCTTTGCGAAAACATGCTCGGGGCCCCTTTTTCGCCTCAAGGAAGGGAGGGCCCAAGGGAGAGGACTGTCCGGGAGGCTTTTGCGGTGGACTCCGTACGGAAGCAAGGAGAAAGGCGGACGGCATGGCTGGAATCAGAGCGAAAGGCGTTTACAAGATTTTCGGGAACCGTCCCGAGGCGGCCCTGGAGCTTCTCGACCAGGGCAAGACCAAGGGGGAGGTGCAGGCCGAGACGGGACAGGTGGTGGGGGTTCAGAACGTGAGCTTCGAGCTGGAGTCGGGGAGCCTTTTCGTCATCATGGGGCTTTCGGGCAGCGGCAAGTCCACGCTGCTGCGCTGCATCAACCGGCTGGTGGAGCCCACGGCGGGAGAGATCGTCATCGAGGCCGAAGAAGGGGACATCGAGATCGCTTCCCTGTCGCGCAAGGCCCTGCGCCGGGTGCGCGAAAAGAAGATCGCCATGATCTTCCAGCATTTCGCCCTCTTTCCCTACCGCACGGTCCTGTCCAACGCGACCTTCGGCCTGGAGATCCAGGGAATGGGCAAGAAGGAGCGGTCGCGAAAAGGGATGGAGATTCTCGAGCTGGTGGGGCTCAAGGAATGGGCCGATTCCTATCCCGACCAATTGTCCGGGGGCATGCAGCAGCGGGTGGGGCTGGCCCGGGCCCTGGCTTCGGAAGGGGAGATCCTTCTCATGGACGAGCCCTTCAGCGCCCTGGATCCGCTCATCCGGGTTTACATGCAAACGGAGCTGGTGCGGCTGCAGCAGGAGATCAAGCGCACCATCCTGGTGGTCAGCCACGACCTGGACGAGGCCCTCAAGCTGGGAGACCGCATCGCCATCATGGAGGACGGCCGCATCGTCCAGGCGGGGACTCCCGAGAACATCATCGTCAACCCGCGCACGGAATACGTGGCCAAGTTCGTGGAGCAGGCCGACGCCACGGGGGTGCTCACGGCCAGGACCATCGCCAAGAGCGTGTCGGTGACTTCCGAGAGACCGCGCGAGCTCCAGGCGCAAAAGGCCAAGGCCCCGTATTTCGTCATGGACGAGGATCTCATCTGCTGCATGGACGAGAACCATCGGCCGGTGACGTGCTTCCGGAACGGCAAGGCCTTGAAGGTGAAAGGCCTGGATTCCTCCCTGGACGACGCGGATCTCTGCGACGTGGTCTTTTGCGCCAAGGAGGACACGTCCGTGCGGGAGCTCATGGAAGCCCGCCTGAAGAGCTCGGACAATCCCTTCATCGTCCTGTCCAGCCAGGGGAAATTCCGGGGCATCATCACCGAGCACGAAATCCTTCGGGGAATTCTGGAAAAGGGACGCACGGATTTGGAAGCCTCCGAAGGGGAAAGGGAGGGAGAGTCATGAAAAAGGGACGAAGGCGAATCTCCCGAGCCGCTCGCTGGGGGATGGTCGCCGCTGCGGCGGCCCTTGCGGTCCTTGCGGTCTCGCCCGGAATTTGCCAGAGACACGGCGAGGATCTGTTCCGGCAAATCGGCACGCGCAGCCTCATTCCTCTGGAGGACTGGATCGACCAGGGCATCGACTGGGTGGCCATCACCTTCATGGATTTCTTCGATACCGTCAAATATTCCATCAACAAGATCAACAGCTCGCTGCTGGGGTTTTTCGAATTTTTCCCGGTCTTCGGCATCCCCTTGGGAGAGAAGGCCCTCGCCGTGCCGCTGCTGGCCATTCTCATCGTCCCCTATCTGTGGTGGGTGGGGAGCGCGGGCACGGGGATCTTCGGCTTCGCGAGCCTGTGGCTCGTGGCCAACCTGGGGCTTTGGCCCGAAACCCTCGCCACGGCCTCCCTCACCCTCACTTCCGCCTTCATCGCCTTGCTCCTGGGCATTCCCCTGGGGATTCTGGCGGGCCGCTTCGATATGGTGGAAACGACGGTGCGCCCCGTTCTGGACTTCATGCAGACTCTCCCCGTTTTCGTCTATCTCATCCCCGCCGTGATTCTTTTCGGGCTGGGCCCGGCCCCCGGGGTGGTGGCCACGGTCATCTTCGCCCTGCCTCCCGCCGTGCGCCTCACCAGCCTGGGAATTCGGGGGGTCCCCAAGGAGCTGGTGGAGGCGGGGGAGGCCTTCGGCTGCAACGATCTCAAGCTGTTGTTGAAAGTGCAGCTCCCCATGGCGCGGCCCTCCATCATGGCGGGGGTGAACCAGACCATCATGCTGTCTTTGTCCATGGTGGTCATCGCCGCCCTCATCGGGGCCGGGGGGCTGGGGGGCGAAGTGGTGCGGAGCATCCAGCGCATGCTGGTGGGGAAAGGCTTCGTGGCGGGGATCGCCGTGGTGTTTCTGGCCATCATCCTGGATCGGGCCACGAGGACCCTGGGGAGCCACCACCGCAAGACGTCCTGATGCGGAAAACGCCGAAGAAGGGAGGTGGTGAAATTGCTTGCACGGAAAGAATAGGGTCGCTCAAGGGAATCGCTTTCCCCTTTCATCGTTCCAGAGAAAGCCCAATGGAAGAAAGAAGGAGGACGACATGAGAAGATGGGTAGGAAAAGCCGGTATCGGGGCATTGGCCGTCTTGGTGCTTTTCGCGGCGACGACCTCCCCGGCCATGGCCGAGGAGAAGAAAACCTTGCAGTTCGGCGTGGTGGCTTGGTCCGAGGCGCTGGCCATCGGCAACGTGATCCAATACCTAATGGAAACGGAGCTGGAGCAGCCCGTCCGCATGACCAACCCGGATATCGGGGTGGCCTACACGGCGGTGCGGAAGAAGGACCTGGACCTTTTCATCGAGGCGTGGCTTCCCGTGACCCATGAAGCCTATTGGGACAAGATCGCCAGCAAAGTGCTGGACTTCGGTCCCATCTACGAGGACGCCAGCCTGGGGTGGGCCGTGCCGACCTACATCCCCGAGGACGTTTTCAATTCCGTTTCGGACATGGGCAAGGCGGAAGTTCAGAAAAAGTGCGGGAGCAAGATCGTGGGCATCGACCCGGGCTCGGGCCTCATGCAGCACTCGGCCCTGATGATGAAGGAATACCCGGAGCTGAAGGACTGGACCCTGGTGGAAGGCAGCGACTACGCCATGGTGGCCGCCCTCAAGCGGGCCATGCAGCGCAAGGAATGGACGGTGGTGACCCTGTGGAAGCCCCACTTCGCCTTCGCGCGCTTCGATCTCCGCTTCATCGAGGATCCCAAGGGCATCCTCGGGGGCGAGGAGAGGGTTCACATGATCGGCCGGCGGGACTTCATGAGCGTTTTTCCCAACAAGGTGAGCACCTTCCTGGGCCGTCTGTACTTCCCCATCGAGAAGGTCAACGAGCTCGTGGATCTCTACGAGCAGGACGAGGACACGGCGGCGCAGCAGTTCGTCCGGAACAACCGCAAGCTGGTGGATTACTGGCTCACCGGCAAGCTGGACTGAGACGCCCGTCCCCGAAAAGGGTGGAAGCGGCTTCCAGCCGCTTCGAAAGATATGCGGCGAGAGAATCCTTTTTGTAAACCGCTTGAAGCTTCCGACAAGCTCGAGGGCCCCGGCGGTCGAGACGGGGGGAGCTCCTCTACCGGGGCCCGTTGGCAACGGGAAGACATCGCCGTCACATGCGAACGTTTCCGTAAACGAATCCCGGGAGCGTCACGGGGCCCATGTAGCAGCACGCCGCGATCGTGGCGGTCACCAGTCCCGCGGGGAAGGCGGCTCGAACATCCTTGCGGATTCCTTCCTTTTCAACAAGGGAACCGAAGCCCGCAAGCTCGATCAAGGCGTCGGCGCCAGCACCGTTTGACCCGCTTCCAGTCCCGAGAGCACCTCTCGATAAGCCCCCGCCCCTTGGAAAGTTTCGGGCAGGGGGATGGTTTGCACCGTCGCCAGGCGGGCCTGTCCGTCTTCCAAGACCCGGACGGTCTCCATCTGGCCGATTCGCGCGACGGCGGCTTCGGGGACCGTGACGACCCGGCGCGTGCCCGTGGAGAGGGCGAGGACCCCGGACATGCCGGGCACGAGGCGGCGGGGCGATTCACCCCTTTCTTCGGCGGTTTTCAAGGACTCGGTGATGCAGACCTTGACGATGAACGTCCGGCTGCCGGGGTCCACCGAGGGGACGATCTCCTCCAGGGTTCCCGAAAAGGCTCCGGGCACGATGTGAAGACGGAAGGAAACGGGGCGTCCGAGCTCCAGGCGGGGCAGGAGGGACTCGCTCACCGGCACTTCCAGCAGGAGGCGGTCGGGGTCGAAGACGCGCAGCAGGTCGCGTCCCGCCTGGGCCATGTCGCCGGGATCGGCCAGCCTTTCGGAAACCACGCCCGCCATGGGCGAGCGCAGGGTGGCGTGGGAAAGCATGGCTTCGGCGCGGCGCAGGGCCTGGGAGGCTTGGCTGTGAAGGGCGCGGGCCTGGCGGTGCTCGGCCACGGCTTGGTCCAGGCGCTGCCGGGGAACGGCGTCCCTCTGGTAAAGGCCCTGCATGCGCTTGAGCTCCGCGGCGGCTAGGTCGAGGGCGGCTTCGGCCTGCCGCACCGCCTCGGCCGCTTCCTGCCGGGCGGCCGCCAGATCGGTATCGTCCAGCTTCACCAGCACTTCTCCCTCGTCCACCCGGTCGCCGCTTCGCACGCGGACTTCCACAACCCGCGCCACGATGCGCGCCGAGACCTCCACTTCGTCCCGGCTGCGGACGGTGCCGGTGGCGTATTCCATGCGGGGGACCTCCGTTTCTTCGACGACCGCGGGCGTGCCCGAGAAGGGCGGGGCGGAGACGGAAGTGTGGCCGGGGGCGATCTTTCCGGGCACGAAGACTCCCGCCTGCCAGAGGGCCAGCAGGACCAGCATGGAGCCGCCGGCGAGGGCCGCCAGGGGGCGAAGGAAAGACCGGCGGGCTTTGGGAAAAGCTTCAGCCATGGAGCGTCCTTTCCGAGGAGGCTTCCTCTTCTTCGCCGCCGGCAAAGCCGGAGCTCGGTCCGAAGAAGTAGTAGGCCGTAGGGATCACGAGCAGGGTGAAAGCCGTGCTCGCCAGCAGTCCGAAGATGAGGGCCCACGCCAAGCCCGAAAAGATGGGATCCAGGGTGATGGGCCACGCGCCGAGCATGGTGGTCAGGGCCGTGAGGACGATG
>Ga0180430_10004028_pt1 | contig 12503 bp, 11 predicted proteins | sample SS_ome_9_FD_132999 | JGI IMG/M metagenome (GOLD analysis project Ga0180430, IMG submission 132999) | Hypersaline lake sediment archaeal communities from the Salton Sea, California, USA - SS_1_S_2 metaG | ecosystem: Environmental > Aquatic > Non-marine Saline and Alkaline > Hypersaline >... | reverse complement strand
GTGGCCATGGTTTGAGCCGCCGCCGACGTGGTCTTCTGGACGAAATCGGCCGTGAAGGCTTCGAGAGCGGCGTACCGGGCCTCCGTTTCTTCGAGAACCTTCTCCAAGGAGAGCGCTCCGGCGCAAGGCACGCCTCCTGCGGCCACCATTCCCCAAATCAGCATTGCAAAGACTGTTCGCTTCCCCATGTTTCCTCTCGGTTTCCGATGGCGTGCCAAGTGCGGGTCCACGCAAAAGAGTGAGAGAAGTGCGCCTTCCCCGGGAGCGAGGGCAACTTGCCTTCGGCTGCGAGCCCACAATCCGCCGAAACGGAGAGCGGGACGCCCTTCCTCCCGGGATCTCGTCAACCCGTCTATGAAGTTCGGTCGGGCACCAACACCTCCCTGGGCCTGCTCGTCCCGTCCGAAGGCCCCACGATTCCCTGTTGCTCCATGATCTCGATCATTCGCGCCGCCCGATTGTATCCCACCCGCAGTCGTCTTTGAATCATGGAAATGGACGCTTGGCGCATTTCCAAAACCAATTGGACGGCTTCGTCGTACTTGGCGTCCATCTCCTCCTCGTCAAGGTCCGGGGAAGACGAAGGGGACTCGAAATCCACCCGATCCGCCAGAACATCCTCCTCCGGTTGCCGGGCCCTCCAAAATTCCGTGACCCTTTGAACCTCCGAATCGGAAATGAAAGCGCCGTGAATGCGCTGGAGCTTCGCCGTGCCGGGAGGCAGGAAGAGCATGTCTCCGGACCCCAGCAGATTTTCGGCCCCCATGTTGTCCAGGATGGTGCGCGAATCCACGCGGGACGAGACCTGGAAGGAAATGCGCGTGGGAATGTTGGCCTTGATGATGCCGGTAAGGACGTCCACCGACGGACGCTGGGTGGCCAGCATGAGGTGAATGCCGGCCGCCCGGGCCATCTGGGCCAGACGGGTGATGGACTCTTCCACCTCGCGCGAGGCCACCATCATCAAATCCGCCAGCTCGTCGATGATCACCACGATGTAGGGAAGATGATGGTGGGGCAGGGAATCTTCCCGCGCCTCTTCGGCCGCGCTCCCCTCCTTTCCCTTCTCTCGGGCGAGAGTCTTGTTGTAGCTCTCGATGCTCCTGACATTCTTGTCCGCCAACAACTTGTAGCGCAGCTCCATTTCTTTCACGGCCCATTGGAGAGCCCTCGTGGCCAGCTTGGCGTCGGTGACCACCGGGTGAAGCAGGTGGGGCACGCCTTCGTAGGAGCTCAATTCGATGCGCTTGGGGTCGATGAGAAGAAGGCGAAGGGATTCGGGAGTGTTGCGATACAGGAGGCTGGTGACGATGGCGTTGATGCCCACGCTCTTGCCCGTTCCCGTGGCCCCGGCGATGAGCAAATGGGGCATCCTCGCCAGATTGGCCACCACCGGCTGCCCCGAAATGTCCTTTCCCAAGGCGATGGTCAAAAGATGGGGGGCCGTGGAGTAGGCGGCGGAGTCCAGAATGGATTTGATGGAAACCAGCTCCCGGTGGTCGTTGGGGATTTCGATACCGATGGCGGCCTTGCCGGGAATGGGCGCCACCACCCGGATGCTCATGGCGCGCAAGGCCATGGAAAGATCGTTGGACAGGCTCACCACCCGGCTGATTTTGATGCCGGGGGCGGGCACGTACTCGTACATGGTCACCACCGGCCCGGGACCGATGTCCGCCACTTCCCCCTGCACTCCGAAATCCGCCAGCTTTTCCTGGAGCACCCGCGCGTTCTCCTCCAACAGCTTTCGATCCGGCCTCCGTTTGCCTTCCTCCAAAGTGTCCAGCAAATCCAGAGAGGGAAGCTCGTACCCCCCGCTCTTCTCGACGGTCCGCGAGGCGGAAGCCGGGCGCTTCTTCGGCGTCGGGGGCTTGGCGGACGCCTCGGAAGAAGGAGAAGGGGCCGGTAGCAGCTCCACCCGGGGAACGCTTTTCCTGATCTTGGAAATCCCCTCCTTGATGATGGAGGAGCTTCCCCCGGAATTGGAGCCGTTCCGAGGCTTCCATGGCTTTCTCACGCCGCCGGGCAAAGCGACGGCTCCTTTCCACCCCGCCGCCAACATCCGCCCCACCCATTTCCAAAGCCTTGCCGGAGAAAAGGGAGTCGCCAAAGTCAACGCGATCGCCAGAACCCCTATGAGGAAGATTCGCGTTCCCACAGGCCGAAAGGCCAAAACGAGCCCGTGCCCCACCATGCTTCCAACATAACCTCCCACGAGGATCTCCTGGCCGAAGTGGAGGCAAAGAGGCCCCTGGAGATGCCCCAGGGCGACGAGGCTCAAGACCATGAGGCCCAGCCCCGTGATCTTCACCCCGTCGGCGCTCGGCGAAAAGGTCCCCCTCAGAAGAGACCAGCTCAACCAAATCCCCGCCAGCGGCACACCGTAGGCCCCCAGACCCACGAGGAAAAAAAGCAGCCAAGCCACGTGGGCCCCGAACACTCCCACCCAATTGAGGGGCTGGGCGTCGATGGAAGACGCATTGAACAGGGTGTGGTCCGAAGCGTGAAAGGAAAGAAGGCTGCACAGAACCAGAACCGTGAACAAAAGGACGCAAAGAGCGGCGATTTCGTGCTTTTTTTGCTCCACTGCGGGAAAGACCTTTCCTGGATCAAATTATTCCGAGCTCACACATCGATAACAATGGGATAGATGACGGGACGACGCTCCAGGATGCCGTAAAAAAAACGCTTCAAGTCCCTCCGTATTTCAACCTGAAGCTCGGCAGGATCGAGATCGAGGCCTCGAGAGAGAAAACGGTCGAAAACCTCCAGAATCACGCACTTGGCGTCGTCGAGAATCTCCGGCTTGGTGTCTTCGAGAATGAACCCGCGGGAAAAGATGTCCGGCCCGCTGAGGATTTCCCCGTGCTCCTTGCTCGTGACCAGGGACACGATGACCAAGCCGTTCTCCGACAAGTGCTTTCGATCCCGCAAGACGATGTCTCCCACATCCCCCACCCCTTTGCCGTCGATGAGCACCCGTCCCGTGCGCACCCGCCCCTCCACGCGCATTTCGCGGGGCTTGAGGGAAATGACGTCCCCGTTTTCCGCCAGGCAGCAGCGCTCGGGAGGAATTCCCGTGCGAACGGCCAGTTGAGCATGCTTGACCAAGTGCCGGTACTCTCCGTGAACGGGGACGAAAAAGCGGGGCTTCACGGCGGAGAGCATCAGCTTGAGCTCCTGCCCATAGGCATGACCGGACGCATGAATGTCCCGCACCTGCTCGTAGACGACCTCGGCCCCCAATCGATAGAGATGGTTGATGATCTTCTGGATGTTGCGCTCGTTGCCGGGGATGAACTTGGAAGACAAAACCACCGTGTCCCCGGGCTTGACCTTGAGCTTCTTGTGATCGTTGAAGGCCATGCGCGTGAGGGCGCTCATGGGCTCCCCCTGACTGCCGGTGGTGAGCATCAGCACCTCCGAGTCGGGCAGCCGGTTGAGATCCTGAAAGGTGATGGCCTCCTCCGGATCGAAATTCAAATATCCCAGCTCGACCGCGATGCGCACGTTGACAAGCATGGATCTGCCGTTGAGCAACACCTTGCGGCCGAAGTCCCTTGCCAGATCGACGATCTGCTGGATGCGGTGGATATTGCTGGCGAAAACCGCCACCACGATGCGCCCCCGGGACTCCAGAAAAATCTCGCGCAACGCCACCCCCACGTCCCTTTCCGAAAGGGTGTAACCTTCGCGCTCGGCATTGGTCGAATCCGAAAGAAGGGCCAGCACCCCCTCCTCCCCGTAAGCGCAAAACCGCGCCATATCGAAGCACTTGCCATCCACGGGAGTCGCGTCGATCTTGAAGTCCCCGGAATGAATCACCACTCCCGCGGGAGTGCGCAACGCCAGTCCCACCCCGTCGGGAATGCTGTGGCACACGCGAATGGGCTCCACCTGAAAAGGACCGATGGCGATCTTCTGGCGGGGCGAAACGGAAACGAGGGAAGCACGCTCCGACAGTCCATGCTCTTTGAGCTTTTCCGCCACGAAAGCGAGGGTCAAAGGCGTGCCGTAAACGGGTATCGAAAACTCCCGCAACAGGAAAGGGACCGCCCCGATGTGGTCCTCGTGACCGTGAGTCACCACCAGAGCTTTGAGGCGCTCGCGATTCTTCCTCAGATAGTCGAAATCCGGAATGACGATGTCAACGCCCAACATGGTGTCTTCGGGAAACATGAGGCCGGCATCCACCAGCAGGATGGCCTCTTCGTACTGGAAAACCGTCATGTTGAGGCCGATCTCGGCCACTCCCCCCAAGGGAATCACTTTCAAAGACGAGCAAGAACCGTCATCGTTCACAAGCATGCGAAGCTACCCTCGAACCGCACCGACAAGAGGCCGCCTCCCCTTCGAAGCCCCCTTCACTCCTCCATATCCCCGTCGAGCGCAAGCCCCCCCTCCCTCAGGGGAAGATGGCGGCGGATCGCCTCCCTCACCCGCTCCAGCAAAACGCCTCGGTCCTTGATCTCCAACCCCTCGGTAGGGATGGGCTCACCAATGGTCAGTCGGGCCCTTCCCGGACGGATTCCGAAAAACTGCGCCTTGGGGAGGATGCGGTACGTCCCGCTGATGCTCACGGGAACCACCGGCTGCCGCGACTGAATGGCAAGGATCAAGCCGCCCTTCTTGAAATCCTGCAGCACCCCGTCGGGGCTTCTCGTCCCTTCGGGGAAAATGACGATGGAAGTGCCCTGACGAACCCGCTCGGCCGCCTCCTCCAGGCTTCGGAAAGCTTGACGCCGGTCCGACCGGTTGATGGGAATGTAGCCGATGGAAGACATGGCCTGGCCGAAAAGCGGGATCCCGAACAGCTCCTCCTTGGCCAGCCATCTGAACTGCACGGGCAGTTCGGCAAGAACGACGAATATATCGAACATGCTCTGGTGATTGGCCGCGTAAATGGCGGGCCCTTGGACGAGATGCTCCAATCCCTTCACGCGGACCTTCACCGCCGCAGCCCGAAGGTTCCAGCGTCCCCACATGCGCCCGCAGATGTGAGCCAGATCCGCGCGTCCCGCCAATCGGGCGATCAAGATGGCCATGATTCCCCAAAGAAAAGTGGAAATCACCAGAACGAAAAGAAAAGTCACGGATCGGAATCGATTCATGAAGTCCGCCTTTTTGAGAGCGAAGCATCCCGGAGCCACGGGACACGCCAAGAAATTGCCAACGAAAACGAATGGTTAAGCCTCGAACGACCCTTCAGAGTGTAAACGTTTTCCCCTGCGGAGTCAACCGGAGAAAGACTTGATTTCCGGGTTGTTACATGCTCCTTCTCTGTGCTAGATTGGAGATCGTTGAGAGCGCGGAGGAGAGAGGCGCCGTCGGTCGCGGAGCCGCGCGATTCTCGTCCCGAGAACCATTCGGAAAGGAGCTTTATGGCAAGTGGAACATTGAACAAAGTGATTCTTATCGGGCGACTGGGAGCGGATCCCGACATTCGGTACAGCGCCGGCGGAACTGCCGTCGCGAAGTTCAACATCGCCACCAACGAGCGCGTCCCCGCAGGCGACGGCAACTGGGAGGAGAAAACCGAGTGGCATCGCATCGTGGTTTTCGGGAAAAGCGCCGAAAACTGCGGCAATTACCTGAGCAAAGGCAGGCTGGTGTGCGTGGAGGGACGCCTCCAGACCAATCAGTGGGAGGACGCCCAGGGGATCAAGCGCTACACCACGGAGATCGTCGCTCGAGATGTCCATTTTCTCAGCACGCCGGGCGATCGTCCCCCGCAAGCCCAAAGCTCCCAGCCCCGTATGAACCGCAACACCGGCTACGACCAACCCCCCAATGCGTACGACTCGCCTTCCTATCCGGAAGAGCTTCCTCCCGCCCCCCCCGGAGAGAAGGATTCGGATATTCCTTTCTGAAGGAAGGAGCGGACGGCCACCGGCGAGGAAAGGGGAAAAGGGCTTTGGAGGAAAAGCCCGATTCTTCGGGAGAAGCGGGAAGGAGCGGGCTTTCCCCCATGGAGCGGGAAGGGAAAGGGTTCATGCTTTTGCGCGTCAAGGGGCAAGGGATTCAGCTTTTTTCCGAAGGAGGCGGGGAAGAAGGCTTACCCTCTTCGATCTCCTGAACGCCGGCTTTGGCTTCCCGGGATTCGGCCTCGATCTCCTTGTCCGCTTGAGTGGCTTTTCGGAAGTTTCCTATGCCTTTGCCCAACCCCGTTCCAATCTCCGGGAGCTTGCCCGCCCCGAAAATAATGAGCACAATGACCAGAATGATAATCAATTCGGGCATTCCGATTCCACCAATCATCACGACGTTCCTTTCTGTTCATTCCATCCGGTTGCGACCGCTGCTACTCCCCCAGCAGATCTTCCACTTCCCGGAGCAGTTGCAGGAATTCCTTGGACTGCCTGTAAAGGTCCAGAGTCCGCTGGTGCTCCAACCAAGTGCGCCACACTTCCATCCATGCATCATTGTGCCAATAGAAATCGACTTCCGAAGGATCTCCTCCCTCCAAACGGCGCCGGTACTCCTCGTATTCTCCTCGACAGCCGGAGCAAAAATGGTAAGGCGTCGCATACCTCGGGGCTTCCGCGTGATCCTCCGACTGCAACTGAACCCCGCACTTGGTGCATTTCATCATGCATCGGGTGCATTGAAAGATTTTTCTCAAAGATTCGATCTTGCGCTTGCGCAAATCGGCATGCTGCAAGGACTTCAGATCCCGGGCCTTCTTACCGAACTCGATGATCTCAGCCATGGAAGCCCCTTCTATTTTTTCATATTTTTCAACACTTTGGTACCTTTCTTAACATCAACCCTCGGCGGAGTCAAGGGAAGAGGAATCAACGTCGCTCCCCTCCGTCAGGTTGAACAACTGCTGAGTGAAATCCATGAACGACTTCTTGGTGGATCGTCGATTCTTCTTTTTGAGAAAGACGATGGGATCGTGCAGGAGCTTGTTGACGATGGATTCCGTAAGCACTTCCAGCGCCTCTCGATGCCGGTCGTCGAGATCGGGGAGCTGCGTGAAAGTGCGACGCAATTCCTGGCGTCGAATGCCTTCCGCCTTCTTGCGCAAAGCGATGATGGTGGGAACCACCTCCAACGTGCCCAGCCATTCCTGAAACTTCAAGCTCTCCTCGGCAATGATGTGCTCCCCCCGCTCGGCTTCCTTTTGCCGTTGCGCCTGGTTGAGGGCCACCACGCCCTGCAGATCGTCTATGTCGTAAACGTAAACGTTGTCCAACTGGTTGACGCGGGGATCCACGTCCCGCGGAACGGCGATGTCGATGAAAAACAGGGGCCGGTTGCGGCGCTTGCGCATCCTGGACTTCACGTCGCCGGGCAGAAGAATGGGCTCCGCAGCCCCCGTGGAGGTCAAGACGATGTCCACATCCATGAGAGCGTCCTGGAAATGGTCGAAAGGAATGGTTTCCGCCCTGAACCTTTTGGCCATCTCCAAAGCTCTTTCCAAAGTCCGGTTGGCCACCAGCATGCGGCGAACCCCTTGGGCCAGGAAGTGAGCCGCCGCCAGCTCGGCCATTTCCCCGGCGCCGACGAGAAGGATCTTCTTGTCGGCCAGCTCCCCGAAGATCTTCCGGGCCAGCTCCACCGCCGCATAACTGATGGACACGGCGCTGGAGCCGATGCGGGTTTCGGAGCGAACGCGCTTGGCCACGGAAAAGCTCTTGTGAAGGAGACGGTTGAGGATGACGGAAACCGTCCGATACTGGGTAGCTTCCCGATACGCCGCCTTGATCTGTCCCAGAATCTGGGGCTCCCCCACCACCATGGAATCCAGACTGGACGCCACGCGAAACAAATGCTTCACGGCTTCCTCGTTGTAAAAAAGATACAAGCATCCCTCGAGAGAATCGGCGATCTCCGATCCGCCCAAGTGCCGTTTCAGCAGTTGCTTCACTTCCTCCACTCCTTCGCGAGCGGAGCGGCAGGTGAAAAGAAGCTCCACGCGGTTGCAGGTGGAAAGAAAAAAAAGCTCTTCCACGCGCCCCAACCGCGGGTAAACATGAAGAGGATTGGTCTGCTCCCGACAGACCAGGGCGATCTGCTCCCGGATCTCCACGGGAGCCGTCCTGTGATTGACGCCTAGGATGATGATGTTCGTCATGATCCAGCCTACCTGACAAATCCGGTGTGATGGCCTTTCATGAGCAAGTTGACTCCCAACAAGGTGATCAACACGGCAGAAAAGCCGAAAATGGCCAACCATGCCGCCCGGCGCCCCCGCCAGCCCACGGCCAGCCGCTCGTGGAGCAACACCGCGTAAATCAGCCACGTCACCACCGCGAAGATTTCCTTGGGGTCCCAGTTCCACCAGGAATGCCATATGACGCCCGCATAAGCGAAACCCGCCACCAACCCCGCGGTCATGAGGGGAAAGCCGACGACGATGCAGTAGAAGTTGATTTCATCCAACCGCTTGAGGGAAGGGAGACGAGGATAGAGAAATCCGAACTGCTTGGTCTTGATCTGTCGCTCCTGCAACAGGTACATGACTCCCGCGCTGAAAGCCAGAGCGAACAAGCCGTTGGCCAGAAAAAGGGCCGAAACGTGAAAGAAGACCCAGAAGCTTTGAAAGATCCCCGCGCGGGAAGCCATGTGCACGGGCAGAAGGCCGGAGGTGAGCATGAAAGCCACGGCCAAAGGCGCAACGAAGGACCCCAGCACTCTCAAGCCCGGCTTCAATTGAAGCACCACGTAAAGGACGACGAGCACCCATGCCAGAAAAGACAAAGCCTCGGGACTGGAAGTGACCGCCAAATGCCCTTGCTCGAAGGACCGAGCCAGCAACACTCCCCCCTGGACCAAGGCGCCCGTCAGCAGCACCGCCCAGGAAACCCAATGAACCCCTTCCCAGTGGCGCACCAAGTAAACCAAATAGCCCACGGTTCCGCAACCGTAGCACAAGGTAGCGAGGGTCAAGAACAGGTTTTCCATGTCTCCGACCAAACGAGCGAGAGCTCCTCCTTGCTCACCCAGGGATGAGCCAGCCGGTGAACAGCCTCCACGACTCGATTTTTTCCTTCCTCTTCCATCCCTTCCATGTGGCGAAGCAAGGACAATCCGGAGATCTCCCTGAAAAGGCGCTGATTCTCACGAGTGTCCAGGCCCTTGGACTGAACGAGGGCCCTCAATCGCCCCATGAGCTCCAAATACGCCTTCCACTCGGGTCCGAACCGGTCTTCCAGGCTTTCGCGAATCTTGCGGGCAAGAGCCGGGCTCAACCCCGAAGTGCTCACGGCAACGGCGAGAGGTCCGCGCCGGAGAACGGAAGGCACCACGAAGGATCCCGTTTCGGGATCCGTGGCCATGTTGCACCACAAGCGCCGGGATCGAGCGTCTTCGGCAACCCTGCGATTCAAATCGTTGTCGCTGGTGGCGGCGAACACCAAGTCCACTCCCCGGAGATGCTCCTCCCCGTATTGAAGATCCACGTGAGCAACGCGCTTCTCGCGCCTTTGCACCTCCAGCCAGGGCGTCAGCTCCCGGGCGACGATTCTGACCTCCCCTCCGCACTCCAGGATCCTGCGGATCTTGCGCTCCCCCACCCTTCCCCCTCCCACCACCAGACAGACTCGCCCTTCCAGGGACAGGAAGAGAGGGTAATAAGGCTTGGAAGGCTTCAAGGGGGCAGGTCCTTTTTTGAGCAGGCTCCCGGTATCGGAAGAAAACGGGAAAGAGGAGCGAGGAAGGCGTCACATCTTTCGGCAGACGACGTAGTCGGCGATATCGACGAGAATCTCGCGGGCCGACTGGGGGGGGAAAATGGACAGGGCTCCTTTGGCCCGGCTCACGTGGTCTTCGGCAAGCTTCATGGTATATTCGATGCCCCCCGCCTGCGTCACCAGCTCGCGGACCCTGGAAAAGTCCTCCGCGGAAATCTCCTCGGCGCTGAAGATCCGCTTCAACTCCTCGCGAGCTCTCGAAGACCCGTTTGCCAGAGCGAAGATGAGAGGAAGAGTGGTCTTGCCCTCCTGAATGTCGTTGCCTACGGGCTTGCCCAGCTCCTCCACGTCGCCCATGTAGTCCAGAGTATCGTCGACAAGCTGAAAGGCGATGCCCAAATGGCGTCCGTAACGCCTGGCGGCTTCGGCCTCCGCATCGCTTCCTCCTCCGAACAGGACTCCGATCTGGCATGCCGCGCTCATGAGCACGGCCGTCTTGCGCTCGATGATCTTCAGGTATTCCCCCTCGTCCACCTCCAGATTGTCCGCATGAATGAGCTGAAGAACCTCCCCTTCGGCCATGCGAGTCGTCGCCGAGGAAAGCACCTCCAAAATATCGACGCTGTTGTACCTCACGGCCATCAAGATGGATCTGGAATAGAGGTAATCCCCCACCAGCACCACGGCGGGATTCCCCCACAAAGTGTTGGCCGCGGGGTGCTTGCGGCGGACTTCCGCGTTATCCACCACATCGTCGTGAAGGAGCGTCGCCGCATGGAGGAGCTCGAAAACCACCGCCAGCTTGACATCGTCCTCCCCCCGGTACCCGCACAACTTGGCCGCCAAAATCATTAGAAGAGGCCGCAACCGCTTGCCTCCGCTGTTCATGATGTAACGCCCCACCACGGAGATGAGAGGAATATCCGTATCCAGATGAGATTGAATCTCCCGTTCGACACGCTCCAAATCGGGACCGATACGATCGTAAATTCGCTGCCGGATGCTGTCCGGATCGTGAATGACCAAATGGGATCGGCTGGATAATCTCACAGTGGACGCGCTTGCTCCGTGTCTGAATGGTTTCGGCGGCTCCCCCCAACGCCGGGAAGAATCGACATCCCATGACAAATAACGAAAAAGCGCCCCCGTGTCAAAGTGTTTTCCTTCGCCCGCCTTTTCGTTCCCTCTTCATCAGGCGCTCATCCTTCAAAGGACCGCGCTTCGCCTTCGCCAACGATCCTGCCTTCCAGGTCGTAATCGTGGGACGCCGTGAAAAGGACGGGCCGAATACGGCCCGGTTCTCCTCGCCCCTCGTTGATGATCACCGTTCCGTCCACCTCCGGAGCCTGTCCCGCAAGACGTCCCACCAGCAAAAGATCCGTTTCGGGATGAAGCCCCTCCACAAGCACCGGAGCCGTTTTCCCCACCCATGCCCCGAGCTTCTCGGCGGAAATCCTCCGTTGGGCTTCCAGAAGAGCTCGACGCCGGCGCTCTTTCACCTCCTCACGGATCTGTCCGGGCAAGCGGGCCGCCCGAGTCCCCGCTTCCGGGGAAAAGGCGAAAACCCCCACATGGTCCAACCGGGCTCTTTCGACAAGCCCCATCAGCGATTCGAAGTCCTTTTCGGTCTCCCCCGGAAACCCCACAATAAAAGTGGAGCGAAGCACCACTCCGGGAACCAGAGAGCGAATCCTTTGAACAACCTCCTCCATTCCCCCGGCACCGGGAGCCGGCGATCGTCCCATGGCCCGGAGGATCGACGGAGCGCAGTGTTGAAGAGGAAGATCCAGATAGGGAACGATTTTGCCGGAGCGAGCCATCCGTCGAAGAAGAGAATCTCGAAGGCGGTCGGGATAGGCGTAAAGCATCCTGATCCAGCGGATGCCCTCGATGCCTTCCAGAGCGTCGAGAAGCTCTTCGATTCCTCCGATATCCCCTCGGTCGGAGCCGAAGGCCGTCACATCCTGTGCCACAAGGTTCAGTTCCACGGCCCCTTGGGCGGCAAGGTCTCCGGCCTCTTGCACCAGATCCTCTATGGAACGACTGCGGTAAGGGCCGCGCAACCGGGGAATCATGCAATAAGAACAATGGTTGTCGCATCCGTCGGCCACCTTGAGATAGCGGGAGAACACGGGCCCCGAAGGGATGCGCGCCAAAGCGGGCACGCGCTGGTCCGGTCGGCCGATCCAAAGTCTTCGGCACGAGGCATCCTTCGATCCGCCAAGAATCTCCCCCAAGCGATGGCTATGGGAAGCGCCCACGAACACATCCACTTCGGGAAAAAGATCCAAAAGCTTCTTCCCGTAACGCTGGACCATGCACCCTGCAACAACCAACTGTCGGCAGCTTCCCCTCCCTTTGTGAACGGCTTGAAGCAAAATCGTCTCCACCGCTTCTTCCACGGCACTTTGAATGAACCCGCAGGTGTTGACGACAATGAGGGAGGCTTCGGACGCATTGGCCGTCATCGCGTACCCCGCCTGTTCCAACTGAGCGGCCATGGCTTCGCTGTCCACCAGATTCTTCGCGCATCCCAGACTGACAAGGGCGGCCATGGGAGAATTTCGATTTTTGGGGTCAAAGGGGTGCATGGCAACTCGATCTCTTCCCGAAAACAAGTCTCTCCGACCTCCTTCTCCCCCCCGAGCGAGGAAAAAAACCGTCGCAGCGTTTGATTTTTCCCCGAAGAGTAGTTAGCTTAGCTTTTGTTGAAAAAAAAAGGCCCCCGGCCGGTGCCGCGATGATTCCACATCGATCTTTTTGAAGCAAGCCCGCACGAAATCCACTCATGACGGCATAGACGCAATACGGGAGAAGAGTATGGCCAAGGAAAGAGCGCATCAGGGACGCCCGGTTTGCCACCCC
>Ga0180430_10004027_pt1 | contig 12503 bp, 6 predicted proteins | sample SS_ome_9_FD_132999 | JGI IMG/M metagenome (GOLD analysis project Ga0180430, IMG submission 132999) | Hypersaline lake sediment archaeal communities from the Salton Sea, California, USA - SS_1_S_2 metaG | ecosystem: Environmental > Aquatic > Non-marine Saline and Alkaline > Hypersaline > Sediment... | reverse complement strand
TTTGCCAACCGGCTGCGTCACAAAAACTTGACGTATCTCTCGGATATGCCTGCGTTTTTGGCTCCTTGCCGGCTTGACAAATCGTCTCGTTCTCGCGACGAAAGCGATTTCCGGAGGTGCCCTATGGTGTGAAGATGGGAAATGTATTCGCCATTTTATCATTAAATTAGAAATACGTCAAGCGCAACTTCACCTATATTTTCCGGAGTTGCAGCCATTCCTGCGTAAATAGTCGCAAAAACGAGGTGAATTGCTCATTCCACCAACTCACCAATTAGCAGCAAACTTGACGCCCTTACCTTCGTGCCGCGAAATTTTTCCGCTTGGAGTTCCTTCGCTGGGTTCTTCAAACGGAATGCAACCGCTTGTCGGTCGGGCTCGACAGAGTCAATCTCCAGGGTAATCGTGTGGACAACGTTGGGGTCGAGATTCTCCGCCAGCTTCAACGCCGCTATCCGATGGTAGGTGCAGTAACTGTCAAACCGAGGCACCGCCTTCTCACGACGTTTGCCGTCCACCGTAATCCAGACGCCGCCACCATCGGGACCGAGGAGGTCGTAGAGCTTCGCTTGCGAGCCTTTGAAGCGGAACGTAATTTTTGAGCCAGGCTTGGCCCCCTCAAGGATCTGCCCCATTCGGTTGCCGAACCTCTTTTGCAACGACGCTTTTGCGTCGAGCTTTTTCCAGTCTCCTTGAAGCATTTCTGAGGTGAGCGGTACCATCTTGGCCGCCTGCCAATGGTCGGAGACGAAGGTTTTGTCCAGCTTTGCGGCGTGCGAGCGTGGTTGCGGTTTCTCCTTTCGCATTTCCTCAAACGCTGCGCCCACAAGCTGCGAATAAATGCGGTGTCCTTCGGTCAGCGGGTGCACACCATCTTTGGAGAAACGGAGTACCTTCGCCTCGGTCGGTTTTTCTGACTTAAAGACCAGCGTCCCTGCATCAGCACGCCGGACAACCTCGCCGTTGAAGTTGATCGTCGGGATACCGTAATACTCAGCGAGCATTTCCATTGCACCGGCCGCACGCGGAAGTTTGCCACTTCGAATATCTTTCTCGTATCCGAAACGGTAGGTATAAACGAAGCAGATGTCGGTCTTCGGGTTAGCCGCCCAAGTTTGACGGACAATCCCTTCCATCGACTGCCAGATTTTTTCTGGTTGCTGACTGCCATCGTTCACCGCGAACTCGACAAAGAGGAGGTCTGGCTTGTGTTGCAGAACATCACGTTGCAGACGGAAGACGCCTAAGTCGCTGCCCGTGCCACCGATAGCGGCGTGGACTTCCTTGATGGTTGCCTTGGGAAACATTTTTTGCAGCAGCGCTGTGGTTTGAGGTCGCCAACCATTCGCGGCGGTGATTGAACCTCCGAGGTAAGCGACAACGACTTTCTCGCCACGCTCCATTTTCGCGAGTGCATTCGGACATCCCTCCCGCTGGACGAACTCGGTTACGTCCACCGGCGCGTATTCTGGTTTGTCAGCAGCTCGTGCGGAGGTGAGAACGCCCAGTGTCACGAGTAGGAGCGACAGAAATAATTTAGACATAGGTTTTTCCTTCGGCTTGATGGTAAGGCGACTACACCTTGCCATTATCACAAAATTGTCACAAGAAGTCAAGGGGGACATCTAGGGCCCTCAACTCACCAGAACATCAATCTCTTGCAGCGAGACATTACTTCCACACGGCAGCAGTTGCTCGGGAGAGGTGCGTAGTGACGCAGTACAACGTTCATAATTTTAAGTGCATCCCTTCACTGGATCCGTGTGAAATCTCACACTCGGGGAGTTGCTCTTGCAGTTTGCAGACCTCCTCTTGCGAAACGGAGGGACACTCCCAAAGCGAGAGGTAATTCAGACTTTTGAGATTCGCAAGCGACGCGAGTTGCGAAATATCGGGGCAATTCGAAATGGAAAGGTATTGCAGGTTCGTCAATGCAGACAAAAAGGAAAAATCATTGCCACATTTTGTTACCGTCAGCGTGGTTAGTTGGGGCATCCGGGAAAGTGGCGAGAAATCAGGAATGTCAATGCAATCGAGCAGGTCGAGGTCGGTTAAAAGGGGCAACTGCGTTAGCGGTTCCAAGTCCCGCAATGCATAGCAGCCCGTAAGTTCGAGCGTCGTAAGCCGCTGCAACTTTGCGAGCGGCCGCAAGTCCCTTAACTCGAAGCAGTCGATAAACCCGAGATTTTCAAGCGTTGTCAACGCACCCAGAGCCGTGATGTCGGTCAGCTCTTCCAAGTGCGGCATTTTTAGCTCCCTTAGATTCGGCAGTTCAGAGAGGAATGACAAGTCTGTTATTTCGTTGCAAAAACCAAAGCAAAGCAAGTTTAACTTTGCAAGCCCAGAAAGTCCTTGGAAGTTTTCAAGCGATTGAGAATGTAGCAGATAAAGGATTGACAAATTCGGAAATTCTCGCAACAGCGAAATGTCATTGAGGTTCTGGCAGGCAGACAATTGCAAGTAAACCAATTTCTCCATTCCGACCAAGGGAGAGAGGTTAAGCAGATTTATGGCACCCTCTAGGTTGAGGAATTCAAGGTGCTTAAGGTTACTCAGGGGTGAGTAATCCTCAATGTTAATGCAGCTCGACAAGTCGAGTTCGCGAAGACTTTGCAATTGAGCAAGAGGGGCGATGTTGTGAATTTTTTCGTTGCTCGACAGATCTAAATCCTCCAATTGACGTAGCGGAGCGAGTGGAGAAAGGTCGGCAGGTCCTTCTTCTCCAAGGTAAAGGAAGCGGAGGTTTTTCAGCTTGCTCAGTGGGGTGAAGTCGGCTATTTTGTCGCAACCCCAAAGATTTAATTCGGCAAGTTGAGGCAATGACGCAATTGCAGTAAGGTCGTCAAGCTGCGTGCAATTTTGCAAATGTAACTGTTCTAATCGCTGGAAATTTGTGAGCCCTGAAAGATTCTGCAATTGCTCGCAGGCATTTAGATCAAGTGCCGTAAGGGCCCGCAAATTCGCAATTGGTGTTAAATCCGTCAGCCCTTCGCAGTCTTCCAAGTCGAGCATTTCCAGATTACGAAGTGCCCCGACCGTCGTGAGGGCGTCGAGGTTTTCGCAGCACTGCAAATGAAGACGCGTCAGCTTCTCAAGTTTCAACAACGGAGAGAAATCTTGGACATTCAGGCAACCTTCCAGGTAGAGCGTCGTCAAGTTGGTCAATGAGTTGAGGAACGCGAGGTCGGCAAGTCCTTCGCAACGAATGTCTAGAACTTGCAATTTTTGCAATCTTTGCAACGGAGAAAAATCGACGATCGACTCGCATCCGGCAAGGTCTAGTTCTGTTAGGTTCTGCAAATTGGACAAGGGTAGTAGGTCGGTCAAATTTTCGCAGTTGAACAGAGAGAGTGAACGCAGGGAATGCAACTCCGCGAAGACTGAGAAGTCCTTTCGCTGTTCCCATGAGTGATAGAAACTAGGGAGAATGACTTCAAGAAGTCCTGCTTTTTCCCAGTCACGAAGCCTAGCGTCGGAAATGCGACCCGGTATTTCGACCTCGACGATTCCCAGCCGCAGGAGTTCGTCACGGTACTGCGTGGCATTCTCACGCCGTAAACCTGTAAGTGCGATCCGCATTTTGCTACATTCTGGCACCTCAATGACGCCCGGCGTGGAGCCAGCCGTGTAAACACACGATGCGAAGACACCCAGCGGAGCAACTTCGCACTTCATTGGTAGGTAGCTCTCAATCTTCCTAGCAGGAATTCGCTTTTGAGGAAGATTGCAAGAAAAGTTGTCCATCATTTTAATCTTTCATTTTCAAGGGCGCAGATAACGCTCAGCCTCTTACTTTTTTACTTCCTACTGTTCCTCACGTCAACTAGCGTGTCTTCTGTTTTTTTCAGCAGCTTGATGATAAAGCGACAGTCAGCAGTTAGCTTCGTATTCGATTTTGCTCTGCAAACGCCTTGCGACCCAAAGAGATGGAGGCACGAGCTTTTTACTTTGCGTACCTCTCTCTCGCTTTCTCTTTCAGGATGCTATCTACGCTCCGAACATCGTCGAGAGCTTCGTCGGAAAACCGCCGGTAAAACGAATTGCGCACCTTTAGCAAAAGCGGGAATTGTTCAGACGTAGCAGCCTCTGCGAGGAGCGCAAAACTGTAACCGGCTCGTTTTATCGAAGCAATCCCAGCGGCTTGCTCGCAAATACTTTCAATTTTTTCTGGGGCATACTTTTCCTTTTCCTCGCGAAGCCTTGTTTTTAAGTGAGCCTTTCTTTTTTCGGCCAAGGCGACCTCAAAATCGTCTGTCTTTTTCTGTACCTCTGCGATGTTCGCTTCGACAAGTTCTTTTTTTCTATCAATTTCCAAAGCTTCGCAAAAAGAATCAATCCTTTGGCCAATGATATCCAAGATTCTTTTTTCCAAATTAAGATTCGGTAAGTCCTTATTGAGTGCGACGACTGCCTCGGCAGAGCGGTTTCCATTGAGAAAAGCCGCCACTGTATTGAGGACAACTTTCGGGTTCTTACTTCGTAGAAGTGGCATTGCTTTTTTGGCAAAACTTTTGCCGTCGTACTCGTAAAGAGCTTCCAACGCCGCTACTACCTTTTCTGGGTTTTTGTTATCAAGCAAACCGAGCAGCACCGGCAAATCGTCGGGGTGCGCGTATTTCTGCAAGGCATTGATCGCCGCGATTGCGACCTCTTCTTCTTTTGCCTGAACCAACTTCCTTGCCTCAGGTAGTGCAGGAAGGTAAAAGGATTCGCTCAAAATTAGGAGTGCCGATTTCTTAACTACGGGATTGTCGGTCGTTTGTAGCTCCTTCAACATCGCAGGCAGAATGTCCTGTCCGTAGCATCCATAGATAAACTGCTGGTAGAGAGGCCAGCCGACCCGCATTGCGTGTGACGGGAAAAATGTTTCGCTTTTGTCATCTTGAAGTAACGCAAGCAACATTGGTTCAACCCGAGGATCTTTCGAGATTGCCGCAGTTTTGGCCATTGGAAAAACGTAATGAAAGTTAGCGTTGAGATCCGTGCCGTTCCAAGCGTTGGGAATGTCGGGCGAAGCGTCAATTATTCGGGCATCCCAAAGCGAGCAGGCAGCAAGTAGGTAAAAACGGTCGTCCTTGACACCTGCCGCCTTCATTTTCTTAATCTCCGCAAGCAGTTTTTTGTACCCAAGTGAGCCATTGACTATCAGCGTCCGCGTAGCTGCGTCAAGTTGTTTGATCTTCTCCATCTGCTCCTGCTCGGTCATTTTCGAGGGGATTACTCCCTTGAGCGTGGCAATTGATTTTTCAATCTCCTCCTCTGCTTTCTGCGGATCAACGGGAGCCTGGCTTTTGGCAAGTTTTCTCGCGAGCTTTGCACTTGTTGCGTTAAGATTTTCAATTGGGATCGAAAAAGTACGAGTACCACCTGACGGCGCAACAATGACGTACTTGTCGTCGCAAAGACGGAGAAAGGTGCCCGACAACTGATAGGAACTTTTAAATTCCCAATTGTGAGGCTCGGGGTCACTCGCTAGGGCGTCTGTCAAAAAAAACAGTCTCGCAAGAAGGGCCGTCAGCAAAACCAGATAGAAGCAGCGTGGTAATCGCATTGTTTTAATTCCTGTTTTTTTTTGTGTTTGAATTATTGAAAAAAATTGCTTACTGTTGCTTTCACGCTATTATTGCAAAGACCCCCAGAAGCGTCAAGGGGTACTATCTGTGGTGATCCACCGTAATACAAGCACTGAGCGCACAAGCTGCGAAAAGATGCGATGCCCTTCGGCTACGTCCACAGACGCATATATTCTATTCTTGTTTTTCGGCAGATTGTGCGGAGGTGAGGACACAAACGGTCACAAGAAGGAGTTACAGAAACAATTTTGTCAAAGGTACTTGACGGCGGCACATTCCTGCGGTAAGATAGAATAATGTCCACTTCCATCTTCGAAGAATTACGACAAATTTTAATCAAGCGGCAGCTTGGTTTGCTTGACCATCAGGCCATAATTCGTTGGGCGGACGAACAGATCGTACTGCTCGATGAGCCTCCTGCTTGGCTGATTGATTTTTCCCTCGGCGACGAACCGTCTGAGATTTTTCGCGAATATGATGCGGTATTACCCAGCGCCGACGCACTGACTTTCCCGATTCCTGAGGATGAGTCTCGGAGCCTAATCTCGGAGTTGCTTGAAGCATTTGATTCGGGGCATATTACCTACGAGAAAGTGTTTGAGGTAGCCGCCAGTCTCGAGTATGAGCTTGATGAAGCGTCGCCATTGAGAAGAACGATTGAAATCGTGACTGCACATTCTGGCTTAGTGGATGCAGGGGAAATTCAACAACGTGTAGTCAAATTGCTACGCAGTTGCCTCCAAGAATCCTAACCTTTACGCCTCCACAATGCAAGCGATCCTTTTTGTCGGACTACAAGCTTCCGGAAAAAGCAGTTTCTTTAAGCAACGCTTTTTTGATACGCACATCCGAATTAAAAAATTGCAGACATATCCGGGAGATACGTCAAAATTTTTTCTTGAAGTCCGGTGGCAAAAAGGCCGACCGTAGCAGGAATTGAATTCCAGGAGGTGCCCTAAAGGACACCTCCTGAACCTGAAGCGTCACCCGCTTATTGGTTGCCGGACATAAATCAAGGCTTTTCCGTTACCTCTTGGAATTCCTTAAAGGCTTTCATCAACGCGTCCATTTTTTCGATTGCCGCTTCGTTTTCTTGGTATTGTTCCTTGGCGAAGCGGTCTTGCAGCTCTGTAAGTACCGATTTCATTCGTCCCATTTTACTATCAAAGTACTTTCGGGTATCTTTATCCTTACCTTGAAGGTAGCCGGCCTCCACGCTTGGGACCATCCCGCTAAACTCACGCATTTTTCGTTCGAGGATCATTTTTTCCGCGATTTCCTGACGTCTGGCGGCATCCGCCTTCGACCTCTCGCGCGCTTCCTCCGTGTGTGAGGCCTTGTAAACCAACGGCCAATCGTCAGTGCGGAAGGTGGGGGTTGGGATGTTATCGCGACCCACCAAGTTGGCATCTGGCCAGTTCGCCCAACCGTAACGTAGGGCGACCGGCTTTTCACAGAGCTCACTCCAGACTTCGAGATAGAACTCGGTAGGACTCTTAACGACTGGCTTAGCTTCGGCGGGATACCATCGTTGCTCTGCATCGGCGACAATGAGGCCTCGCATTTTGGCACTACCCTCTTTGCTAACAGGCAGGACAAGCCAGTTTGGAGGATTTTTCGCATCCGGCCCACCGTGGTTCTTTTCGTACAACGCCTGCACCTGCGGATCGAGCTTGAAATAAACCTTGAGCTTTTTTCCGTCAGGCACCATCTTCTCGAAGACGGGACCGGTATGAATGACCTCGGCTCCGTAAATCTTTGCGAGTGCCCAGCGTCCCGCCCAGTGCGCGACGGGTGCCTTGCTGCCCGGATGAATATTGCTATTGCCCGCCGGATAGGTGGCAATGAGACCGGCATTCGGGTCATTACGCAGTGTCCTTCGTTGGATGTCGCGGACAATCGCGTAGCCACCGTCGGCGACTTCCATTTCAGGCTCCTTACCATATTGTCCCCATCCCGGTTGCAGGATACAGCCGAAGGGTAAATTGGGGTCGCGGAACGCACGACGGAACGACGGAGCAATCAACGGGAACGTCGCCTCGTACTGGGTGGTGCGTCCGAAGTGGTTATTCTCACCTTGATAATAAAGGACGCCACGGATATTCAGATCGCGGAAGGGCCAGACGGTGGCATTAAACATCCCTGCCGGTGGACTCCAACCAGCACGCGGGTCGCTCGGTTTCTTCGGCAGGCGCAATCGCGGTTCCGGCTTTCCTTCGGCCTTGGCAACCTTGCATTTTGCTTCCCACTCTTTGCGAGTGTCATCGCAGTCTTTTTCCCACTGCTTCATTATTTTTTCAACCTCTTTCGGGTCTTCCCAGAGCTTGGTTTCTGCGTCGTACTCCTTGAGGAGATGCTTGACTATCTCACATTTGCTAGTATTGAGTTCTTCACGCAGGCACCAGGTAATGCCGAGTGTGCCACCGCGAGCGACGTTCAGTACGCCTACCGGCACGTGCAGGTAACGATGCAGGTTGCGTGCAAAAAGGAAAGGTACGGCGGAGAGGCTGTTTGCTTTGTGTGCTTCTTGCCAATTCAAAGGTCGTTCGTAGTCCTTCTTCGGTTGGTACCACGAATTGTTGTACCTTGTGTAGCGGACACCGGGGACGATTTCCTCTTTGTCGAGGGAGCTGCGGTTCCATCCCCCCCAGCCCATATTGGACTGTCCAGCACAGAGCCAAACTTCGCCGATCAGCACGTCCGGAAGAAACGCGGTTTCTTCACCACTTTTTGCAAGCAGGTAGGTGGGTGTAAAACTCGCCTTCGCCGCAGGGAACTCGACAAGCCAGCGACCTTCTTTGTCTGCTTGCACACTCTTTTTTTGCGTGGGTAACTTGGCTGGCTTCGTCTCGTTGAAGACAATCTCCACTTCATTTTCTTCCGCCGGATCCTTCGGAGGATTCTCTTCGAGGTAGGCTTCCATTGCCTCGGCGACTTGGTCAGCCTCTTGCGTGATGGTTACCTCAACCTTGGCGTTCGGTTTCGCGTGACCAAAAATGCGGAGTGGTTTTTCTTGTTGAAGAACCATCTTTGCGTTGAAAGCGTTCGCGAAGTGTAACGTTGGCTCCTCTGCTTCCTGTGCGAAGTTCGCGACAGGGAGAAGCAGGAACGAGGATAAAAGACAAAGGGATGTGATGACTCGAATCATTGTAAAATACTCCAGTGTTGTTACAGTTTCAGATGGTTTTTACAGTGCCCATCCGTGATAGTCAAGCCGCCATTATAGTACGTCGCAAATGAAGCTGGCAAGGGGGCCAAGAACAAGAAAACCGAAAAAGTTTATCAGGAAAGCAAGATAGTGCAAAAAATGAGCAAGATAGTTCATTGACAAGGTTCTGTATTTTGCTAGAATTGAAGCAGTGTTAAGCAGCGTTTGGGTTTTTCAACTACTTCAAGCTGCTGGAAAGTGCAAAACGGTCCGCAGGTGCCCTTAATAATTACTCAAGGATTTTTCAAAATGAACAAAAGAATTGCTATCTGCATTATTCTCCTCGTTACGATTTCTCTTTCGATTTCCTTGGCAGCAGAGCCGAAGGAAGTTGTACGAACCAAGGCAACGTGTGGTGCCGATGAAAAAACCCCTTCCATCGCACACTACTTTCCTTGGATCGACCACACCAATCAAGGTGGTACCGAGGCGACGACGAACGCCAACCTCGATTTCTTCAAATGGATGCACGACACATACGGAATGCAGTTAGAGATCTACGTCCTCTCGGTCGGCACCTTCGACGCCCCCGCCTACTACGGTGGACCGGATACCGAGCGATTCAAAAGGAAGTACCCCAGCGGACTTGATCCAATCCTCAAAAAGGCCGACTCGTTCGGATGTCGTCTCGGCCTCTGGATGGGTCCTGATGGATTTGGAGACACAAAGGAGTCGGCGAAAGCACGCAAGGATTTGCTCGTCTCTCTTTGTCGCGACCACAATTTTTACCTGTTCAAGGTGGATTCGGTTTGCGGTGTGTTGCCACCGGAAAAAACGCACCTCTTTGTGGACACGCTCAAGGAATGTCGGCGTGTACGTCCCGACCTAATCGTTCTGAACCACCGTTTGCGTCTCGGCGAAGGTAACGCCTGGACGACGACCACGCTCTGGGGCGGTGAATCTTACATCGGAGTTTGGCGGTTCAACCGATTTCCTGCAACACACAACCGGGCCTGCGTCCTCGCACTCGGAATGCCGTTGGTTGACGGTGTGCCGCAGCGACTTCGCGAAGACCACGGAACCTGCCTCTCCTCGGAACTCGATTACTGGGAGGACGACCTGGCTGTCCAGGCCTTCTCACGGAATATGATCCTCGCACCGCAAGTTTATGGGTCGCCTTGGTTCCTCCGCGACGAAGAGTTGCCGAAGCTCGCGAGAATTTACAACCTTACACGTCGCTACCGTGACATCCTCGTCAACGGGATGGTGTTGCCGCACGAAAAGTTCGGACCTTACGCCGTTTCGCGTGGTGACGACCAAACCCGAATGGTCACGCTTCGTAACCTCAACTGGGAGACCGTTCGACCGGAGCTAACCCTCGGTGAGGAAATTGGATTGAAAGTAGGCGATGCCAAATCGATCGAAGTCCGAATGATCCATCCTTGGGAAGAAGTACTCGGTACCTTCAAGCCGGGCGAGAAGGTTGCCGTGCCCGTGCTACCGTTCCGACCAGCTACGGTAATCGCAACAGCAAAGAAAATGGATGAGGTCGCCGTTGTTGGTACACCTTATCAAGTCATTCGAAATATTCCTGGCAAACCGGTCGTGCTTGAGTTGCTCGGCGACCCCGGAACAACGAAGGAAATCTCTCTGACGGACTCGTCGCGAAAGTTCACTTCGGCGACGCTCGACGGAAAACCAGCACCCCAGTTGCTCGGCAAGGGGAGTGCAAATAAACTCACGATCAATTTCCCCGGCAAAAAGCGAACGCTTCCTTGGCACCGAAAACTTGCCGATCTGCAGAAGTGTGATGTCCCTGCCGATGCCGAGCAGCTCTACGAAGCGACTTGCTACGCAGCAGATAACAACGCTATGGAATTCCGCAGCAAAGTCCGAGCGGGGGAGACAAAAATACCACAAGTCAAGGCTGCACGCGACGGCTTTTTCGCGCAAGACCTCCTTCGCCACCGTGGATGCTGGGACCAGTACCTCTTTGATGGCAAGCTGGACACCTACTTCCGTCTGCGAACGCAGCCTATTTGGGGCGGTACGCTACGGGTGGACTTTGGTAAACCGGAAAAAATGGACACGTTCGTTCTTGAACGTTGTGCCAATGAGTACAAAGGAAAAAAATTCCAACCAACTTCGGTGGAGGTCTCCGCGGACCTGAAAAACTGGACCAAGCTGCCACTAACCCGAACCGCTACAGAACCATCGACGTACGTCACTAGCACCTTCTCGATTGAGGCACGATTCCAGTACCCCAAAGTTCCCAGTAGTACCTACGTCGCGAAAGTGCCGGCATCGGTTGGTCCAGTTCGCTATGTTCGTGTCGAGGGTTCAGCCGTTGGGATTGCAGAAATCTATGCGAAGCAAGGTGGCAAGAAGCTCGCCCGAGAGGGTTGGCGTGCCTCGAATGTTTTCGCTCCTTACCGTCTCGCACCGGCAAAGGCTGCGTGGGCGGCGACGGTTCAACTTGGTGATGAAGCACCGGGGTCGTACCTCGTGGTTCCTTGTTACGGCAAGCACGGACGCGACGGCGTTTACGCTGCCTTGCGGGTCGATGGCAAGTACGTCGGCGCACCACGCCGGGCGGTTGCCTATCCAGCGAACCCTTGGGAGGTCGGTGTGCAACGTCCGCCGGTAGGTCTGACCTACTACTTCCCAGTAACCGACGAGATGCGAGGCAAGAAGGTCGAAGTCGTGCTGATGCAATTTGAATCGGAGGACAAAAAGACGCCGGTCGTGATTGACCAGATTAAACCAGAGGCTTGGATTACGTCCTACCCCGTGCCATTCGTCGGCAAGAAATTGGTGCTCAAATAAAGGGACCAACGATGTTCGGTGGTTGTTCCCAATTTAACCGTAAAGGTTGATGGCTTTGACGATTTCGTCGAGTGCATTGGGGACGACCACCGCACGGTTGGCAAACGCCGCACGCTTGACACCGCGTGAACCGAGTACGTCGTTGAAGAGTTCTTGGTCGGTTGTGTGGTAAGCGACGGTTGCAGTGGGGTCTTTCAATAGGTGACCGGTAAGGATGCAGACGACCCGCTCGTCGGCGGAGATAATGCCCTCTTCCCGCAGCTTTTTTGCACCTGCAACACTAGCAGCACTGGCGGGTTCGCAACCGAGACCGCCTGCTCCGACCTGTGCTTTCGCGTCGAGCATCTCTTGATCGGTGACGCTTCGCACCACGCCGTCGCACCAGTCTAACGCACGGAGACACTTGCTCAGATTCACCGGTCGGTTAATCTCAATCGCACTAGCAATCGTGTCGGCCCGACGTCCCTGCTGGTTCATTTCGGCAAAGAATTTTTCGCAAACCTCATCACGGTAGTTCGCTCCCGGCTGATCGATTACGCCATCGTAGCGCACCTGATGTTGATTGTAAAGTCGTTCGAGTGTATCCGCACCACCAGCGTTAATAATCGCCAGTCGCGGGATGCGGTCGATGAGTCCGAGGCGACGCAACTCAATGAAAGCTTTGCCGAACGCGCTCGAATTGCCTAGGTTTCCGCCCGGCACAACGATCCAGTCGGGAACTTCCCAGCGGAGTGCCTCAAGCACGCGGAGCATAATCGTCTTCTGCCCTTCGAGCCGGAAGGGGTTGACGCTATTGACCAGATAAATGCCAAGTTCTTTGGAGACATCCTTGACGCTTTGCATCGCGTCGTCGAAGTCGCCATTGATCTGGATGGTGAGAGCCCCATAATCGAGCGCCTGGGAAAGTTTTCCGTAGGCGATCTTTCCTGAACCGATGAAGACGACGGCCTTCATCA
>Ga0180430_10004026_pt1 | contig 12504 bp, 14 predicted proteins | sample SS_ome_9_FD_132999 | JGI IMG/M metagenome (GOLD analysis project Ga0180430, IMG submission 132999) | Hypersaline lake sediment archaeal communities from the Salton Sea, California, USA - SS_1_S_2 metaG | ecosystem: Environmental > Aquatic > Non-marine Saline and Alkaline > Hypersaline >... | reverse complement strand
TTTTGTGGAAAGGAGAGTAATCTCAAGACTTTCCTTCGCCATTTTTTCGAGTAGATTCGCGAAATGTCGATTCCAAGTGTGGCCATGATACTGGCTGCGGGGCGTGGCGAACGCATGCGCCCCCTCACCGACCATACCCCCAAGCCGCTCTTGAAAGTGGCCGGTAAGCCATTGATTATATGGCATATTGAGCGGTTGCTTGCTGCTGGGATAAGGCGCTTTGTTATCAATCACGCGCATTTGGGAGAACAGATCGAGGCGCTGCTGGGCGATGGGACGCGATATAACGCGTCGATTTGCTATTCAGCGGAAGGCCAGGGGCAGGCGCTCGAGACCGGTGGTGGTATTTTCAAGGCGCTGCCCTTGCTTGGCGAAGAGCCGTTTCTCGTGGTCAATGGCGATATCTGGTGTGATATGGATTTTGCCAAGCTGCAGCTGGCTGATCAGGATCTTGCGCATCTCGTGCTGGTGGACAACCCGCCACACAACCCTGCTGGTGATTTTCACCTGACCCCCAAGGGGCGCGTGCTGGACCAAGGCTTACCCCGCCTGACTTTCAGCGGAATCGGGGTCTATCATCCCCGCCTTTTTGGCAGCTGCGAGCCCGGTGCTTTTCCCCTCGCTCCCCTGCTGCGGCATGCCATGGCTGAGGGAAAGGTGTCGGGCGTTCATCACCCTGGCCAGTGGCTGGACATCGGGACACCTGAGCGCTTGCGGCAGTTGAACCAACAGCTAGCCTGATTTCGTTGCAAATTCCACGTACAGGCACTCAAGGCAAACCGCTAAGCTAGAGACATGGGACAGGAAATCCACGACGTGGTCTTTAGTGATGAGGCCTTCGAAGAGTTTGCGCGCCGCGTAGCGGAAGAAACTGCCTTGCTGAGCGCCTGGGAACATGATGGCCTGATGCGCGATGCGGGGTATCGCTTGGGCTTCGAGCTGGAAGGTTGGCTCGTCGATTCACAGGGTTTTCCGTCTTCACGCAACCTGGAATTTCTCGAACGGGTTGCTGATCCCAACGTCGTGCCGGAGCTTGCCCGTTTCAATTTTGAAATCAATGATGATCCATTGGATTTTGCGCCAGGCATGTTCGACCGGATGTATTGGTCGTTGCTTGGCCGCTGGGAGCACTGCGAGGCGGCTGCGCGTGAATTGGACTTGCAGGCGCTGAGTATCGGCATCCTGCCAACGGTGAAACTCAGCGATCTGCGGCTTGGCAATATTTCCGCCCTGTCACGCTACCACGCACTCAACGAGCAGGTGTTCCGCCTGCGCAACGGCAGCCCCGTGCAGTTGCACATCGAGGGTGACGAGGTCCTGCGCCATGCGCATGATGATGTGATGCTCGAGTCCGCCACGACATCTTTGCAGATCCATCTCCAGGTCAGCAGCGATCAGGTGGTGCGAGCCTTCAACCTGTCCAAGATCATTTCGGCCCCGCTGGTGGCGGTTGGTGCCAACTCGCCCTTCTTTCTGGAGCACCAGCTGTGGACGGAAACACGCATCCCGCTGTTTGAACAGGCCGTAGCCGTAGGGGGTTCAGAATATTCCAAGCGGGTGACGTTTGGGGTCCGTTACGCGGAGGACAGCATCCTCGAATGTTTCGAGGCAAATCGTGATCGTTACCCGGTTCTGTTGCCCGACCTTTCCGACGAGCCGCCAGAAGCGTTGGCTCATCTGCGCCTGCACAACGGCACTATCTGGCGCTGGAACCGCCCGCTGGTGGGATTCGATGCGCAGGGCAGACCGCACTATCGTATCGAGCACCGCGTGGTCGCTGCGGGTACCAGTGCCAACGACGTGGTAGCAAACAGTGCTTTCTATGTTGGCTTGATGTTCGGTCTGCTGTACAGCGAGACACCGATCGAAAAAACGCTTCCATTTGCCGTCGCGCAAAACAATTTTTACCAGGCGGCGCAGTATGGATTGAGGGCGCAGGTTCGCTGGGCCGGCGGAAAAGTCGGGCTGCGAAACTTGGTACTGGAAGAATTGCTACCGTTGGCAAAACAGGGTCTGCAAAAAATTGGCTTGCCGCCCGAAGAGCGAGAGCGTTGGTTGTCGATCATTGAACAGCGGGTGCTCAGCGGCCGAACGGGGTCTGACTGGCAGGTACAATGGATAGCCCGTTACGGGCGTGACTGGCAGGGTCTGGTCCAGGCATACGCTGAGCATCAAGCGGTCGGTCGGCCCGTACACGAATGGGAGCACTAGAGATGTTGAAGGAGCTCGAGCAACTGCCCGATGGGTTGTTGCAACTGGATGCAAGCCAGCTGCATGCACGTCTGGGAGGCCCGACTCTGATCCATCTTCAGGGGCGTCGTGAATTGCCTCTGTTCATTTCAGTGCTGATGCATGGCAACGAGATGACCGGATGGGATGCCGTGCGTCGTGTTCTGACGCGTTATCTCAGAGAAGACGGCGAGCTGGATCTTCCAAGGTCGCTGAGCCTGTTCATCGCCAACACCGAGGCGGCGGCCGAGGGTATGCGTCACCTGCCGGGCCAGCCTGACTATAACCGTGTCTGGCCGGGCGCTGAAGATACCCACAGTGCGGAAGCGCGGATGATGCATCAGGTGGTAGAGATCATGGCGACGCGCGAAGTTTTTGCCTCGATTGATCTGCACAACAACACCGGTCTGAATCCCCACTATGCCTGCGTCAACGTGCTCGAGCATACAGCGTTGCATCTGGCCTCCTTGTTCTCACGCACCGTGGTTTATTTCGTGCGCCCGCGTGGCGTGGCTTCCATGGCGATGGCGGCACTGGCTCCTTCTGTGACCTTGGAGTGTGGCAAGGTGGGGCACGAACACGGCGTTGCGCATGCTGCGGAGTATGTCGATGCGTGCCTGCATCTGGCGGAACTGCCCCAACATGCGGTGGCGCCGCATGATATCGACCTGTTCCATACGGTGGCCATCGCGCGGGTACCGCCGGAAGTGGCATTCGGTTTTGGTGAGCAGGGGTATGCCCTGGATTTCAATGCCGACCTGGATCGGCTCAATTTCCGGGAGCTCCCGGTAGGCACCAGTTTCGGCCGGGTCAATGACGGGAGTCCGCAGCCACTGAGCGTGCGTGATGAACAGGACCGGGACGTTGCTGAACGATATTTCGAAGTCGAACAGGGACACCTGAAGACAAGGGTGCCGGTCATGCCTTCCATGCTGACGCGTGACACCACGGTCATCAGGCAGGACTGCCTGTGTTACCTGATGGAGCGTTACGATGAGCATTTGGCCGATGCCGGTTGATCAATGCCCTCCGGATGCTCCCTGCCTGCGTATAAAGATGTCCCAAAGATGGCCGATGCTGATGCTGGTCAAGCGCCGGCTGATGCGCGGCATCATTTACTTCAATAAAATGAAAGTTAAGTTACATCCGTCGCCAATCGGGGTGATGGTTATTTCCCGGATCTGATAGTAGGTACCTATGTCTGGCTCACACCGCATGCTTTCGCGAGAAGAAAAGCTCATTCACGACAATCTGATGAAAATGAGTTCCATCGCAGGAGCGGAGCTTGAAAACGCGATGGCTGCGCTAATGTCGCAAAACACCGAGCTGGCCCAGTCGGTGGTCGATTCGGACAACAATCTGAATGCGCTGCACCGGATTGTCGAAACCGAGTGTCTGAATACCTTGGCGCTGCGCCAACCGGTCGCCAACGACCTGCGCGAGGTGGTCGCCAGCCTACAGATTGCCAGTGAGCTGGAGCGTATCGGTGACCACGCCAAAGACATCGCCAAAATCGTGCTGGGTATGGATCCGAGCGATTTCTCCGGGCCAATGCCACAGATCTCACAAATGGGGGACCTCAGTGGCAAGATGTTGGGACAGGTGATGGAGGCTGTCAGCAACAAGGACCAGGAACTGGCGCGCCTCGCTGCCGAAGAAGACAGCGAGATGGATGAGCTGGACAATGAAGCCGTCTCCAGCCTGATGATGAAGCTGATGTCAGAACCGGATGCGACCATGCATTCCACGCATCTCCTGTGGATCGCCTATCATCTGGAGCGTATCGGTGACCGGATCACCAACATTGCCGAGCGCGTGGTCTTCATGGTGACCAACGACACGCCTGAGTTGTAACCCGCTTTTTCACTTCGCTCGCCTGGGTGGTCTGCGTTTGTACTGGCATCGCGGGGTATGGGCTAAAGTCCCCCTGAATTGGCCGATACGCACAGCAGAACGGCAATAATAATCGCGCGCCCACTTCATCATTGGGTGCTTCTGGAGCGGACAAATGACACCGATCATTCTGGATGTCGAGGCCTCGGGGTTTGGCAAGGGCAGCTATCCGATCGAGATTGGCCTGGTGCTGCCTGACGGCACGCCCCACTGCTTTCTTATTGCCCCTGCACGTACCTGGACTGCCTGGGATCCGGATGCCGAAGCTATTCATGGCATCTCACGTGAGGTGCTGGAGACTTATGGGCGACCCCTGCAGGAAGTGGCCTGGCGCCTAAACGAGTTATTGAGGGATAAGACAGTCTACAGTGATGCCTGGTCTTTCGACATGTCCTGGCTGGGTAAGCTGTTCGATGCCGCCAACATGCCGCAGGTCTTCCGCGTGGCTCCGCTCCATGAAGTGCTGAAGCAACATCAGCTGGAGGCATGGGACAACACCAAAATGCGGGTCATCGAGGAGCTGCGTCTGCGTCGTCACCGCGCCAGTGGTGATGCGCGTATCCTGCAGGAAACGTATCGGCGTACCGAAAGCGTTGCTGCCTAACGGTCCTGCAGGGCCGCGAGTACTCCGTCCCAGAATGTCAGGCGTGCTTCCACCGCGCGCTGTGCAGCGTGAATTGCCTGTTGCTGCTTTTCTTCGTCATCCCCGCACAGGCCGTTGAGCAGGCGTAGAGACAGGGGCGCGTGGAAATCCTCGTCGAGATGGATATGCCGGTTCAGGTAATAGTGGAAGATCGGCGCCTGCCGCTGGTCAACCTGAATCTTCTCCAGGATCGCACGGAACATGCACGGGATGATGTGCTCGCGACCCAATGCCAGTGCCGCCGCCACTTCGTGGGGCCGCCCGGAATGTATAAACGCGAAGGTCTGGCCGGTGAAAGCCGCTGAAGGAAGGGGGACTTCGGGCATTTCCAGTGCTGTTTCTATCCCACTGGCGGCCACCTTTTGCACGAAAGCGGCAGATGCAGAGGTATCCGCGCCAATCTCGCGCATGGCCGTGTGATAGAGCTCGAAGTGGCTGGAGAAGTGTTCGCTCTCAAAGGCCTGGTCAGATTCTTCTTCCAGGACCAGTTCGTTGATAAAGCGGCGCACATCGCCATCACCCGTTGGAACCCAGGGGTAGGTGGTCGGCGCAACTGTGGCCTGCAAATACTTGATCAGCGACATGAAGTCCCATACCGAGAAGACATGGTGTTGCATAAACACCTGCAGGTCCTCAAGCGAGTTGACGGCGTTGTAGACCGGGTGGTTTTCCAATTTCTGCTTGAAGGCCTGGATGATCTCGCTGCTGATTTCGTTGGACATGGTTCGGGTTACAACTTGCTATTGAATAGGTGAATATTAGTGGAATCACACAGAAGAATTCCCCTGTGTTGTTGGAAGGTTCCTGACAAGCTGTCTCGACCCAGGAGTTGTTCTGAACAAGGCCGCTAGCGCCTGCACTTGCAGCGATTAGGGGCGTTCATGAAGCAACCTCCCTTTACCGCGGCAGGCTATACGCTAATGAATCCGGTAAGCCTCGTGACAAGCCACACAGGCAGCCGTCACATCGCCCAACTTTCTGTATGCCTCGAGCACATCGCCCTCCTGCGCGCTCAATGCAAACCGGCTCGCGGCCTTGTGCATGGATGTGCCAGCAATGCGCATGCCTTGCGGCATGAGTCTCGCCATGTGCGAGGCGCCATGGGATTTCAGCGAGCTCATGCCAAGGCGCGTCTCAGCTACGTCGGCGGCTTTGTCCATTTCATCGCTGGCGAGATGGGCGAGAATTTCGTTGATGGCGGCGAGATGATCACGCATGTTCGCCAGCATGTGCTGCTGCATCATGGGCGGCAGCTCGACAAGTTCGCGCCGGTCCTCGGCTGAACTCAAAGTGCTGGTGGACACCAGAATAATGAGCGCAACACTGGGGAAAATTACGTGCATGGTTGTATTTCAGGTTAATGCTGGGCTGTCGATAATGTGGCCGACGAATTTGCTCATGTTATCGAGTATCTCTCCACCCCTTCGGAACCCGAGCCCGCAGGCCTCGTAAGCGTAGAACACGCCTGCCTGGTAGTGGTTACCCACGACATCCTGGGGAAACTCGACGTATTCCTGAAACACGCTTCGGTGCTGTGCGTACTCACCGCCGGTCTCGGCAATCAGTTGCCCCTTGCGGTCAGTGATGCGGGTGTTCTCCCCTTCGCGCCCAAACAGCTTCTTTTCCACCTGCGCGACGTTTTTCAGTGGCTCAAAGCTGGTGTTAAGCAGGTAAGGGGAGTCGGGAAAGAGGTCGCAAAGGATCTTCATGATGCCCTTGCTCTGAAACAGCAATGTGTAGGCGGGATTGATGAAGCGCGTCGTGCCCAGTTCGCTAATGCCCTGCAGCATCTCTGTGAGCTCCGGTTCTTCGGCGGCAATGTCTTCCCAGGGGAACAGCTTGAACCAGAAGTCGGCACGTTGCTGGTCACGGTTGAATACACCCTGCTTGGCAATAAAGCCGACCTCGTCCATGAAGGCAAAGTCGGTGTAAAGCCCGGCTTCGTGTGCCACGTGCTGCAGGTAGCGAACGGTGCGCTCGTCTTCGGGCAGGCCCGAGATGCTGGAGAAGAGAAATTTTTCTTTCTGATAGGCTTCCGTAAAGTCGGCGTCTTCGCCCGTTATCACGCGGCGAAAGTTGTCCTGCAACATGGCATGCAGGTTATTGAACTGGCGTGCCTCATCCATGCCATTGGTCTTGAGCATGGCCCATTGGACGATAGACGTTTCGAACAACGACGTTGGTGTATCGGCGTTGAATTCAATCAACTTGATGGGCTGACCGTCGAGTCCGCCGGCGAGGTCGAAGCGGCCATACAGGTGCCAGTCGTCGCGATCCCAGCTTTGCTCGATCAGCGGAACGAGCAACGGGTCTATCCCCAGGTTGGTGTAGAGCTTGTTGTCGATCGCATGCTGCGCCGCATCCACATACATGTCGTACAGGGTATTGGCGGCCTCGTAGTAGGCCTCGGCCTCCGGTTCGGTGACCTTTACCAACTCGGGCACCACGTAGTCAGTACCATCGGCATCCGTGTGCCATTGCATGCCAATATCTTCGAGCACCGTCCTGGGGACGGGCTCAACGTGCATCGTCTTTACCATTCGTTCAACCGCCGTTAGCCACCGAAAGACCCGAAGGTGCGGCTACCGCTGCTGCTGGTGCCCCTGTTGCCGAAGAATCCGCTCCTGGCCTGCGTAGTGGAACCGGTCCGCATACTGGTGGGAGCGTTGGGACGGGTGCTGTTGTAACGCTGAGAATTCTGTTGGAAGTTGCGGTTGTTCATCAGGCTGTTGGCAAGCATGCCGCCGATGAGGGAGCCGGCCGCGGCGGCTAACAGGGTCTCCCCCAGTGACAGGCCGCCCGAACTCATCTCTGCGCCTTCCTGCGCGAGGCGTGAGGTGCCGGCCTCGACACGCCTGGCCTCTTCCTCGGCGATCTGCTTGAGCTCCTCTTCCGAAAGAAAGCGTTCTATGCCATTAGTGTCACGCAGTACCGCGCGGGTCGGGCCGGTTGTCGGATGTTGTTCGGCAATGCGGTAGGTGGCAGGGTTATCGCCAGTTTGCTCAATCACCAGGAAATAGTTTTGATCGGCAGCGACCTGATTCATCCCATTGAGATCGTTGGTGGTGGGTTGTTCGCAACCGCTCAAGCTGGCAACAACCGTCAGTCCAAGGCTGCCGGCGATGGAGTAGGAGAGGGCTTTCTTGATGTGTTTCATCACTGGAATCCGTGTTACAGCAGAATCGCACGTATTCTAGCGACCAGAGGTTGTCTGGGCGAGCACAGCTGACCCGTGTTCTCAGTGGTAATTCTCTCGCATGGTGGATTTGATCAGGTCGTATTCCTTGTAGTGCCAAAGACGCATCTGCCGGTAAGGCCTGTAGGCGTTGCTCCAAAGGTCATCATCCTTGAGTGCCTGGCAGGCCCTTGCCTGGAAAGTGGCGTTCTTTTGCGGGTCGCTGATGTAGTCGCTGCCGCCGAAGCAACAGGTCTCGTAAAGATGAGCCATGTCGGGCCGGATCGCACTGTGTTCATGACCCAGCCAATGCACCATCTCGTGAAACAGGAGCGCGGGCAGGTTCCGGTAACGGTGGTTTCCGCCGAGCCTGAGTGGTGAGCCGGTCAGGTGTTCGCGGATCTGCTGATCATCCAGTTTGAAGAAACTACGGTAGGTCTCAGGGCTGTGACGTGTGCTCAGGAGACCACCGATCCTGAAGGTATCAAGCACGACGCCGGGGTGACCCGTCTCGCGTAAGAGCCGGTACAGGGCATCTTTGCGAGGCGGCAGTTGCTTAGTGGTGGCGACTGCATTGGCAAACATCCGGTCGGCCACGCAGCGAAAGGTCTTCGTCTCTGCCGATTCCAGGGTGTTGAGCAACAGATGGGCCTGGTATTCATGATAAGAGTGCAGGCGGCCGGCAGGCCCCTTGCCGATCATGCATTGGATACCCTGTTCCAGGCCCTTGCGCAAGTCGTCGAGCAGGCGCTTCTCTGCGTCTTTGACTGGTTGGTTGTAAGGATAATTCTGGCAATCGCGCACTTGCAGCCGGGCACCGGCAAGATGCAGACCTTCTTCGTTCGCGAATGCGAGGTCAGGATCCAGCTCTTCGAGCAGGGTTTTCAGCCTTTCTTCGAGGGGAGTGAAGCCAGCTGCCTGACCCGACATGGGGAAAAGCGCTGTGAGGATCAACAAAATCCCCGTTTTGATCGTTTGCGCAGTCTTAAAGAATTTCAAACTCCCTTTACCTCCGTGAACTGCCTTCGCGCGTCCCTTTCAGCTGAAAACACAACGTATATACAAAGTGTAGGCGGATATTGGGTAAATGCCAGGCTTGTTACGAAACTGTTTAGGAATTAATACTCTATGCGACCGCGGTTTGCGGTTCTTGAGGAAGGCTTGGAGGGGAGATCAGCTCTTGAACCGGTACCAGGAAATGCCCAGCAACTCATGCAGTAGCAGGTAGTTGCGCAGCATGTCGCGTGGGCCAGGCTTCCACATGGAAGCATCCGTGTAGTCGCTTGGCTTGCTGGGTTTGGCACCAAGGTAGCCAAATGGGGCGGGAATGGGAATCAGGCCATGTGCCTGTGCCGCCAGCATCGAGCGGGGCATGTGGAAAGCATGTGTCACCAGGGCAATGCGCTGCAATCCCAATTCCTGCAGCAAGGGGACGCTGTATTGGAGGTTTTCCCAGGTGCTGGTGGAGCGTGTCTCCAGCGCCATTGTGTCTATGCCGGCCTGTCGATGCAGCCACCGCGCGAGAATCTCGGCAACCGGCTCGTCCTCCGCCTTGAGCTTGCCGCCACTGATCACAATGGGCAGGCCGGTTTCCCGGTGCAGTTTCACGGCATAGCTGAGGCGTTCCAGGCTAAAGGCGTCCGGCCTGGCCTGGCCACCCAGTTCCGGGTTGGCGGTCACATAGCCTGCTGTCAGCACCAGGATAGCCTGCGCCTGCTGATTTTGAAGCGCTGTTGCATTGACTGCAGGGTAGGTTTCCAACCATTGCGCCAGCCAATGTGTTGCGGCGCTGGTACTCAGAAGGTACAGCCCGATCAAGGCCGTCCAGACGAGCAGCCGGCCCAGCAGACGGCGCCCGATCAACAGGCCAAAAAGCAACAGCAGCAAGAGGCCGCCCGGCGGCAGGATGGCAGCTTTGAGCACCGGGCGAAGGTAGTCGAGGAATTCCATCAGCTGCCAAGCAACGGATTCGCCTGCAGGTCTGCATGGTAGGAGGAGCGAACCATCGGACCGCTGGCGACATTGTCGAATCCCATCTTCTCGCCGAGTAAGCGCAATTCCTCGAATTCATCCGGGGTGACGAAGCGATCCACCGGCAGGTGCTCGCGACTTGGCTGGAGGTACTGACCGAGGGTCAGCATGTTCACCTGATGCGCGCGCAGGTCAGCCATGACCTGTTCTATCTCTTCGCGTGTCTCACCCAGGCCCAGCATGAGGCCGGATTTGGTCGGAACTTTCGGATGTTCTTCGCCGAAGCGTTGCAGCAGGTCGAGCGACCATTGATAGTCGGAACCGGGACGGCATTGCCGGTACAGGCGTGGCACGGTCTCGAGATTGTGGTTAAAAACGTCTGGGGGAAAAGACCGGTGCGCCTCCAGGGCGATGTCCATGCGACCGCGGTAATCCGGCACCAAGACCTCGATCACCGTATCGGGGGTTCGCTGGCGAATCTCGCGAATACAGTCGCTGTAGTGGCTGGCACCGCCGTCACGCAGATCGTCTCTGTCGACCGAAGTGATCACCACGTACCGAAGCCGCATTTCCTCGATGGCCTCGGCCAGTTGGCCGGGCTCGTCTTGGTCAAGTGGACGGGGTTTGCCGTGGGCCACATCGCAGAAGGGGCAGCGCCGGGTGCAAATGTCTCCCATGATCATGAAGGTGGCGGTACCGTGACTGAAGCATTCGCCCAGGTTGGGGCACATGGCCTCCTCGCACACCGAGCTGAGCTGACGCTCGCGCAGGATCTTCTGGATACGTGCTACGCCCTTTCCCGTCGGCGCCTTTGCACGGATCCACTTTGGCTTGCGAGGCATCACGTCGGTCTTTTCGACCTTGACCGGAATTCGGCTGACCTTGTCCTGACCGCGTTGATGGGTTTCCGGCGAGGTGCGCGAGGGTGGCTGAAGATTCGTTTTGCTCATCAGCGCATTGTAGCGCGTGTCTGCTGGGGGAAAACCGGTTACTGTGGGGGAAGCATGGTCAAGGCGACACGGTTGGGTGTTGGACTCGGTCCGCCGACCGACAGGCGCGCTTATGGCGTTTCTTCCCTGCGGGCAAAAATGAAAGCGCTGTCGTAGGTTCCATCGTCCTGCGAACCAAGCAGTGTATGGACATCACGGAATCCCAGCGTATTCAGGAGGTGAAAGATTTCCGATAGATCGTAGAGGTGCAGCTGCATTGGTGGTTCGAAAAGCGGGCGTTTGCGGTACAGGTTGCGAACATAGTTGATTGGGGGAACGACATAACGCAGCTTCACCATGGCACGCAGGGCAGCGGGCGCATTGCACCGGTAAAGGCACTGTATGGCGGCAAACCCACCGGGGGCTACCCGGCCTAGCATCTCCCTGATTATCTGGTGTCCGCGACGTGCGGGGATGTGTTGCAGGACGAGGGAAGAATGTACGAGGTCGAAACTCCCCTTCGCTTGCGACAGATGATCATCTGACAGTACCAGCTCGCAGTTGCTGACATTGCGTTGCTCGCAGTTGCATCGTGCTTCGTCAAGCATGGACGGTGATACGTCCATCCCGGTGACATGGTTGCTTCGACTTGCGAGCGGCAAGACCAGGCGTCCCACGCCGCAGCCGAAATCCAATACCCGGTCAATCGGTCGGGAGGGTTCGAATACGCGCCCGATGGTATCGAATATCATGTTGACATGACGCTCCCCGGATTCGAAGAAGTCGTTCATGTCCTGCTCGGACATGTTGTCTGCTTGGTACTTGTCGGCGCTCAAAACCCCGTAGTAGGGATTCCGGCTCCCCCATTTTTCCCAATCGCGGTCCGTTCCCATTGTTATTCCGTATCTTTCGCAATCCCGGCCAGGTTAATTGCAACATGCCATTTCGTCTTTCGAGGCATTTGAAATTGTCCCGGTTGTGATGATTGATGCTTCTGGAGAAGTTTGTTGAAGAGTATGGGCGTTACTGTCTTGTCAGTTGGTGGCCTGTCAGGCGGCAGATTTCGTTGACGACTTTTTCGGCCAGCGTGACCAGTTCATGTTGGCCAGTCTGGTCACGCAGCTGCGTGACGGCCAGGCCATGATAGCCGCAGGGGTTGATACGGCTGAAGGGTTCCAGGTCCATGTCGATGTTGAATGAAAGCCCATGATACGTATAGCCGCGTTTGACGCGCAGGCCAAGTGCGGCGATCTTGGCGTCGCCAATGTATACGCCGGGTGCATCGCTGCGTGCATGTGCTTCGATGCCAAGGTCAGCAAGGACGTTAATAATCGCGTTCTCCATGGCGCTGACAAAGCCACGCACGCCGAGGCCTGCCTCACGCAACGACATCAGCAGATATACGACCAGCTGGCCAGGGCCATGGTAGGTAACCTGCCCACCGCGATCGGTCTGCACGATCGGGATTTCGCCGGGGTCAAGCACATGCTCCGGTTTGCCGGCCTGGCCCTGGGTGAAGACGGGGTTGTGTTCGACTACCCAGATTTCCGAGGTGGTTTCGGGAGTGCGTTTTGCGGTGAATCTCTGCATGGCCTGCCAGACAGGTTCGTAGTCCTGGCGACCGAGCTGACGCACCACGACGATGGGTTTATGCCCGGACTTTT
>Ga0180430_10004022_pt1 | contig 12513 bp, 8 predicted proteins | sample SS_ome_9_FD_132999 | JGI IMG/M metagenome (GOLD analysis project Ga0180430, IMG submission 132999) | Hypersaline lake sediment archaeal communities from the Salton Sea, California, USA - SS_1_S_2 metaG | ecosystem: Environmental > Aquatic > Non-marine Saline and Alkaline > Hypersaline > Sediment... | reverse complement strand
TACCGGCAAGCTGTCGACATTAAAAAATCTTGCGGAAGAACAGGAGGCGGATGTCATAATATTTGATGACGAATTAACACCGTCTCAACAGCGCAATATTGAACGTGAATTCAAAGACATCAAAATCATTGATCGTTCCGCATTGATCCTGGATATTTTCACCATGCACGCAAAGACGCGAGAGGCCAAAACGCAGGTTCAGCTGGCGGAAGCCGAATATCATTTGCCGAGATTGACAAGGCAGTGGACCCACCTTGAGCGCCAGGCCGGAGGCATCGGCATGCGCGGTGGTCCGGGTGAGACTCAGATCGAGATAGACCGCCGACTGCTGAGAGATCGCATAAAAAAACTTAAACTTGATCTTGAAAAAATAGCTACACAGCTGGAAACAAAGAGAAAATCCAGGTCGAAACGATTCAACGTTGCTTTGGTAGGTTACACAAACGCCGGTAAATCCACACTGATGAATTATTTTGCGGGGCCCAGTGTTGACGTAGAAGACCAGCTTTTTAAAACACTGGATACAACGGTACGCAGAGTTCAACTGGATAAATCACATACCATTTACTTGAGTGATACGGTAGGTTTTATTCAAAAGCTCCCCCATCAGTTGGTGGCATCATTCCGATCAACGTTGAAGGAAGCAGAAACGGCGGACTTATTGTTGAAGGTTATTGATATCTCAGATCCGAATTACAAGGAACACATGGAAACCATTGATAACGTTCTGAAAGAATTTGAAATTCCCGAAAAACGCTTTATTACGATTTTCAACAAAACAGATATTCTTGAAAATGCCGAAGAGGTCCGATATGTCAAACGCCATTATCCGAAGGCGCATTGCATTTCTGCGGTCAGGGCGATCGGACTTGAAAAACTGGTGGACGATATTCGAAAAAGGATCGATGAAAGCTCCTATGTCCATCATTTCTATGTGGATCCCCACGAGGGGAAACTCATCGCCGACCTTCATAGATTCGGGGAGATCCTGGAAAGCAGGTTTGTTGAAGAAAAGATCCTGTTCACGGTTTTTCTTGATGGCCCGGTTTATGAGAGCCTGAAGAAAAAATATAAACTTTAACAGCTGAAGCGTTGGAAATACAACACAGCAAACAATATTGTATGTCATCCTGTCCATCAGCTGACAAATCAGGATCGGTTTAATTGAGTTCGGATGTTGAAGTGTTGAATTGTCCGCCTTCGCTGTAGCTACGGCGGATCTGCGATTGAATTGTTAAAAACCAAGAGGTGCAAAATGAAGAAAACAGCACTAATTTTAATAATACTATTTTCATTGTCGGGTTTGTTTGCCCAAGATGAAATAACAACATTAATGGTTCGATGCGATGATATCGGCATGTGCCATGCGGTTAACGTTGCGGCAAAGGAACTCGCCGAGACCGGCATCCCCCTGAACTACTCCATTATGTTCGTTTGTCCCTGGTATCAGGACGCTGTTGAGATGCTAAAGGGATTTGATAATCTGTGTTTTGGGATCCACCTGACCATGAACAGTGAATGGAAGTATTATCGCTGGGGCCCCTGTGCCGTAACGGATGATGTATCAAGCCTGGTAGATGAATACGGATATTTCTATCCGACTAGGGGTACGGCTTATGCTGCTGACCTTCAACTTGATCAAATAGAGATCGAATTGCGTGCGCAGATAGAACGCGCTCTGAACAGCGGATTGGATATCAAGTACTGCGATACGCACATGTCAACGCTTGACAGTAAGCCCGAGATCCATGATGTGGTTGTCCGGCTTGCCGATGAGTACGGTCTGATCTTTTCGGAATTTGTTTCCGATTACCGGATGGGCGGCATGTATTCTCAGCCCCCGAAGGAGAAGAAACAGGCCATTATTGAACAATTGGAAAACATGACAAACGACAAAGGTGTAAATCTGTTGGTTTGCCATGTCGGCAAAACCGGCCCGGAAATGGATGCCTTGATCGATGTGAATGAAACGGGCCCCAAGAACATGAGCGCTCACCGTGAAGCTGAGTTCAAGGTACTCAGCTCAAAAGCCTTCAGAAAAGCCATTAAAAATAACAATATCCACTTAAGCACCTATGCAAAAGAATTTGAACTAAAGAGGAAATAAGGTGAACAATATAATTTTTGAAATAATCGGTTATGTGGCGTCGGCCGTTACGGCCTTTTCACTTACCATGAAGAATATTAAAAAGTTGCGTTGGTGGAATTTCTTTGGCGCTGCTGCATTTTCGGCTTACGGTGCTTTGATCGGCGCCTGGCCCGTATTTGCACTGAACGGGTTTGTGGCCATTGTGGATGTGTATTATTTGATCACCATGAATCAACGCAAGGAGTTTTTCGATATCCTGGAAATAGATATAAAACAGTCCATATTTACCATGCGTTTTTTGGATTATTACAAAGAAGATATCGCAAAATATTTCCCCGTGTTCAGGTATGAAGAAGATAGAAAATACAAAGCATATTTTTGTTTGAGAGACCTAAGGCCGGTGGGACTTGTGTTGTTTTCCGAGATATCCGATAACGAGTTGTCCGTGGAGCTGGACTATACCATCCCCGAATACCGTGACATGAAAACAGGGAGATATTTTTATTATGAAGGGTTGAAACGTGTAGGTATAGACCGGAAAAAGAAGCTGATAATTAAAGATCCAAACGAGCTTCACCGGAAGTATTTAAATGCAATAGGATATAAAAGGACCGGAGATTCCGGCCAAGCTGTCTATACCTATATTCGTGAAGCCTAGAGTTTACGCTGTTTATATAATTGAACGGTATTGAAAATAGAAATGCCAAGTAAAATTGCGAACATCCCAACAAAAGGCCATTCGCCGTTTTGCGCAAAATACCCAGCAGAATTGATAACGGTATACCCCAGCATACCCTGACCGTAAAGAAGCAGGGTTTGGCGAACAGTCCATTTTTTACATATCAATGCAGAAAAGATTAACAATAAAGCCGTCGCTATTTCAACGCTTATGTGAAATATGATCTCCACAGGCCGGCTTTCAAGTTCGGGTACATTACCCGTAAATAAAAAGAAACACCATTGCGCGATCATTAAAACACCGATCACAGCGGAACTTATTCTTACAAATTTCATGTTTGCGATCCTCTTTTCTACAGGTTTTTGAATTTTTCAATAATGTCAATGTATTTCGGAACAACAACCTCATCCACGATATTTTCCCAGGAACGGAAAATGGTCGTTCGTGCGCTGGCGCCGGCTTTTTTAAGAGAGTTTCTGTCGGCAACGATTTCCCGAATAGACGCCGCGACACTTTCGGCGGAATTATCACAAAGATAACCGTTGTTGCCATGAATCACACCTTCGGCAGCGTTACTGCCCTTTACAATGATGGAGGGTGTTCCTACGGCTGCCGCTTCCCGGGTAACCACAGGTGCGTTATCGTAGATAGACGGAAAAATAAAAAGATCAGCCCGGGCAAAAATACTTTTTAAAAAGTCACGATCCAGTATCTTTCCAAGAAATTTAACATTGTCTTTTAATTTCAGTTGAGCAACGTGTGATTGAAATTCTTCTTTGGACTTACCTTCTCCAACAAAGATCATTGTAAAATTCAATCCGGCTTTTTTCAATAAAGAAAGCGCATCAATGATCATGGGCACATTTTTTTGTTTTATCATCTGTCCGACAAAAAGAAAAACGAGCTCATCTTCTTTTAAATCGTATTCAGCATTTACCGACTGAACTAAAAGATCAAGATCATTGGGAACCACAAAATCCGCACCATTCGGAACAACATCCACCGGACCTTTGTAGCCGTATGAGATCAGGGTGTCCTTTGTGCTTTCATTTACCGCCCACACCGCATCGGCATAATTGAAAAAATCCACGACCAGGTGGGTCATCAACATGGAGATCACATCGGAGCGTGTAGCTTCTTTAAAATCATCATAGAATTTTGAGTGAAACGAGGCCACCAACGGTACGTCCTTTTGTCGGGCATACTGCAAAGCAATGTTCCCGGCCGAAAAGGGACTTTGAGCATGAACAATATCTACATTCAGATTGTTAAGCTTTTTCCAAAGTTTGGGATTATGCTGGCCAATCCCCATTCTGTAGGGCTTTCTTCCGACCAAGGGAATGGAGGGGTATCGCAAAACCGGAAAGATCTCATCATCCACGTAGCCGGGATATTCCGGAGTTACAACATAAGACTTTCCATATTTCATTTTGATCCAATAGGCATAGTTCTTGGTTACATTGGCAACCCCGTCCATAACGGGCGGAAAGGATTCACAAAATTGAATTGAATTGATCTTCATTTTTTTAGTTACCTCTTAGAATTATACGTTTCGATCAGCAGATTCGCAAGGCAAGATTATTAGGAAACACCGCATTTTGCGACCTTTGCGTATTTCAAATACGGTATAATGATATCGTTCTTTGGCGATTCGGTGCCGTCATAGGTTATGGTCAGGACCGGCACACCGGTTATCTCTTCGATATCTTTGCTCATGGCTTCCGTGATCAACGAAGGACAGCAGAAGGCCGGGTTCGTTTGAACGAAGAGAGAAATGTCGGGATGCTCTTTCATGATGCGGAATATCTTCAATATATTTTCATAACTTTCACCTTCCTGCTCGATACGGATATTGAAATGTGAAAGTTCCTTGATGGCATCGGGATTTCTGGCGGGTGTTGGATCGCCAATGTATTTATTGAAAAGGCTCTGATATCGGTTCTCGAAAAGTTGCATTGCGGCAAGCAGTGAGCGATAGATCACCAGGTCCGCCACATGCAATTGTTTTACCCATTTCTTAGAGTAGGCTCCGAAGGCGATCTTGGCATAGTCATTGTAGGGGACGATCACAACTTCTCCGCCCGCTTTCTCGATCACTCGAATAAGATCCTGGTTCATAACCTCATTATCGCGAACATACAGATCGCCAAAGATCGCTACTTTCGGCTTGATCGTGGTTTTTATTGTTTTAATACTGTCGATCTTCGAGATCACCTTTTCCACGGCATCCAGGTATTTAATGTTACCCAAAAAGGCATCGACCAGGATATTTCGGCACTGAGCAAGAACGCGGTCCGTTTTCCCTTTTTCAATCTCATAGGGACGGATCATACACCCGATCTTCTTAAGGTTTCCTCCGAACATATAGGCAAAATAGGTTTTAACGGAAATAATGGGAGAAAAATCAACCATACTGATCTCGCCAATATATACTCCTGCTTTATCAAGGCCGTTTCCCATGTCAGTCAACAGTGTTTTTATATAGGGAGCGTACATTCTGATATTACAGGCCCATCCGCCCTGGACCATCCACAGGACCGTTTTGGCGGGATCAAGTTTGTGTTTTATGATATATTCGGCCAGTTCATGTGCCACCGCATTAACAGGGATGCATTGTCCCGTATTCATTTTCATACTTTCGGAGATCATTTGCGGTGTTTCTTCCAGTACGCGCGCATCCACACCGTGTGCACGAAGATTTGCCGCTATAAGAGGGATTACCTCGGGGTCCCAGTTCGGCAACAAGAGAGTTTTCCCTTTGTAGGAAGACTCCATTTTATCGATAACCGGATATTTTTTCACGGAAAGCTTTTTGTCCCCGGTTGACCTCAAATGATTTCTGAACGCTCTTACGCCTGCCTCAATCCGGGTTTCATAGCCGACATTCGAATCATGTTCATCCAATTGCAGGATCAAATAGGGCTTTTCGTGAGCATCCATGATACGCTTAAAATATTCCAGAGCAAATGAATCCGGGGCGCATTTGAAGGATGTGATGAAAACAGGGTATAGGCCCGGGGTCTTCACACACAGATCGGCCGCTTCAAGAATAGCTGCCGGGTAGGCCCAATGAAATTGATCCATGAGCAATTCCATGTCATCGGCTTTTGAGATCGTTGGGAGAGAATCGTTAAATAAGGTCTCAATCCCAAGTTGCGCAAAGTAATCCGGAATGCCCTTGTTCGTTGATCCCGACAAAACGGTATATGGGCGCCCAAGCAGTGCGACCTTAATCTCATTCTTTTTTGGCGGGGTATAAAGCGTCTTAAATTGTTCTTTACATTTTTTATAATAAGTCCAGGCTTCATCATATGCCTTGTTGACCGCCAGCATGCCGCATAAACCGGGAAAAGCCTTGTGCAATGCTCCATACAATTCCGCCTTTGTCATTAGGGGGTTTTGCCTGTGATTGATTACGGGCATCAGGCTGTTTATGCGCTTCCCGTCTCGTTTTGTAAGCGAGGCAACAATGGATGTGAATTGAGTGTAGTAACAGTATTTTCTCAAACGGCGATGATCATCGCGGTCTTTTTCCGCTTCAAGATGAATAGGTAGAAAGAGAATATCGCATTTTCCTATCAGGGATTGCACGTGACCGTGAAAGGCGGTCACAGGAGCACAGAATTCGGCGCCGCTGAATTTCTTACCGCGCTCGATCACATCTTTTTCCTTTAGTGATGAAATGGTTTTTATGCCCAAAGAGTTAAAAAAGTGTTCCCACAGGGGAAGCTCTTCAGCGATCTGTAAAGCAGCGGGAATACCTATGACAGGAGCTGAGTCGTGAATCTCTTTTTTATCCCATAAGGGCAACACGTTTTTTCGGGTCTGAAGCAGTGGCGGCACCTTTTCCTTTTTGACAAATTTTTTCGTTTCATAATCCCGCCCGCACAAGAATCCGTAAGCAACCTCATCATCTTTGACCGATGCGATCCTGATACGGCAATGGTTCAAGCAAAGTTCACAGATCTCGCTCCTAACGGGTATGGTATCTTTCCAGAGATCAATGCCACGAAAACGTGTTTCCCCGCGCATTTCTTCCGCGGCGGTAATGGCGCAACCCAGCGCACCGGTAAGATGGCAGTATGTTGACACGAACACAGGTTGTTGAAGTTTTTGCTCAAAGGTGGCTACAAGGGCCTTGTTCTTTGCTGTGGCCCCCTGAAAACAAACGCGCTTTCCGATACTACCTCCCGAAGCGACCTTTAGAAGATAGTTTTCGCGCACCGAGAAAAGAACCGTCGCCAGGATCTCACTGACAGTGTAATTTTTATTGAGATAATGATTGATGTCCCGCTCCATAAAGACCGTACAGCGGTCGGAAGCAAGCGGCGCTTTGGCACCTTCTGCCAACCCGGAATATTCAGAGAGTGAAACACCAAGTTTTTGTGCCTGTTCTTCAATAAAGGATCCGGTGCCGGCAGCACAGACCGTGTTCATTTTAGAAAAGGTGACAACACCTTTGCGTAGCGTTGTGAACTTCGCATCTTGTCCCCCGATCTCGATGATGGTATCGATCTCGGGGTTCAACTCGGCGGCTGCACGAGCATGTGCTGATATCTCATCAAGGATCAGGTCGGCACCAACTACCTTACCAATAAATTTCCGCCCTGACCCGGTGGTAGCAACCCCTTTATAATTGAAGCTGTGTTCATGTTCTTTGGACACATGATCTATAGCCTCAAAAATTCCCTGGATGGCAATGATGGGCCGTCCGGCGGTACGTGTATAAAACCCGGCGATCGGATTGAATTTCGTATCGATAATGATCGCTTTGGTAGAGGTTGACCCGATATCGATTCCCAGAAAAACATCAGATAGACCATCTTTTTTGGGCAATTTATAGACATCAACTTCCACGGGAACCCCGCCGCCGCTCACATCAAAATCATAGTGCCGCTCTCCGTCAAAATCGGGGTAGTTGCTGAGTGTCAATTCCAGGGGATCATAATAATAGTTTTTTTCTTCTTCCGCTATTTCGACCAAGTCCGAGTGGGTGAATACCCTCTCTTCGAAATTCTCATCTTCCAGCAAGAGTACGGCCGCTCCGATCGCGGTAAATAAATGGGCGTTGTCATGGATCTCAATCTTGGATTTGCTCACATCTTCAAGATGCTTGACAACGGCCATATTTCTGGCGACACCGCCGGTGAACACCATGGGCGACAAACCTTCTTCGTTTAGATTCAAGGTATCGGAAATATTGTTTGCCAGACCCCGGCACAGCCCGTCGCAGATCTCATTTAATGAATAGCCTTCCTGCTGGCGGTGGATGATGTCGGTTTTGGCAAAAACAGAGCAACGGGAGGCGATCTTAGGTGTTTCCCCGGTGTTGGCAAGGGCTTTTTTGCTGAGTTCGGCCGAATCCTTTAATGAAAGGCGCTTGGCTTGCTGGTCCAAAAATCCCCCGGTTCCCGCTGCGCAGGAGGTATTGGATCGAAGACTTTGATAGTTGCCGTCTTTATCAAATCGGATCAATGCAAATTTTTCACCACCGACATTAAGGATAGAGCGTGCGTGAGGATAACGTGAACGGGATCCTGCGATCATGGCAACCCGGGAATCAAACGAAACAGCCGTTTTGATCAGATCGGGGGCAGTCGATGTTCTTGCAACGCCTACGATACCATTAAAATCAATTTTAGCAAGTATGTCGTAGAGACGTGAAGCGGGTTTGCCCAGATGAGGCTCATAGATCTCATTCAATAATTTACCGTCAAGATCGATCTCAACGACCGAGACGGTAACCGAGCCGGCATCTATTCCAAGAAGTCTTTTTTGCATTACACGTTCTCCCGGGCCAACAGGCTTTTGATAACAGCCTTGAAAGCGTCTAAAGGTTTTGCTGCTTTTTTTTCAATGTCCCTGAAAAAAGCCTCAAGATTCAGACCATTGGATATGTGTTGCCCCTTATGTTCTAACGATTTGTTCAACCGTTGTATCATCTGCCAGGCTGTATTCTTGTTCACATTGATCTCCGCAGCCAGCTTTCTTGCCGAGACTTTCTTTTCATTTTTAAATAATAGCGCCAGCGCCGCAAACCACTTGTCCAGCGGGATGCGGGTATTGTGAAAGATCGTATTGACCGTTGCAGAAAATGAAATATTGCAGGCATTGCAATGATGCCGATGTTCTTTCTTGAAGGATGTAACACGATGTGATCCACAATGCGGGCATTGAGGTTTTTTACCCCAACGCAGGTTCTCCAGGAACTTCATGGAAGAAGCATTGTCCGGGAACAGGATCTTAAGATCACTTCGGTCGATAAAATTGTTCATGAATTAATATATTAAATGAAAGAAATGAAAGTCAACGGAATTCTACCAAATAATGGGACAAAATATATGGAGAGCAGTGCAAATAGCATAGTGTGAATAGCGCATATAATTGCAATGGGGAGCTAGGGTGCCAGAGCACTAGTTCTCTAGCGCGCAATTCTGGCTTCTGACTTCTAGCTTTTGATCAAAATACAATTTCCAATGCAAGTTCGGCTGTTAAATCATCTGAAATTATACCTAAATATGACGAGATCAATGGCTGAGGTTCTCTCACTCTTTTTCGTTCAATATCAACAAGAATCCGGTTCTTTTTGTAGAATTTCCAAGCAATACCGGCAATATATACATCTGTTTGATAGTCCATTGGTGCGTCCAAAATAGAACCGAAATTCCACCCCTCGCTAAAACAATCATAGCGACCAAAAACCGTTAATGGCGTAAAGGGGACACAAAGCTCTCCAAAAAATGAAAATCCGGAGTTCGTTTTTTCATTCCCACCACCGTGAAAACCAACACCCGTATAATACTGTGCCGTCAAGGTCGTTTTTGCTGTTTCATGCGAGATCATTCCGACATGATAATTGTATTTAGAATTGAGCGTATCGTTGCCTTCGCCAAAAGCAAAACCGTAAGAGAACTGCAATCCCGGCATAAATCCCGGAAGCGGCCTTAGCGTTAAACGTCCTTCGACGGTTTTATTATTGTTCAGTTCCGGCGCATGATAGCCGCCGCCATTGTAAACCCCGACAGAAACCGAACCGTATTTTCCGGGTAAAGAACTGTCCACTTTTTTGCGCGCTTCATCATCCAATTTGCCACCCAGGAGCGCAACAGCATTAAAACCAAAATCCGCGGAAGAGGTCACACCGTACTTCTCCATGAACATTTTGCCCTGCACCCGGTAGGTATTGATCTTTTGTTCGAACTCGATCCAGGGTTGATGGACAAGTCCTACCTCAACCCATGGCTCTTTGAAGAAGAGAAATTCCGGTAGAGCCATTTTCAAGTAACAATATTTAAAACGCAATTCGACGTTGCCGGCGTCATCGCCTTCTTTGTCGATGGTAATATCCTGAGTGTAACGAATTGAAAAGGTCTCGTTGAAATTTTTCTTAAAGGTCAAGTATCCGCGCTTCAAACCAAAGGAGTCATCGCCTTCGCTAGGGATATTCCCGCGGTAAGCCATGAACCAGAGTCCGCTGATCTTGACCGATGTATCAACCACGGGTTCTTCTTCGGCTTTGTCCTGAGCTGCCAGTGCGGAAAAAACAAATAATAATGGCAATGTAAAAGCAATAATTCTTTTTAGCATGTTTCCCTCGGGTAATGTAGATCTAGAAAATGGACTCGCGCTTGAAATTGTATATCACTTTACGCGAAGAGGTGCTGCCGACCGTTGAATAGGCGGCGACCAGCTCCCAGCCTTCTTTGCCGAGTTCGTTGATCTTCTTTTCGGCTTCTTCGGTGTCGACCAATCCACCCATCACACCGTAAGTGTCGAACTCAACGACCTTGTATTCCCATTTTGTCATTTTTTACTCCCATTACGATTATGTGATACGGAATAATACACCATTACGCTTTTTTAGACAAGAAATATTCGGATTCCTTGTGCGGGTGTTGGTGTGAAATTCCAAGATATTGAATAATAGTCCGATCGTAGTCGAAGTGTAGGCCGGAGTTGACCAGTGATGGGATACCCGGAGAGTTTAAAGGATCCCGAAGGGATCGAAGAAGAGTATCCCCGGGTAAAACCCGGGGTAGACACCAGTCCCTAACTCACAACCCCGACGGGGTTGAATAAGCCGGGAATTTATCCCTTCTTTCTTTGCTTGACCAAAGAAAGAAGCAAAGAAAGTCAAGCGCTTCGGTGCTTTGGCTAAAAATCCTCCTCATTCGTTAAAGTTTCCGAAAGTCTTCGTCCCAAGGTCTTGGGACTCATCCCGAAAACTTTTTAACCCTCTTTTCGTCGGATTTTCTATACGCGTCGCACCGGATGCGCCCCCGAATATCTTGTTGAATATAGATATCATGCTTTTTTGCTTCACCAATACACCCGATTTTTATTTGAAACCCACGATGAAATTATGGCTTATATAATTCATGCATTTTTAAACCCCGAGCGCAGTCGAAAGATCTATTCATGCCACAAAACACTGAGTCATGAATGGATCCTTCACTGCGTTCAGGATGACAGATATGTTCGTGCTTATATTTTACCCCGGGATATTCTATTATCCGTTGTTTTAAACTGGCTTTTCCCTTAAATTTAACGATGTATTTTAACCGCCTTCACATACGGGAGACTAAATGAAGGAACTTTCAAAAACCTATGATCCGAAACTTGTGGAAGACGCCTGGTTCAAGCACTGGGAAGACAGGGGCTATTTCCACTCAGAACCCAATAAAAAGAAAGCTTCTTTCTGTGTGATGATCCCCCCGCCCAATGTGACCGGTATGCTGACCATGGGTCATGTGCTGAACAATACCATGCAGGATATTCTTGTCCGAAAAGCCCGTATGGAAGGTTTTGAAACCATGTGGTTGCCGGGCACCGATCATGCCGGTATCGCCACCCAGGCCCGCGTGGAAAAACACATTCGCGAAACTGAAGGCAAAACGCGCCATGATCTCGGTCGTGACAAATTCGTTGAACGTATCTGGGACTGGAAAGACCAGTACGGCGGTATGATCATTCGCCAACTGCGCAAGCTGGGTGTTTCCTGCGATTGGGAACGCGAACGCTTTACCCTGGATGACGGTTTATCCAAAGCCGTTCGTGAAGTCTTCGTATCACTCTACGAAAAAGATCTTATTTATAAAGGCAAACGCATCATCAACTGGTGCCCGGTTTCACATACCGCGCTTTCCGATGAAGAAGTTATTTATCAGGAAAAGAACGGTCATCTTTGGTATTTCAAGTACCCGGTCAAGAACGAAAAAGATCGCTATCTGGTCATCGCGACCACGCGTCCGGAAACCATGCTGGGCGATACGGCTGTGGCGGTCAATCCCAAAGACGAACGCTATGCCGATCTGATCGGCAAGACTATCATGCTGCCTTTAGCCAATCGTGAAATTCCTATCGTTGAAGATTCTTATGTCGATATGGAATTTGGCACCGGCGCGGTCAAGATCACACCGGCACATGACCCCAATGATTACGAGATCGGTTTGCGCCATGATCTTGAATTTGTCAATATCATGAACGAAGATGCCACGATGAACGGAACGGTGCCTGAAAAATATATCGGCATGGATCGTTATGAATGCCGCAAAGCAGTCGTGAAAGATCTGGAAGAACTAGGATTACTTGACAAGATCGAAGACCATGTTCACAAGGTCGGCTATTCCGAACGGGCGCATGTTCCGATCGAACCCCGGTTGTCTGAACAGTGGTTCGTTAAAATGGAGCCGTTGGCCAAGCCCGCTCTCGAAGCGGTGAATAGCGGCAAGATCAAATTCAATCC
>Ga0180430_10004021_pt1 | contig 12513 bp, 6 predicted proteins | sample SS_ome_9_FD_132999 | JGI IMG/M metagenome (GOLD analysis project Ga0180430, IMG submission 132999) | Hypersaline lake sediment archaeal communities from the Salton Sea, California, USA - SS_1_S_2 metaG | ecosystem: Environmental > Aquatic > Non-marine Saline and Alkaline > Hypersaline > Sediment... | reverse complement strand
TGGTATCCGCTCTACGCCTTCGTCCGCTACCGCGGCTATTCGCCGGACGACGCCCAGGATCTGACCCAGTCCTTCATCGTAAGAATCATCGAGAAGGGCGGCATGGCGACCGTCGATCCCGAGCGGGGCCGCTTTCGGTCTTACCTCCTCGGCGCGATGAAGCACTTTCTGGCCAACGAATGGCATCGCGGCCGGGCTCAGAAGCGGGGCGGGACGGTGAACTTCGTCGAACTCGACGCACTCGACCGCTCGGCGCGCCATGCGCTCGAACCGGCCCGATCGACCGATCCCGACGCGGGTTTCGACCGGAAGTGGGCTGAGGAATCGGTGGCGCGCGCCATGGACACACTGCAAGCCCAATCGGAAGGGCGCGGCAAGGGCGCACTCTTCGAGGCGCTCAAGGGATCACTCACCGGCGATGAGCCCGATCGGAAAGCGGCCGCAGCACGGCTCGCCATGACCGAGGGCGCCGTCAAGGCCGCCGTTCACCGGTTGCGGCAGCGCTTTCGCGAACTCCTGCGCGCCGAAATCGCCGAAACCGTCTCCGATCCCGCGGACATCGATGACGAAATGCGCCACCTCGTGGCCGCTCTCCGAAAAAGATAGAGTTTTTTTCGTAACCGTCGCCCGACGTTCTTTCAGGAAATGGTGAGAGCCTTTTGAAAAATCTTGGAAGCCGTCTGGAGTCCGACCCATGAGCAAATCGAGTTCCTCCAATTGCAGCCGCTGCGGCGCGTCGATCCCGGCGGGCGCCATCGATCAGTTCTGCCCCGCCTGCCTCATGTCGGGCGCCGTCGGGACGCCCGCCCACGGGCACCTCTCCGCCGCGCCCGGTCAGGCGCCCTCCGCCCCGCGGGAGCCCGCCGAATTTCCCCGTGATTTCGGCGGCTACACATTGCTCGGGTTGCTCGGCGCTGGCGGCATGGGAACGGTGTACGAGGCCGAAGATCGCGCCACCGGACGCCGCGTGGCCCTGAAGATGCTCGAGCAGCAGCTCGATTCGTCCGAGATGCGCCAGCGCTTTCTGCGCGAAGGACGCCTCGCGGCGAGCGTCAACCACCCCAACAGCCTTTACGTTTTCGGTTCCGAAGAGATCGAATCGACGCCGGTGATCACCATGGAAATCGCCGGCGGCGGCACCCTCAACGACAGGCTGAAAAAAGGGGGCCCCTTGCCGGTGAGAGAAGCCGTCGACGCGATCCTCGACGTGATCTCCGGCCTCGAGGCCGCCTTCGCCACCGGCGTTCTCCACCGCGACGTCAAGCCGTCCAACTGTTTCGTCAGCCCCGACGGCTCGGTGAAGGTGGGCGATTTCGGGCTTTCCGTCTCGACCCTGGCGAAGGACGACTCCTACGCCACCGCCACCGGCGTCATCATGGGGACGCCCGCCTACGCGCCGCCCGAGCAGCTTCGGGGCGACGATCTCGACGTGCGCGCCGACATCTACTCCGTGGGCGCAACGCTCTATTCGCTCGTCACCGGCAAGGCGCCCTTCAAGGGCCGGAACGCGGTGCAGGTCGTCGCCAACGCCGTCAACCAGAAACCGAAACCTCTGGGCGCACTGCGCGACGATCTGCCGCCCGGCCTCGAGAAGGTGGTGGCCCGCTGCCTCGCCAAGGAACCGGCCGGGCGCTTCGGCAGCTACAGCGCGTTGCGCGATGCGCTCTTGCCTTTCAGTTCGAGGGAGTCGCAACCGGCGTCGATGAAGATCCGCGCGTCGACGGGCTGGATCGATTACCTGATCGCCTTCATGATTCCCTATGTGCCTCTCATGCTCTACGCGGGGGGGGAGGCTTTTCATGTTCAGCCCATTCTCGATCACACACTCTTTTCGGCGAGATACTACCTTGCGACGATCGGTTTCGCGCTCCTCTACTTCACCGTCGCCGAGGGCGTCTGGGGCGCCGGCCTGGGAAAGCGGCTCAAGGGCCTGCACGTGGTCAGGGCGAAGGGATCGAAGGGAGAGGGCGCAAGGGGCCGGCCGCCCGGCGTCGTGCGGGCGCTGATCCGGATCGCCGTCCCCCTTCTCTGCTGCGAGGGCGTCCGGATTCCGCTTCTGCTGGCAACGATTCGAGTGACCGAGATCAACGACATGACCACTGTTCACGTGGTCGTCTTTTTTCTCGCCAGTTTCGCATGCCCCTGGATCCCCGTTTTGTTGCTCCTCGGTGCGCGCCGCGCAAACGGTTTCGCCTCCGCCTGGGATCGACTCAGCGGAACGAGGGTGGTGATCAAACCGAAAAGCGCCGTGCGACCTTCGCTCTCGCCCTTGCGGCGGTACAAGATTCCCGACGAGGAAGGGGAGACGCTCGGCCCTTACCAGATCATCGAGGAGTTGGTCCCCGACAAATGGATCGTCGCTGCCGATCGCATCCTGCGCCGTCCAGTCTGGCTGCTGCGGCGCGCCGCGTCGGAGCCTTCCCCTGAACGGCAAAACCTATCCCGTTCGGGCCGCCTGCGCTGGCTGCAGAAGGTGGAGTCGGACGACACGGTCTGGGATGCCTACGAGGCGATAGGGGGGGTGCCCTTCGCCCGCCTGACCGGTGGGGCGCGCCCCGTGCCCTGGGAGACCCTGCGCCACTGGCTCCACGACCTCGCCTCGGAGCTCTGGGCCGCCTCGGGGGATCAGACCCTGCCTGACGCGCTGAGCGTCGATCATGTGTGGATTACCGCCCAGGGCCATGCCGTCCTGCTCGACGAACCCTGGCCGGAGGTCGAGGTGCGGGCCGACCGTTTTTCCGTTGGCCATATCGCCGGCCAGCAGCGCTTTGTGAACGCCGTTGCGGCCTGTGTGGAAAAGACCGGCCTTCCTCTCCATGCCAGGCCGCTGTTGGCCAACCTGGCGGCCGGCAGGTTCGAGAAACTCAGTTTTCTGACGGGAACGATCCGCGGGCTCCTCGACCGGCCCGCCGCGGTCAGCAAGGGGATTCGAGCAGCTTCGATCTTCATGGTGCCCCTCTATGTGTGGGGTGTCGTATTTGTCGGTGCCAATCAAGGGGCCGAATGGCTCTATGAGATGGTCGGCCGATCCACTGAGCGGATCGCCCTGGCGACGCTCATGCTGGTGCTCGCCGCCATCGCTCTCATACAGTTCGTGGAACTGCCCTTTCGCACCACCGACAGTCACGCCATCTTCAGACTCGCCGTGGTCAACGGCCGCGGAGAACCTGCGGGAATCTCACGGCTCCTTGTCCGCTGGTCGATCGCCTGGCTTCCGCTGCTCGTTCCACTTTTCTTGGTGGCTTGGTTGTTTCAGAAAAACGAGGGGATCGCTTGTGTCTCCGCTCTCGTCTTGCTCTTCCTGTGGATCTGCGGGGCGGCCTGGGCCGTTCTTCACCCGAGCCGCGGAGTGCACGACCGGATGTCGCGCACCTGGGTGGTCAGGCGCTAAGGCCTCTCGCAAAGAGGCGAGGGGCATCTCGATTCATAAAAAAAGTCTTCCCGGTTTTTCTTGACGGGACCGGTGTCAATGATTTAAGTCTTTTTTATCGAGGCGGTTGGGCCTTTGAATTCTGGTGGTGAGTCCGCCTTCCTGACAGATGACTAACTTGACGTGCAGCACTTCTTTTAAGAATGTCGGAGGATTGACTCATGCAGAATTCCAGAGGGATTTCGTCTGTAGCCATAGCGGCGATTTTTTGCCTGCTCACCATGGGGATCTCCGCCCCGCACACCCTGGCCGAAATCACGATCGACGGGAGCGGGTGGAGCGATCCCGCAGTCGGTACATTCGTCGACAATGTGGCCACCTTGACCACCGACGTGAACGAGATGATCGTTATTGCGGCTGACGGCATCACTCTCGACGGTGCTGGACACGTGATCGAGTACGTCGATCCCTCGTCGGGGGTTGTCGGTGTGCGTATCGATACCGTTTATGCCCCCACGGGCATCATCGTCAAAAACTTGCAGATCAGAAATTTCAGCAATGGGATTTTTGTCGACAACTCGGACAACATCACCATCGAAGACAACACGCTCACCGATTGCCATTTCGGCATCTGGATCCAGCGTTCCGACCACGACACCCTCTCGGGAAACGAGATTCTCGATTGCTGGTACAACGGGATCTATCTCTCCACCGGTTCCGATTTCGCCACGATCACGAAGAACACCCTGTCCGGGTGCGGCGACAGCGCCCTCTGGATCAGCGGTTCGTCTGACGCCGAGATTCATCTCAACGCCTTCGAGGCGAACGACTACTATGCTGTGGCCATCTACTCGGGCGACCGGAATCTCGTTCACAGCAACAATTTCATCGGCAACTGCCTGGTGGGCACCGGCAAGAGGCAGGCGAGGCAGTACTCGGGTGCGGGGAGCGCAAACCTGTTCACCCTCGTTGGAGTGGGCGGCAACTACTGGAGCGACTATCTCGACTGGTACCCAGGTGCTGTCGAGGCGGGCGGCTTCTGGGACACGCCCTACGCGGTGCAGGATTTTCTGAATCAAGACGACCAGCCCCTCGTCGACCCTGTGGACCTTTCGGGCAGCCAGAATCCGCCGGCGGTGACGATCACATCTCCCGTCGACGGCTTTGTGACCAACGGGGGAACGGTGACCGTTGCGGCGACCATCGCCGGCGAGGCGGAGATGACGGTCACTTCAGAACCGGGAGATCTCGTCGAGATCCTGAACGCCCCGGGAGGAACGGTCAGCGCCGAGGTGCCTCTCGACGACGAGGGGGATAACTGGATCTTCATCACCGCCGTTTACGCGACCGGTGAACCGGAGACGGAAACGGTCAACGTCATACGGGACACGATTGCGCCCGTCGTCACCGTTCTCACCCCGTCCAACGATGCGATTTTCGGCGAGAGTCAGATCACGCTCGCCGTCGCCGTGGAAGACGCGACCGACTGCGTGCTGACTTTCGGCTCGCACACAAACACCGTTGCGCCCGGCGGCCAGCCCGTCACCGGTGCCGTCGATCTCGTCGAAGGGGGTAACCTTTTCGAAATCACCGCCACCGACGCGGCCGGGAACGTGACCTCGATCACACACAATCTTATTCTCGACCTGAGTGCGCCCATCGTCGTGATCGACACGCCCGCCGATGGCGATGCCTTCGGCCCGGGTGAGGACATGATCTCCGTGGTCGCCTCTGTCGACGACCTGAGCGTCACGCTCATCGAATCGGTGCCCACGGGCGTCACGGGCGTGCTCCCCCCCGGCGGCGGTTTTGTCACCGGGAGTGTTCAGCTCATCGAGGGATGGAACACGATCACCGTGAAGGCCGAAGATGAATTCAGCGATCAGGGATCGGATGCGATCACGGTCACCCTCGACACGACGCCCCCGGCTATTTCGATCGTCATGCCCGAGGAGCAGGAGACCGTCAGCGCTATGGTCGACTTCGAAGCCGACGTCGATGACGGCTCTCAGGGGACGGGGATCGCCTCGGTGCAGTTCCTCGTCGACGACGTCGAGGTGGACGTGCTCTACGCCGCCCCCTTTGGAATCGACTACGACACGCAGGTCGCCGGACTCGATGACGGCCCTCACACTTTCAGCGTGATCGCCGTTGACAACCTGGGCAATGGGAGTGAAACGTCGGTCACCGTGGTTGTCGACAACTCGGGTCCGCAGATCCGCTTCGATGCGCCCCTCGACGGCGACTACCTGTCCGGTGTGATGGATATCGAGGTCACCGCCTGGAACGATCTCTCCGACGTGGCCGAGATCAAGGTCGAGGTGGCCGGCGCGGCGCCTTCCGACGATCCTTCGGCAACCTTTGATCCGCCTCTTGCGAGCGCCACCGTGAGCGGGTCGGAGGACACGACCATCCATCCCGACGGCTACCTGACTCTGAAGGCGACCGCCTGGGACGCCGAAGGGAACGAAACGATCGTCGAGGTGACGGTCCTCGTCGACAATACGGCGTCGGAACTGCTGATCACCAATCCGCTCGACGGCAAGAAGGTGAGCGGTATCGTTCCCATCACCGTGGAAACGCCGAGTACCGACTTCGAATGGATCGAGATCCTCGTCGACGGCGTTTCGCTCGGGACGTCGAGCGCATCGCCTTTTACCGTCGCCTACGACACGACGACCCGCCTCGACGGGAAGATGGAGATCACGGCGCGCGTGAAGGATCTGGGCGGGATCATCACCGAGGGGTCGATCACGGTGAAGGTGGACAACATCTCGCTCCGCCTCTACCCGAGAAGCCTCACCCTCTTCAAGGGGCACCTTCTGCGATTCTGCCGCGCGCCGGTCAAGGCCAAGCTCGAGGGCGCCGGCGTCGATCTCATGATCCCTTACGAGTCGCACGCCATCGAGCTGCACGTTCCCGGCGGAAGCCCCGTTGCGGCGACGGGCGCCTGGTCCCAGTCCTACGACTGCGACAATGACGGTCTCCCCGAGTGGCGTGTCACTTTTGACAGGCGAGAGTTGACCAACTCGATCCGCGCCGGCATCCAGTCGGGTGTGATTCCCACGCCGCGGGGCTGCAGGCCGGTCAAGGTCAAGGTCAGCTTTGTGGCCGACGGCAAGGTCATCGGAACGGTGCGGATGAAAGTCCGTGATCCCTTTCACTGGTAGGGAATTCGATGCACTCGAACAGGTCCACACTGCTTCTTTCCGCGGGGGCTGCCCTGATTGCGCTGATCACGATCGGCGGAGGGTGGTTCGTACTCTACGGCGGCCCTGATCGGCGCGCCCCCGTGGAAGGAGAACTCAACGCCGAGCGTGCTGCCGAGGAACTCTCTCGGCAGCATGCCCGGTCCGACCACCTGCCGCCCATGGAGGCGACCACCCCCGGGGAGGTCCGCCAGGTGGTGAACTTTTCCCGCGATGCAACAGCCGGAGAGCTTCCGGCACTGAGAGAAATGGCGCTCCGCTCCGAGGATCCCCTTGTGGCGGGAAACGCGATCCGCGCTCTCGGGCGGCTTGGCGCCGTGGCCGACGATCCGCAGATCGTGGACCTGATCAACGATCCCCGCCCCCGCGTCCGACAGGAGATGGTTCTGGTCCTCGGACGGAGCGGCCAACCCGCCTTCGAAGATCGTCTGATCCCGCTGCTCGACGACGGGGACAGTAACCTCCGGCAGCTTGTGATCCACGCTCTCGGCCAACTCAAAGGTCCGCGCGCCCGCCTCTTACTCGAGGAGATCGTCGACAGCGCCGCGTCGACACGATCGGAACGATCCTTCGCGCGCACCGCGCTTGCCGCGCTCGACACGCCGCGGCGGGAGTCGATCCGCCCCGGCCGGGGAGACTAAGATCGCGGCCCTTGCGTCCCGTCGCCGCCATTGTCGAGTCGATTTCTCCTTGCCACGGAGATGTACAGGGGCGGAAGACGTCACACAACGCCTCCGCCCCTGTTGGGAAGATGTGGATCGAGTCGTGACCGTTCCTATTGAATTTTCACCGTGACCACATCGAGGTAGAGCTGCTCCATATCGAGAGCGCCGTTCATGTCGGTGTCGACGCCGAAGTAGAAGCGATAGTTTCCAAGCGGCAAGTAGGATCCATTGAAGACCTGTAGCGAAACAACCGTGTTGAGCGGTCCCTGGTAGGTCGCCCTGAAACCGGGAACCCACGAACCGGAAACCACATTGTGGCGATACCACCCGAAAGGCGAATCAGCGAGCAGCCACCAGTCGGCGTCGTTTGCGTATTCATTGCCGGGGGCGAGCGAAATATCAATGGCAAGATTGGATCCCGAGTTGAGCGTTACAGGACCGTCGGAGCCGTTGGCTTTGATGTCAACGGCCGGGCCGAGCTCCTCGAAGACGAGACCGAGCACGTTGTCGACCCCGAGGCTTCCGACCAAGGTCCAGTTTCCCGTGTGCTTGTCCACGATATAGAGAGAACTGTCCACGCCCCCGTAGAGTCCGTTGTCGACCGCGTAAAGGACGCCACTGGAATCGAAGCAGAGACCGTTGATGCGGTGGGTGTTGCCGACGAAGGTTCCCCGGCCCGTGGCGGTGTCTATGGTGATCAGAAATCCCGTTTCATTTGCCGATGCGTATGCACCGTACAGAACTCCCGTCAGGGGATCGAAGTCGAGTGCGCCGATGTCGGTGCATCCGATCGCTCCAATCCTCGTCGCCGCGGCCGTGGTCTTATCGATGGAATAAAGGGAGTAGTCCCAATCGTCGTAGGTGTACATTATTCCGGTGGCAGGATCGATTGCCAGTCCGTGCGTCTCGTACAGGCCGGTGTCTCCAATAATGGTCGTGTTGCCCGTTGCGAGATCGACGGTCACGAGGTTGTCCGTCGCAGTATCGACACCGTAGACCGTCTCCGTTGCGGCATCCCAGGCCAGCCCCGCGATGACGGGCGATCCCACGGGGCCGATCATCGTTGTATTCGCGTTGGTCTTGTCGATCGTCACCAGGTCGGCATAACTGACTTCGACACCGAAGAGACCGTTGGCCCTTGTGTTGTTCGAAAGGTGTGGCTGAACGGTTGCGTTTTCCGAGGGTGCGCCGACAAACTTTCCGGTCACACGATCATATGAGCCGGGCTGAGCCGAATCGGTTGCGAACCCGACACCACAAAGGGCAAAAACAAGAGCTGAAATCACGAGAGTCCTTCGAATCATGAGTCCTTCCTCCTTAGTAAAAATCTCACTGTATATTCTGGATCGGTCTCCCAACGCCAGAATTCCTCATATCCGGCGCGGTTTCCCATAGTGCCGGTAGGCTTCTGAACGAATTGTGCCAACAGAAGTGTCACAAAGAGCATCAGGAAATAAGTCACACTTCCCGTTTCAATAGTGACTGATTCTCAATAGTTTTTAATCCTGAACCGAGCGGGCATTCTCTTTTGCAGCTTCCCGTGCTGCACCTGGAATGATCCCCTTTCGCCGCACACTACCACAAGGGATAGTAAATTGCCAGACTCTTTGTGTTACCGATCAAATTGTCGAGGTGGTAAATCAGAAGTGAACGTTCAATTTTCTAAACGTCAAACTGTGATCAATATTTTATCGATGATCACAGTTCACAGAGGTCCGGTTATTGTGAGCGTCCGATTATTGCCCGAAGGCGTAGAGCCGCTTGTTCGTCCGCACATAGATCTTGCCGTCGACCAGAGCCGGTGTGGCCGAGATGCGTTCCTTGAACTCGTTGCAGGCCACGATCTCCAGTTTGTCCCCCGTCTTGAACACGGTCACCGTTCCGCGCGCCGAGGCAACATAGATCTTGCCGTCGCCCACGACGGGTGACGCGTAATAGGGTCCGCCCGCTCCGAGCTTGTCCTGAAAGATCTCCTTGCCCGTCCGGCTGTCGAGGCAGGTGACCATGCCTCCATTCTTGACGAGGTAGACCTTGTGATCGAAGTAAAGTGGAGAGGGGCATTCGGGGATTCCCTTCTCGTACTTCCAGACGACCTCGGCCACCTCGTCCTCCTTGGCCGGCGGCCTCACGGCGAGGAGGGCGTTTTCCTGGGGAAAGCTGTCGACCCACTTGACGATCTTTTGCCATTCGGTCCCGGTGACCTTTCCGTTCTTGTCCTCGTCGAGAAAGGGATGAAAGCCCCAGAGGGGATGGTCGCCTTCTCCATCGGCGTCGGCGCGGGAGAGGATCGACTTCTTCGGCTTCGACTCCCGGAGTGTCAGTTCCCCGTCGCCGTCGAGATCGAGCTCCTCCACCAGGTCGTCCCAGTCTGGAAGGCCGATCACCTCGGTGTTGGTTTTCATGTTGTACGATGTGACGTAAATGAAGCCGTCGCCGGTGACGGGAGTGACGCACGGTTCATAGGTGAGCCCGGGAAGTTCCCATCGCTCGGAGCCGTCTTCCAGATCGTAGGCCTTGATCGCGCCCTGGCCGTTGATTACGAGCTCGGGCACGCCCCGGTTGTCCCAGAACATGGGAGTCGTCCAGTTGTACTCGAGCCCGGTGCGCTCCGTGCGCCAGACAGTCTCTCCAGTGGCGGGATCGATCGTTTCGAGATAGGATTCGCTCCTGTTGTCATTGAGGAATACGAGATGTTCGTCGGCGAGAATGAGAGAACTTGCCGTGCCGTAAAGGTTCGGCGTCGGCCGCAGGATACGGCTCCACACCTCGTTGCCGTCGAAATCGTAGCAGAGTAGTCCCGACGAACCGATGTAGACGTAGACGCGCTTCCCGTCGGTCGTCGCCGTGGGCGAGACGGGGCTGTTGGTGCGGTGCACCCGCTCGATGAATTCGTACCACGCCTCGGCTCTCCAGAGGATCTTTCCGTCGGTCCGGTCGACGCAGATCGTCTCCAGCGTGGTTCCGTCGATCGCCGTGAGAAAAATCCTGTCATCCCAAATGCACGGTGAGGAGTGGCCGAAGGGGACGTCGCTTTTCCACAAGAGGTTCGTCTCGTCGAGCCGCGCGGGAAGCGCTTTGCCGTCACCCTCGATGCCGGCTCCATGCGGTCCGCGGAACTGTTCCCAGCGACAAAGCTCTTCACCGGACTGCAGGGCGATCGAGAAGAGAAAGAACACGATTGCTGTGACGCAAATTCTCATGACAGTCTCCATTGGGGGTGCCTGAGTCAATGCAGCGAGAGATCACGATCATAGGGCATAAATTATGTAAGCACTAACGCAATTCCGAGTCGGTACCATAAAAAGGGGACGCCCCTGGTCGACTCGACCTTCTATAATCGGGGGGATCTTCCTTGCGCCATACTTTGACCGGAGGGTGAAACCGGGAGACGACAAATGAGAAATATCATTATAGTCCTTTTCCTCGCCTTGGGAATATTGATTCCCGCCTGCGTCAAGAATTCCTCGGAAACAGACCCGTCGAGGCGGAATATGGAAGATTTCGAGGCCGCATGGAACAGGATCAACGACGTTTATCCTTTCTTCGAATTCAAGGGGATCGACTGGGAGGCGATTCGGGGCAAATATCGACCACGCGTCGAGGGGGCAGAGGACGGTGAATTTCATGCCATACTGCATGATCTGCTTGCCGAATTGAAAGACGGCCATGTCTACCTCCGAACAGCCAAGGGAAAACGGACGCGCCCCTACGATCCACCGCGGCAGGTCAAGGATCAGCATGCCGTCAGTCGTGCCGTGGTGAAAAGCTATTTCCACAAGCCGCTCAGAGCGACGGAGGAGCGGAGTGCCGAGTACGGAATCCTTCCCGAAAATGTGGGATACATTTTCCTCGCCGATTTTCACGAGGACGATCTGGCCGACGAGTTTGCGAGCATCATCGAATTCATGGCGCCCACAGGGGGACTGATCGTCGATATCCGACAACCGAGGGGAGGAACGATCCAGAATGTGGAGGCCGTTGTTTCTCGCTTTGTGACGTCAACCTTCGAATGGCCAAAGCTCTACTTCTTCGGGGAACCCTATCCCATCGATCCGATACAGCCCCAAAAGCCCACGTATTCGAAAGAGGTTGTCGTGCTGATCAACGGCCTCACGATCAGCGCCGGTGAATCGACGTCCGAGATCCTGAAACAGTTGCTCAATGTGACCGTCGTGGGCGATACCACCGCCGGCGGAGGCGGGACCGCCTCGGCTCACTCCGCCGAAACGATGGGAAACTTCAGGTTGCCAAGCGGGATCGAGATCACGATCCCCACGGGATGCGGCAGACGATACGACGGGCAGCATTTCGAGTGGCTCGGCGTCCCCCCCGACATCCGCGTCGAGCAGACGGAAAAGGACATTCAAGAGGGAAGAGACAGGCAACTCGAGCGCGCCATCGAATGCCTGAGGTGATCACCTCCCGCCTCCATGGGCGGCGCCAAATCTAGTAGAAGAGGAAAATCCACCAGTTCTTCATCGGTTTGCGCGCGTCGTCGAGGCATTTGTTGTCGAGACCCGGCATGCACTGGCGCCAGTAGACGAGCCACGGGCCCATGCCGTCGGGAGCGAGTTCGTTGTATCGGTAGAACCGTTCCATTTTCCATTCCTCGGCGAGGTCCTTTTTATTCGGACCGTCGCGCAAACGGTAGTGCTCCATGGTCGACATGACCGGGACGTTGGTTTTCATGTCGTAGTCGCTCTTGGCTCCCGGAGGAAAGTGGACGTTTCCGGCAATCGCCTCGTAGCCGTCGCAAGACCTGATCGCGCCGTCGTGATGGTATTCGAACGACGTGGGGGAGGTGTGACGGACCTTCCAACCGTCAATCCTGGAAGCACCGTAGAAGCTGTTGAAGGGCAAACCATACTTTTCGTCGAGATTGAATTCGGCGAATTCGTAGAAGTACTTCTTGTAGTAGGGACAGAAACCGTAGTGGGCCATCCCCTCCATGGCGTGGCTGAAATTCTCCAGGCCGCATCCGATGCCGCGATTGTGGTTGAAAAAGGTGACCCTGAAGGAACGGCCCACCCAGGGCAGGGTGCTGCTGTGCCCGTTTCCGGCTGGGCCGTGACGGCCGCGAATCGGTTTGAGCGTGCGACTGTAGTATTGTTTCTCCTCGATCGTCTCGAGGGGCGCTCCCTCCTCGTCATGGACGCACCAGAACCAGAGTTCGTGAATGATTCCGAGCTCGATCATTTCTTCGAGTGAGAGGAGCCGTTTTTCCTTTCTCGGGTCTTTGACGTTGTAGTACTTCGCGTATTCCTCGGTG
>Ga0180430_10004019_pt1 | contig 12516 bp, 7 predicted proteins | sample SS_ome_9_FD_132999 | JGI IMG/M metagenome (GOLD analysis project Ga0180430, IMG submission 132999) | Hypersaline lake sediment archaeal communities from the Salton Sea, California, USA - SS_1_S_2 metaG | ecosystem: Environmental > Aquatic > Non-marine Saline and Alkaline > Hypersaline > Sediment... | reverse complement strand
CTTGTCAATCAGGTAGTACTTCGCAGCCCGGTCAGCATAGGCCGCGAAGCGAAAGACCGGCTATGCCGGCGTCACCCCTGCCTCTTTTCCGTCACCCCTGCGGAGGCAGGGGCCCAGCCAATAATCGGCCTAGCTGCCTTACGGTGAATCAGGTCACTGCTCAAGTATTCCCGGGTAAAGGTCATCCCAATCTGGATTGGTTTGCTCAATCAAACGCAATTTCCAGATTCGCTTCCACTTCTTGATCTGCTTCTCACGTGTGATGGCTTCGCGGATGTCCTCGTATGATTCGTACCAAACAAGCATCTTCAAATTATACTGCCTGGTAAATCCCTCGCACAATCCTTCGCGGTGTTCGTAAATGCGCTTCACTAGGTCTGAAGTGACGCCGGTGTACAGCGTACCGTTGCGTTTGTTGGTGAGGATGTAGACGTATCCTCTGCCCACTTCTGGTCCTTTCTACTCATCTCGGGCGGGCAGCCATCATCGTGGCTTGCCTGGGTTCCTGCCTCCGCAGGAATGACGGAGGGGGGCAGGAATGACGAAAGGGGCAGGAATGATGGGCTGAGGCCTGTCACTTCCCGTTTTTCCTCCAGCCACCACAGAGATGACGGAAGGGGCAGGAATTCCATTGCTTCGAGTATACGAGGGAGCACTGACAGGGGCTGTCAGTCCAAATTGGCGAGACAGAGGACAATCACACCCTACAGCTAGAGGACTGTCTAGCGCCTCGCGGTATCCAATCGTGGTTATCAACTTGAAACGGAGTGATCAATCCCCTACACTCCGGTATGCGACGGCTCATGATAACATCGCTGGTGTTGTTGACGGTAGCGTGCGCAGTAGCTGCCGAGGAGCGGCAGCACTCGTTCGTACTTGGGATGGATCATGTCATGGTCGGAGTGAGCAATCTCGACAGCGCCACCGCGACGATGGAGAATCTCGGGTTCGCATTCAAAGAAGGCCGCCAGCACGACAACGGCATCCTCAACCGGCATATCAAGTTCCGCGACGGCACCGAAGTCGAGTTTCTTTCTATCACTGCTGCAAAGGACAACTTGGCCGAGGAATATCAAAGAAGTATCGACCAAGGGAACGGACCGGTCTTCGCTGGGCTCTATTCCCCACACCTGGAACTGACCGCCGAACGGCTAGACTCACGAAATGTAGAGCATTTCGCCTCCCGCTCGATGATCACCTTCCCCGCAACAAGCGGCCACCGCCATCTCTTCATTGGCACTCGCAACCTCTCCCCCACCGACTCCGCCAATCATTTCGATCACGCCAACGGCGCGGTTAGATTTCGCGGTGTCTGGATCGCCTGCGGCGACTGCACCGCCGAACTGGAACTGATGGACCACCTCGGAATCTTCGTCGTCGGCCGCGAAGTCACCCATCCCAAACGCCAGGCCGCCATGGCGGCTGTGTTACCAGAAGGCGAGCTTCTCTATTTCCCAGAGGAACAACAAATCATACCGAGCCACCCCATCATCGGCCTCTCACTCGAAGTCGACAACCTCGACTCGACGCGCGCCTACCTGGAGCGTCATAGCTTGTCCGCCGCGGAGTCGGATGGAACGCTCCTCCTCTCCCCCGACCACACCCCAGGATTTTGGCTGGAGTTTCGGCCCAATTGAAGATGGATTCCCTCTTTCGAGGGAATGACTAGTATCGTAGGTTGTCCCCACGACAAAGCCCGCACAATGTGCGGGCTTTGGATTGTCGTCAGAGCAAGAAGGACGGATCAGGAAGGTTCGGGATAGAAGAACACCACCGCCTTGCCTGCTTTCGCAGCCTCCTTCTTAGTGTAACTCACCCGATCGATCTGGGCGCCATCCTTGTCGAAAAGCGCGATCCCGCCTCCAATCGTATTGTAGAGTCGCAAAGGTTTGACCGGTTGGACCCGCAATGCCTCGCCCGGTCCCAGGCGCAGCTTCTCGGCAGGGAACAGATCGCTCAGGGCCAACTCCCTCACATCGGCTCCGGTCTTCTCGTCCCATAACCGCCAGGTGGCTAACTTCCATCCAGCCAGATTCTTCTCGCCGCTATGCATGTTGATGATCGAAATCCATTCCTTGCCCGTGTCGTGACCTTTTGGATTTACCATTGCCCCCGCGAGATACACTTCAACCGATTCGTCCCGGTAGCCTTTACGGGTATCCTCCATATCAGAAAGCATTTCCTCAGGGAAATTGACTTCGATTCGCTCCGGCAGGTGCGAGATCACAACGTCTTTCTTTTCCTTCAACTTCGCTGCCGTGGCCGGCTTGTAGACGGCCGGATTCTTCTCGGCAACTATATCGTCGAACTTCAGTCCGGTCAGCTCCTGAATCTCAGCAACTGTTGATTGATAGGTTTGTCCGTTGTAGATCTTCTTGCCCTTACGATCGGCAATCGCCTTCTCGTCCTGCCAGGCCACGAAGGCGCGGACAGCCAGATCACCATCCTTGTTGAGAAAGCAGATCACTTTAAAGAAACCACCCGGTGCCGTTGCGGTCGGAAGGTTTCCGATCTCGATAGTCCGATTATAAGGACCGTAGATTGGCCCCGAGAAGGAACTCACCTTCCCTCCCTTGGCCAGTTTCTGAGTGCGCACCCACATCTCAATCTTCTTCCACTCGTCGCGATTGAAGTTCAGGTGCTGGAGAGCGCAGTTGGTGTAGAAGTAAGTGTCGTCGCTGGCTTTTCTGGCCGCCGCAACGTTTTTGCCCCAGGCCGCATTGGCGCGCATGGCTACGTGCCCTCTGTCCCAGGGATTAGTCTTGCCCTTGTAGTACTCGTTGCCGAGCTGGAAGTTCTCGTCAATTCTGGGCTCGAAAGCCCACGGATCACCCGCGGTGAAGGACTGGAACTGATTCTGGTTGATGTTCAGAGCAGCGAACATGGGCGCCCGTCGCACTCGGTCCATCACCACCGTGTAATGAATGCGGTCGATGTACACATGGTCTCGAAGATCCTCGTCCGTCAAGATGCGATTCGACAACGTACCTACCGGTTTCGGCAGATTGATCTTGATACTCTTGCTAAGAAAATTCGGATCGTATCCGCTCATGGGGTACCTCCTCGTGTCGTTCGCTGATACTCTTGCTGCCCAGAGAAACTCCAAGCCGCCGCGCCCTCAGACATCCCCGGTGTAACGAGGCGTCGTCACAAAGCGACTATTGGGCTATCAGCATCCCCTATTGGTTATTCTAGGTTCCAACGTGCTTCTGCAATCTGCCATTTCCGTTCCTCGAAGTCAAGCTAATCGCAGGGCAAACATAGACAATCTCGATCTAAATGTAGACATAGACCCCTCCGTTTGAAAGCGCGACCCGATTCCGACCTGTTGACACGGGCTCCGCTTTTGCTATCTTACGAATGTACTTTCGATACCAAGTCGCCAAGTTTTGTCAAGTCTATCTGGAGGAATCCCATGAAACCGCGTGTGATCCTGGCTCTGTGCTCCGCCTTGTGTCTACTCGCTCTAACCCTCATGGCCCAAGACCAGCCTATTCCGCCTCCGCTCTACACCGAGTTCACCGACTACGAGATCCCCGTTTTCTGGGCCAATACGATCCCGCCCAAGCGACTCCGCTGTCTATTGGGGAATCTTCCCGAACCTTACACCACCGACGATGTCGAGTACACTTCACTCACCCTCAACGATGAAATCGATGTCTTCGCTGTCATATCTACAACTCACCCCGACTTCTATCCCAATGCGCTCGAGGGTCTGGTCTCGGCCTCCGAGTTTATCGAGTTCTATGAACCGTTCTGGGGCACCGACTACGCCTTTTACACCCTGTCGGGCGAGTACACCGATGGAACCTCTTTCGAGTTCGAAGGCTACTTCGTGCTGATCGGTCACACTCCCGGCGATCTCAACGCCGATGGCTCGGTTGATATCAGCGACGTTGTCGAGTTTGTCAGTTTCATGTTCAATGGGGGTAGCACGCCCCGCGATATGATTGCCGCCGATGTCACTCAAAATGACTCGGTCGACATCGCCGATCTGACCGGTCTGATCGACATGATATTCTAACCGATTTCAGATCTTCAGGTCGGGATCCCGGCCCGGGAGCCCCAGGGCTTGCCCTGGGAAGACCATCCTCGTCCGAACTGCCTCTCCCGGAAGACTTTCATCTTGATCTTGAGAACTACCGCTCTATCTTGCGGTGTTCTTAAGACACTGCCTTCCACACATGAACTCGGGACCGCCTAGTATGTCAGACATGGACAATCACGACGATCAGACTCAAATCGCAATAACCAGCGGCACCAAGGTTGCCCACTACCGCATTGTCGGAAAGATCGGTGCCGGCGGTATGGGTGAGGTCTATCTGGCCGAAGACACTAAACTGGATCGCAATGTCGCCTTGAAATTCCTGCCGGTCCACCTTGCCCAGAACGAGGATTTTCGCAAGCGGTTTACCCGCGAAGCTCAGGCCGCTGCCAAGCTGGACCATCCCAATATCGTTCCAGTCTACGAGGTCGGCGAGTTTCAGGGACGGCCATACTTCGCCATGGCTCATATCGAAGGCAAGCCCTTGAAGGATATCATCGACGAGGGCAAACTGACCGTTTCCGAAGCGGTCGAACTGACCAAACAGATTTGCGCTGGTCTCCAAAAAGCACACGACACCGGAGTGGTCCATCGAGACATAAAGCCCGGGAATATCATCATTGACAACGATGGTCGCCCTCGCATCGTCGATTTTGGATTGGCCACGGTAGCCGGCGACGACAAGCTGACTAAGACCGGATCGACTCTCGGCACCGTCGGGTACATGTCACCCGAGCAGGTCGAGGGCAAGGAAGCCGACCATCGCTCCGATCTCTTCTCGGTCGGTGTCATCCTGTACGAAATCATCGCCGGACGCCGTCCTTTTGAAGGCAACAACGACGCAGCCGTCGTACGGGCCATCACCAGCGCCGATCCGGAGCCGATTGCCCGCTTCAAATCCGGCACCACCGGAGAGTTGCAGCAAATCGTCGACCGCTCTTTGGTCAAAGATCCCGGTATGCGCTACCAGTCGGCCGCAGGCATGCTGGCTGACTTGAGGCGTCTCGAGTTTGCATCGACGCCGGTCAAAAAGAGCCGACTCGGAGTATGGATCGCACTCGCGGCGGTGATTCTCGTAGCCGGCTTCTTCGCAGTCACACAATTCGCGCCAAGTTCCTCAAGCAGCACGAGCAAATGGAACAAGTCGATCGCCGTCCTGGTATTCCACGACTTCAGCCCTAATCAAGATCAGGGATTCTTCTGCGAGGGCATGACCGATGCCATAATCGGCCGCCTCTCGTCAATCGACAGCCTGAAGGTCATTTCCCTTACGTCAGTGCTCCAGTTCAAGGAACGTGACCGTGATCTGCGCAAGATCGGCAATGAGCTGGGGGTCGAGACCATTCTCGAAGGAAGTATCATGCGGGCCGATGACAAAGTGCGCATTCGGGCTCAGCTGATCGATGTCGACGAGGACGCCCATCTCTGGTCGCAGCAGTATGACCGCGAAGTCAACGATGTATTCGCAGTACAGGACGACATCTCCACTCAGATCGTAAATGTCATGCGTATCCAGCTTGCCGGTGACAAGACAATTTCACTCGAAGGTCGCGGAACGGAGAACATCGAAGCTTTCAATCTCTATGTCCTGTCACGACACTTATGGCGAACACGAATCGAGGCCAACATCTGGAGTTCCATAGAACATCTGGAAAGAGCTGTGGAACTTGATCCCAACTATGTCCTGGCCCACGCCGCTCTGGCCGATTCCTGGAACATCATCGCCGGATACAGCGACGAGATCGACTATCCGGAAGCGATCCCAAAAGCCAAGGCCGCAGCTGAGCGAGCTCTGGAGCTGGATGACCGATGCGCCGAGGCATATGCCGCCCTGGCCCTCTATTATTCGGCCGAACGAGACTACAACAAGTCTGAGGAAAACTTCCTGCGCGCCATCCAGCTCAATCCTGGCTACTCCTGGGCTCACCTCTGGTATGCCAATCTCCTTCTAAACTTGAATCGAGTCGAGGAGCGCACCCAACAGTTGGAGCTGACGCTCGATCTCGACCCGCTATCCATCCCCGCCCTCAACAACCTTGCCAGACACAAGGAACAAACCGAGGACTATGAGACAGCCGAAAAGCTCTTCCGCAGACTCGTCAATGCCGCACCGGACAATGCCCGTTTCAGGACTTTCTTCGCTGACTTTCTGTCGCGCCGGGAAAAACACCAGGCAAGTCTAACCGAGTATGACGAAGCTATTCGAGCGAACGTGAAGTACTGGGACGCCTACTACCGTAAGGCAGCCGCTCTCGAGAACAGCGGCTATACCCAGGAAGCCGAGGCGGTTTGGACTCAGGCGATCCGAAACAACCCCGACGGTATCGATGCTCAGAAGATGCACTCGTTGTACCTTCGACAACAACACGAAGACTATCGATCTGCCGCCGATGTGCTCCTGGAGGCCCTGCAGATTGACTCCACCGATATCTCCGCCCACAACTATCTCGCCTACAACTACGCGGACCTCGACATGCCCGACTCCGCCCTGAATGCCGCCAACACTGCAGTAAGGCTGGCCGACGAAAAAGCAGCCTACCTCGATACTAAGGCCGAAGTTGCGTCGCAATTGGGCTTACTGGACACCGCTATTGCTGCCTACCTGGAATGTCAGCTGGCCAATCCGGCCTCGTTTGCTCGCAGTAATCGGGGCATCCATCTGGCACGCATCTCTGTTCTCAACCGCGAGTTTGACCGGGCCGACAGCATCTACGACGAGATGATCGCCCACGAAACCGAGTACGTCCGCATCTGGGGACACGTTTTCAAAGCCGAACAGCTGACCTCGATTGGACAGTTCCGCGAGGCGCTGAAATCTCTCGACGAGATCGCAGCCGACGATCCGGCCGACATCAGTCCCGAAAATGTTCAACCTTTCCTCCGAAAACTGCAGTTCGGGTACATCATCTATCAGGATTTCCTCCGAGATACGACGGCCCACATGGAGCTTGCTCGATTTGGTCGCGAATGGGTCACAGGCAGCGCGTCTGCAGACACGTTCCCCCACTGGAGACCGGGCGCAGCGGCCGGCATGGCTGTAGCTTTGGCCCAGTGCGGCGACTTCGAAGCTGCGGAGGTGTGGTTGGACACGATCGCGGCCGAGACCGACTCGGCACAGCAAGCATCCAACCAATGGTACAACAGCGCCGAGGGATACATCGACTTCTACCGTGGCGACTACGCGGCGGCGGCAGAGAAACTGTATCTGGAGGAGATCTGGAAGCAAGGAGCTATCGCCCTCATCGAATCCGGCGAGCCATCGAAGGCGGTCGAGCTTCTCGAATCGAAGGACTTATATCGCTATCTCCGATGGGATAACGGCTGGCTTTGTGACGTAGCCTACAAACACTATCTGCTAGGCAGAGCGTACGAAGCGAACGGTCAGAAGGCCAATGCCATCAGCGAGTACGAGACTTTCCTCGATCTTTGGAAAGACGGCGATTCCGATCTCCCTTCTATCCTCGACGCCAAACAACGCCTGGCCTCCCTACGATAATCATTGCGAGGCCTGTCCGGTGGCCCGACGCTTGCGTCGGGTTTACCTAGCGCGGTGATATCATGCATTCGACGGCGTATTAGCTGTAGGTCCGGATCCTTGCGATCCCGACACCTCGCACCGTGACTTGTGTAGGTGCGCACCGGGTGCCACAGGGCAAGCCCTGGGATCATATCTTGGTGGCCCGCCACTTATGGTGGGATCTTCCGTGGAGAGCAATACCTCGGAAAATGATCAAACGTCGACTATTGTAGCTCTAATAAGTCGCGATCCTTGCACTCCCGTCACTCAACGCCTCGCACGAGAAGAGAGGCGGAGTCAGAGACTCCACCCTACAAATAGAAGAACTCGAGTCATAGATCCTGTTGCCTGTCCGGGTGCCCCAGGGCTTGCCCTGGGATCTTCGTCGAAACGGCCATTCTGCAATCCCACCTCTTTTAGTTGAACCGACCTCGAAGGTACCCTACCCTCAATTGTGACACGGGTGTGCGAGATTCTGGCAGGGACGCCGGCCCGCCGCCCACATAGTCTACGCGATGGGAGTCACGCCATGAACAAACTGATCATCCTGGCCGCCATGCTCGCGATTACTCTTTCGGTTTCCGCTGCTGAGAAATCCGAAGATGAGTCAATCGGTACCCGCTTCCACCGAGAGACCAGCTTCGGTCAGAACGGTTATGTCGGTTCCAATCCGGCTTTTGGCAAGAAAGTCGCCCAGTTCAAGACCTATCCCAACGCTGTCAAGATTCAGTTGCCCGCCCCCCTCCCGATCTCGTCCTCAATCGACAGCGCCCTGCAGGAACGGCGGTCGAAACGAGCCTTCACCGGCGATCCACTGACGCTCGAGCAGCTCTCGACCGTTCTGACAGCTGCCGCTTCGTTTACAGGAGTTTCGGCCGGCTACCGCTATCGTACCGCCCCTTCCGGCGGCGCGTTATACCCGATCGAAATCTATGTCCTGACTCACAATACCGATTCAATCGAGGCCGGCCTCTATCACTATCAAGTGGCCGACACGAGTCTCGAACTTATCCGCGCCGGCGACCTCTCGAAGGAGGTCCATGAAGCGGCCAACGACCAGTTCTCGGTGGGTTCTTCTCCGGCAACACTGATTATCACCTCGCGCTGGAATCGCACCATCACCAAGTATGCCGACCGGGGTTATCGCTATGCCTATATTGAATGCGGCGCCATTACGCAGAACATCTATCTCACAACGACGTCGCTAAAACTGGGCACCTGCGCCGTCGGCGCCTTCGATGACGAGGCCACGAACGAGTTATTGGAGATTGACGGTACCGAAGAATCGGCTCTGATGATCATGCCGCTGGGCGTACCGAAGTAGGCCCACACAAAAACAGCCGGTCCGAGCGCTAAGATACTCGGACCGGCCAACCAGAGGAATTACCTCCTGGATCAAGGCGGTTACTTTCTTAAGCCGTCGCTCCGACCTCCATGTGACGCTCCAGCTCACTCAGTTTCTCTATGACTTCGAGCGATGTCAGGTGAGCTTTGTCGTTTAGCTCCCGGGCAAGGTCATTATCGCCATTGCGGGCAGCTTCGACCGCCCGGTTGGCGCAGTCGTGGACTTTCATGTGAGGATCCTCTACACTGGCAAAGGCCGAGTCTCCGCGAATGCCCTGGGTAGCTTCCGAATAGTACCACTTACCAAAACGGCAGTTGTGGTGGTCGACGACATCCCACTTGTTGGCCCGTCTGGGGTCACGCACAATCGCCTCCAGTTTCTTGACATACAGCTTGTGGTCGTGTTTGGCCAATTCGACGATTCCGGTGGAAGTTTGGTTGGTCTTGAAGCTTTCGACCAGTCCTCGGAGTCCTTCGGCCTGTCGGTTGACCTGCTCGGCGGCGGCGGCTGATTGCTCGGCACCGGCGGCCGATTCACGCGAAATCGACGCCACATGCTCGATATTCTTGGAAATCTCCTCGGCGGCTACAGACTGCTGCTCGGTGGCGGTAGCGATCTGCTGAATCATATCCATCACCCGTTGCGAGAATTCAACAATCTGAGTAAGGCTGTTTCCGGCAGTGTCAGCTAATTCTCGACCAGAATCGACCTGCTGGATGCCCGACTCCATGGCTTCGACCGCCTCTTTGGTCTCACCCTGGATTCCCTGGATCATCTCGGTGATTTCTCCGGTAGCCTTTCCGGTACGTTCGGCCAATTTACGAACTTCATCGGCGACAACCGCGAAACCGCGGCCTTGCTCACCGGCCCGGGCGGCTTCGATAGCCGCATTGAGAGCGAGCAGATTGGTTTGATCGGCAATGTCGTCGATGACTCCAATAATCTCGCCAATCTGATCAGCCGATGAGGCCAGTTTGCCTATTGATTCCGCCGATTCCCGGACAGTGTTGGCAATCGACTGCATGCCCTGAATAGTGTCGTTGACAATACGACCACCATCCTGAGCTGTATCGGCCGCGCTACGTGCGCCTTCGGAAGCATCGCTAGCGTTCTTGGACGACTCGACTACCGTAGCCGTCATCTCTTCGACAGCCGTAGACACCTGCGTAACTTGCATCGTTTGGTCCTTCGCACCGCGAGACATCTGCTCGGAGGTCGAGGCAACCTCGGTGGTCGCGGTTGAGAGTTCGTGCGCGTTGGCCGCCAGACTCTGCACCATGTTGTTCAAATTGGCTACCATCCGCTGCATCGATACCGACATGCGATCCTTGCAGGCCAGGGAGTCCTCGATTGAGGCCACTAGAGTCCCTACTTCGTCCTTGGAGTTTATATCGAGATTGACAGAGGCCGTTTCCTTGATCTGGCAAGTGAGATCGTTTGAGGCGATTGATTCTACCACTTCTTCCATATTCTGGAATTCCTGGTTCATCGTCTTGGTGGCTTCGACCACCTTCTTGAGCGGCCTTGTGATCCCGCGAGTAATAGAAAAGGCCGCGAGCAGACCGATCACCAAGGCCACAATCGTCAGAACCGTCCCCAGGTTGACCGAACTATCCAGACTGCTGTTGACCTCGTTGACCGCGGTAAACGAGCGGTCCTTGAAATGGTCGACCAGCGTGTTGAGATGTCCCTGGGCTTCTTTGATGGCTTCGCGAGTCTCAGTCTCAAAAACCTGCCAGGCGGCGTGTTTGGTCTCGGCTTGCGCCATGACGTACTCGTCGGTCTCGGCGTAGACTCCGGTGAGTTCGTCCAGAGCTACCAGAATCTCGTCGTGATATATCTGTCTGGCCTGTTCCCAGTTGCCGGCCTTCTGAGCCTCAACCATGTGACCGGCCGCCAGATGTAACCGATTGTGAGGATCCTCCCAGCGCTTGAGCAACTCACCGAACTTGGCGTCGGTTGCCCTATAACTGTAGTACCATTTCCCGAAAGCGCATTCGCGCGGATCGAGCCCACCGTCGAAGACTGTGCGATTGAGGTTCGAGTTGGCTACTGCCTTGACCCATTGTAGATGATCGATCCAACGGTCGGCCAGGAGAACTTCCAGCCCGTCGTCAAAGTCTACATACATTTCGTCGATCTTTATCGCCGACGCGTGCAAACGATGATGCGGCTCCTCCAGCTGCTTGAGAATTCTGTCAAGATCGGGGTCGGAGCTACGCATCTGAGTTACTTCCTCAGAGTACATCCACTTGCCCAGCCCGCATTGGTGATCGTCGGTTTGAACCGTTACCTGCGAGATCTCGTCGTTCAGGAACAGATCTGACAGCTCAGCCATCCACTTCAGATGGTCACACTCCTTCTCAACAGCAAACGCCTGATTCTGACATTGCTCTTGAGCTTTGTGCGACAATCCACTCATATCATCAAAACTGACGAAATTGGTAGCGCTATAAATGACAAGTAGCGCCAGTATCACGCCAAAACCCAGCCCCAATTTCGTCCCGATTTTCATGTTGCCCAGCATTAGAGACTCCCTTTTACTATAAAACAATCCTCAGATTAATCTCATCTGCTCTGTTTTATCGGATATTCGAATGTGCGGAGGACGGAGTAGATTCGGGTATGGAATGGATATACCAGGTATCCGGCGGGGTATCACTATTGCCCCCGGAAATGCCCTGCTACCGGTCGTTTAGATATTATTTGAGAGATCGTAGGTATGATTCCAGATTGCTCTTGCAACCGGATATCCCCAGCTTCTTGCGAATTCGCTTTCTCTGCTGTTCCACGGTACCGGGCGATGTACCCAGATTCTCAGCGATCTCCTTGGTGGACATCCCCTGGACAATCAGGTTACAGATCTCAGACTCCCGTGCCGACAGCGAGGCTTTTTGCGCATCGAGGCGCTGAGCAAACGGGGAGGTGATTTCGTCTAGAGCTTTTCGGATCAGTTTGAGATGCCTCTTCTCGGTGGGGCCGCACTTGGACTGCAGGTATTTCAGCTGAGGCAACACCGCAATCTCCACCTGCTTGCGAATATGAAAACCCAGCGAAGACTTGTCTGAGGAGATTTGATCCAGGACCTCTTTCAAGGCATCAGATTTCTGGCGTACCATCTCAACCTGAATTCGCAGTTCGTGGCTCGAGATTTCCAACTCATCTTCCAGCTCGGCCAAATCAGAGAGATCTCGGAAGGCTTCAAGTACACCCACCACACGACCGCGTGAGTCTCGCCAGGGAGATGCTTTGAGTTCACAAGGCACAGCGCGTCCACCGCGAACGAATTTCTCTACACGCATGATCGTGGACTGCGGGGTGGATTTCATCATTCGCACCGGGCAATTGCCACCCCCGCAATGATTCCCGCACAGGCTTTCGAAACACTGCTGCCTGAGATGCTCCTCTTCAGATATACCGGAGAGTTCGGTCATGGCCTGGTTGACATACAAGACCCTGAACTCCAAATCGACCAGACGGATCCCATCGCTGCAGTTTTCGAGCAACTGCATGAATACATCGTCAGTCGATGTTGATTTCCTTGTGCCACCTGGCGATGTTGACAAATCGGAAGATGAATAATCTTGGCCGGCGACAATACTTTCGTCT
>Ga0180430_10004018_pt1 | contig 12518 bp, 8 predicted proteins | sample SS_ome_9_FD_132999 | JGI IMG/M metagenome (GOLD analysis project Ga0180430, IMG submission 132999) | Hypersaline lake sediment archaeal communities from the Salton Sea, California, USA - SS_1_S_2 metaG | ecosystem: Environmental > Aquatic > Non-marine Saline and Alkaline > Hypersaline > Sediment... | reverse complement strand
GAAGGCCCTTGCTCAGCTTCGCAGCCTGTGCAACTTCATCCATGGTCATGGAGGCCAATCCCCGCTTCGAGCCAATGCCCATTGCCGCGTGCAGGATCTGCATCCTGCGTCTTGCGGCAGACAATGTGCGTGCGTTTCCCCGAGCTGTAGGACTCATACGCGCCTTCCTTTCTTTGACTGGTCAGTCAATAGTAGAGGATGGCGCCGTCCTGCGCAAGGAGTGCGGCAGCAGGAAAGTTGAGAGCCCCGGACTTGCGCCGGGGCTCTGAAGCGTACTCGTTATGCTCGCGAGCAGATGCTAGGTTCTTCCGACCTCGTGCAGCTGAGGATTCTTGGAGCCTGCGACATCTCCGAACTTGGTGAGTTCGCACTCGCTCTTGACCTTCATTAGTTCTTCGTACCGGTCGTCCTCAACCATCGCGACAATACGCGAGATCGAAGCTTCTCCATCCACAAAGCGCCATGGGAAGCAGCCGATGACAGCGCGCTGATTCAGGAGCAAGTCGATGTCGCCACCCAGACATTCTGCGTGGATGATGCCGTGGTTGAAGAGTTCGATGTGCATGAGCTGATACTTGCCGGCATCAAATCGATCGGCGACACCCATGCCGTACTTCTTCTGGAAGTGCGCTTCAGCTTCCTTGGCTTGCCTAGGCATCCAGTCGCGTACGATCGTGTTCATGGGATGATCGGCACTGCCGCAGTCTACGCCAATCCATCGGATTTCTTTCTCCCTGCACCAGAGCGCAAACTCTCGATCCGGGCCTGGATGCTTCACCATGTACCGGACCTCGTCTGCAGTTGGCTGATCCCAGCCATAGTGGTGATAGCCGGTGTGGATGATGAGCACGTCTCCCTGTTTGACCTCGACGCGCTCCTCAATCATCTCTGGGGTGTAGATGTCGTAATCCTCGACCGCATCGGAAAGGTCGACAATAACGCCTTCGTGCACGAGGAAGTCGAAATCGAGTTCTGCGATATCTTTTCCTGGCGTGTAGAAGTGAATCTCTCCATCGAGGTGCGTCCCCACATGGTTGGAGTGCGTGAGCAATTGGCCGTTCGCTCCATTTGGGGCCAGTCGCTTGAAGTACTTCACCTGGAGGGGTTCGTAGGTCGGCCACGGCGGTGTGGCGATCGATAGCGGTATGGTTAGGTCAATCAGCTTCATTGGGTCCCATCCTTCCTTTGTGATTCGAGCCGTTGCTTCCTTGTTTCAATGCTCCATTCAACACGAGTTCACGTAGCGAGTTCCTACGCGATCTTCTCGATTTCTTCTGCCAACGCCCGCGCAGCATCCGCAAACAGCGAGAATGGGGGTGTTACCAGTCCTGCACCCACCATGCCGATGCCGGGATCCTTGTGCGCAATCCCTGTGTTGATTGCTGGGACGGTGCCTGATTCCGCGACCTTCAGCACGTCAATCCCTGTAGGCGTCCCGCGAAAGCCCATGGCTGGAATCTGATAGGCACGGGACTCTGCCATCGTGATCTCGAGCATGCGCGTTGTGGTTTCCAGTGCAAGACTTGGCGTTCCACCGACGAACTGGACAATGGCCGGTGCCGCGGCCATCGCGAAGCCGCCGTAGCCTGCGGTCTCCGTGATTGCTGAGTCTCCGATGTCTGGCGCTGCGTCGTCCTTCTTGAATCCTGGCAGATAGAGTCCATCCACGATGGGAGCTGGCGCGGTGAACCAGCGGTCTCCAGTGCCGGAGAGGCGAATGCCAAACTCCGTGCCATTTCGAGCCATGACCGTGATGAGCGAACTGCCTGCGACTTGGGCAGCCGCATCCAGCGCACATTTTCCGGCAGGCATGGTGAGATTCAGGAAGAAGTGATCATTGGAATGCAAGAACTCCAAGACCCTCGCAATATCCTCGGATGGACGATCGAGCACCACAAGATGCGGAGCCAGTTCACGGATAAGGAGAGATGTCCCAGCACGGTTTCGGTTGTGTCCCTCGTCTCCCATCTGGAGTGCTTGCGCAATGAGCGAACGCAGATCGATCGGACCGTGCAACGCGAGGGCTTCTGTGAGAATCGGTGCCAACTGATCTCGCATCCATCGCAGACGTTCGATGACTTCTGGGCCATAGGCACCGTAGCGAAGGACCTTGCCCAGACCCTCGTTGAGCGTGCAGTAGGCACGATTGCCTGCATGAACGTTCTCCACAATCCATACCGGCATTGAGGCTGTTGTCACACCAGCCATGGGGCCCACGGCCTGATGATGATGACAAGGATCGAACACGATCTTGCCGCTCGCTGCGAGTGCAGCCGCCTCCTCTGGTGTGTCTGCCAATCCTTCATAGATCAGGCCGCCCATCACCGCACCGCGCATCGGTCCACACATGTCGTCCCAGGCAACGGGTGGTCCCGCGTGGAGCACCATGTGGCTCTCCATCTGCGGGATTGCGTCTCGCGCAATCCCGAGACCCACAATGTGTGGCTCGGCAGCCAGCAACTGCTCGATCGCCTGCTGGTTAGCCTCCTCGACCTGTTGAGTCCAACCATCACCAGCCTCGGAGCGCAGGTTGTCGATGATCTCTATGAGTTCAGGATCTCCACCTGCTGGAGGGCGCCAATCTAGGTCAAGTACAGACACCCTTGCATCTCTCAGCGTGTCGGCAAACGAGGACAGTCCGAGATTCACGACCCGCAGATCACTTGAGAACAACTGCTGCATCGCGCTCTGATTGCTCACGCGCCCACCCCCTGAGTCATCTGAATCGCGAGGCGTGCAGCAGCATCGTTGCTTGGCGCGACAATCACCCCTGCAGCTTCCAGCACCTGCTGTTGCTTTCGGCGGACCTGCGGATCCTCATCCGTACCGGTCACTGAGGCGAGCACACGGAGCTTGCGTCCCGCCCCTTCTGCGGCACGAATGGCGGATCGAGCGGCCGCTGCAAGGCTCGAACCAGGATCCTCGTGCGCTCCGTAGCCAATGACGCAATCGACAAGGACGAGTCCAATGGATGGGTCTTCCCCTGCGGCTGCGACCTTCTCATCCCGCAAACTGGGCTCAATCATCGGATGGGGTTTGCCGACAGTGAACATGTCATCCCCTAGATCCCAGACTGCATGGCCCGTGACTTCTGCGTCAGCACGCACCTTCTTCTCCGGGTCGAACGCCACGTTGGACACGACATCCCACCCGGCCTGGCTCAGGATGCTCCAGGCTTCTTGGCAGAGCGTCCCACCACAGAACAAGCCGAGAACTGCACCATCCACTGGTGGGAGCTTCTGCACTGCTGAAACTTGAGACAACGATTCAAGTTTGGCTTCGTGGATCGCAAGCCTCGCGGCCTCAGCCAACGTACTTGCGAACTGAGCAGGGAATTCGAGCCATGCTGGATCCGCAAGATCAGGGTTCCATCCCACAAACTGCACCACACACGGTTTGCCTGAGTCCTTGAGCGTCTCGAGGATGCCAGGGATCACACAAGCTGCAGGGGCCTTGGAGACCACCACAATGACTTCGGTGGTTGGATCCACGGCGAGTGCCTCGATACCAAAGCGTGTCATGCGCGCGCCCACTTCTGCAGAGAGGTCGCGACCGCCAGTGCCGATGGCCTGCGAGATGCCACCGCCTTGCTGATGGATCAGCGAGGAGATCTCCTGAATGCCGGTGCCTGAGGCTCCCACAATGCCGATACTACCCCTGCGACAGACGTTCGCGAATCCGAGGGGTGCACCATTCAAAATCGCAGTCCCGCAATCCGGCCCCATCAGGAGCAGCCCACGGGCAACTGCTTCGTCCTTGAGTGCGATCTCATCCTCGACCGAAACATTGTCTGAGAACAGCATCACGTGAAGCCCTCGACGCAAGGCGTTGCGTGCTTCTCTGGCTGCATGCATGCCTGGAACTGAGATCAGTGCTAGATTCGCGTTTGGGTCGATTCGAAGTGCCCCCTCTAGGGTCGCGGGACGCTGTGTTGCTGCATCGTCGGTATCCGTGCCGCCAGCCAGCAACTCCTTGAGCTTGGTGCGTGCGGTGCCCACGACCTCGTCGGTATGGGCATCGATAGCGATAACAAGATCCGCAGGCGACAGGTTGGCTGAGGACAGCTCGAACCCTGACTTCTCCAGGTTCTCGACGTTCACAGGCGTTGCCATGGCGACCACGGCCTGATCAATGCCATCGAGCAGCTCAAGCTCTGCGCTGATGCGCATCAGGAACACGGAATCGAAGTACCGATTGCGTTCGATGAGTAATGTCTTCATGAGCCGTCCGCCCGCTCCCTGATGCGCGAGAGGATTCGCTCGTAGTTCAGCGGAAGTGTCGTGAACTCGATGCCCAGCGCATCATACAAGGCATTCCCGATGGCTGATGGGATTGAAATCATCGGGTGCTCTGCAACGCCCCGCGCACCATAGGGTCCTCCAGGCTGAGGATTCTCAAGCAGTATCTGTTGTGTCCGATGCGGGATGTCCTTTGCGGTTGGAATCTTGTAGTCCACGAACGCAGGGTTGAGGAAACGTCCCTGGTCGTCAAACACGAACCCCTCCCACAGCGCAGAGCCAAGTCCCTGAACCACGCCGCCAACTACCTGTCCAATACAGAGCTTCGGATTCAGGACCTTGCCTGCATCCAGTGCGGAAACGATGTTCAGGACTTCAATCTCTCCAGTCTGCGTATCAACTTCAATCTCGGCAGCGTGTGCGCCGTACGTCCAATACTGTGCTGGCAGTCCTTGCCCGGTCTCGGGATCGAGGTGTGTGAGTCCCTTGGCGATAAACCGGCCATGACCAACCACCGGACCGCCAATCGAGTTTCCGTTCTCGAATGTGTAGCCCAGTGCGAGTTTCGCGTACGAGATCGCGCGGTCTGGAGATCCTTCTGGATACACGTGTCCGTCCTCGCAAATCAGCTTCTCCGGGGCGATATCCAGCGCCTGAGATGCCATCGAGCGTATCTGCTTCAGACAATCGGCTGCGGCCTCGATGACGGCATTCCCGCCCATGTAGGCGAATCGACTGGCCACGGTTTGCCAGTCATAGGGCGAGAAGGCGGTATCGCATTCCCAGGTGATGTGGACTTTCTCGATCGCGATGCTAAGTTCCTCTGCCGCGATCTGACGTAGCACGGTATAGGTTCCTTGGCCATAGTCCACGCCAGAGACCAGGATATCGGCACCACCGTCCTCATCGAGCTTCATGACCACAGCGCACGACGTGTAGGTAGGCATGGCTGGAGCTTTGTGAAGCATGGCCAAGCCCTTGCCACGAACCTTGTGCGGTTCGAGCGGCGGGTCACTCGGAATGCCCCACGAGATGGCTTCTGCCACTGCGTCGAGGCATGCCTGCGGTTTCCCGTGCCCTGAAGTGAACGACTCCCCGGTGATGGTGGTATCGCCTTCCTTGAGCAGGTTCATGCGCCGGAACTCCGCAGGGTCCATGCCGAGCTTCCGTGCCATCTGATCCATCGCACGTTCAATGCCCCACAGCACTTCAAGGTGTCCGAAACCGCGATAGGCAGTACCGAAGACCTTGTTGGTATAGACCACGTAGGAATCGATCCAGCAGTTGTCAATGGCGTAGGGTCCTCCGCCGGAGTAGGCGGCCGCACGGCCGATATTCACTCCGTAGTCTGCGTAGGCCCCTGCATCCCAAATGTAGGTTGACTTGAGCGCCGTGATCTTGCCGTCCCTGCCTGCTCCGATCTCTATTGTTGAGTGCAGGCCTTGCCTGGAGGGCAGCGTGTTGAACTCCTGTTCGCGCGTGGCCACGACCTTGACCGGACGGCCGTTCGCAGCCTTGGAAAGCACATAGGCCAACGGCTCCAATCCCAGGCCGGCCTTGCCTCCGAATCCTCCTCCAACAAAGGGGACGTGCACGCGGAAGTTCGCATGCGGGACGCCGAAGCACACGCTCATCAGGTGTCGAACGGTGTAGGGAGACTGGCTAGATGTCCAGAGTTCTGCGCGCTGCTGCGGCAGGGCTTGGGCAATGGTCGCGTGGGTCTCCATCGGCACATGCTGAACCGGCGGATTGTAGAACGATGCAGTGAGTTGGACCTCAGACGACGCAAAGGCCTGATCGAAATCGCCCTTCCGAATCTTCTGATGATGTGCGATGTTGGAATGGGCCTTCGGGAAAAAGACGCCCTGCATATGGTCGTAGGTATGCAGGTCAGGATGCACGAGGTGGGTCGTATCCTCTTTCGCGATACGGGGGTCGAGCACTGACGGAAGCTCCTCGTATTCAACCTGCACCAACTTGCAGGCCGCACGCGCCTGATCCAGGGTGTCTGCTGCGATTGCCACCACAGCTTCCCCCTGATAGCGAACGACGCCTCGAGCCAGAATGCACTTATCCTGCATGTACAGTCCGAGTTGATAGCAAAGCCCATCTCCGGTGAGCACAACACGCACTCCCGGTATTGCTTCTGCAGCAGCTGTATCAATGGACACGATGCGCGCAGATGCATGTGGAGAGAGCACGAGCGCTGTGTGCAGCATGCCCGGAAGAGACAGATCGTGCGTGTAGGCCGCCGCGCCGGTGACCTTGTCTACCGCCTCAGCACGAGCGACAGGTTTGCCAACGACTTTCAGTTCTCGGGTCATTGGACACCTCCTCCGGCCATTCGTTGACTTGCGATGCGAACGGCCTCCACGATGGCCTCGTATCCCGTGCAACGACAGAGATTGCCAGCGATGGCTTCCACAATCTCTTCTGTTGAGGGCTCAGGGATTCGATTGAGAAGCCCGCGTGCGGACATGATCATGCCTGGCGTGCAGAACCCGCATTGGGTCGCACCTGCATCGATGAAGGCCTGTTGCAGAATCGACAGCTCCCCGCTGACGGCTTCACCTTCAATGGTCTCAATCGCGTGTCCATCCGCCTCCACTGCAAGGACGAGACACGAAGTAACCGGAGCTCCATCCATGAGCACCGTACATGCGCCACATTCCCCGATACCGCATCCTTCTTTCGTTCCGGTAAGTGCAAGGCGATCACGCAGGAGTTCCAGCAAGGTTGTGGTTGCCTCGACGCGTTTCGACTCTGCTTGACCATTCACAGTGAATCGAATCTCGTGCATTAGTTCCCACCTCCCTGCCCGTCCAGCACTGCGTACACGATGCGGCGCGCCAACGTCGGAAGCACAGCATTGCGGTATGCAGCGGATGCGCGCACATCCGAAATCGGTGACACCGCCTTCATTACCAGTCCAGCGACGTGGGCAGAGAAAGCCCCCACATCGTTCGAGTCCACAGGAATAGGTTCCATCAGCACTGGGGTCGGAGCGCAGCTTCCGATTGCCATTCGAAGAGTGTTCGATTCCGGAGTATAGGCACCTGCAATGTTCGCCACCGCGAGATCATGACCACGTACGCGCTGTTGCTTTAGAAAGGCCGTACGTAAGCCAGATTCGGCAGGCAGCCGAACTGAAGTCACGATCTCGCCAAGCTGAAGTGAGGTCTTCTTTACGCCGGTGAAGAACTCTTGGATCGGGATGCTCCGAACGCCGTTCGCTCCGGTTGCCTCGACAACGGCGCCACGCACAAGCAGCACTGGCGCGGAATCTGCAGCTGGCGACGCGTTGCAGATGTTGCCAGCCACTGTGGCGCGGCTACGCAGTTGGTAGGTGCCGATGGAGAGGAGCGCATCCGTGAGCGCAGGGAAGGTCTCCCGGAAGCTCTTGTGCTCAATCAGTTGATTGAGCGGAACAGACGCTCCGATGTTGGTTTCTATAGGAGAGTGCTCGAAAGCGCTCAGCGCTTCGATGCCCTTGCAGTCGACGAGGAGCGAAGGCGATTTGATCGAGTTGCGTATTTCGACAAGCAGATCGGTTCCTCCGGCCAAGATGGCCCCGGACCCACCTGCATCGACCAAACACCGGCTTCCCTCCTCAACGGATCGAACCTTCTTGTACTCGAAATTCCCAAGCACGATGTGTCCTTTCCGATCATGAAGGATTGGCGCTCCTGAACCCAGAAAAGCAAAACAGGCCTGAGGGAGCCCCGTTCGATCCCATCTTAAGGGACAGGTTTGAATCTGCCAAGTAGCTTGACAGCTTGGAAAGCGCGAATCCCCTTCCCTTCCACCGCAACGCGAGCTAGGATGTGAGCTAGCTTGAGTTGGAGGCGAAGCCATGGCACAAGAGGTCGACTCAATGGGTGCAAGAACGCAGAGTACATCAACGGTTGCAGTGGTGCGATGTGAGTCCTACGAAGAGACTGCGGTTCAAGACGCCGTGCACCGCGGCTTGGAGTTGCTTGGCGGTGTTGAGTCGTTCGTCGAGCCGCATGAACACTTGCTGCTGAAGCCGAATCTCCTTGTTGGCGGCAAGCCAAATCGCGTCATCACAACTCACCCAGCAGTTTTCCGCGCAGTGGCTCAGGCCATGCAGCCCTCTGTTGCCAAGCTCTCGTTTGGTGATTCCCCTGGATTCGGGAAGCCTGAAATGGCTGCCCAACGTGCAGGCCTGCTCTCTGTAGCCAACGAGCTGGAGATCGACTTCGCGGACTTCAGTCGTGGGGATGATGTCTCGTTTCCCGAAGGCGTTCAGAACAAGCAGTTCACGATCGCGCGTGGTGTACTGGCTGCAGATGGGATGATCTCATTGTCGAAGCTGAAGACGCATGGACTCACCCGCATCACCGGAGCGATCAAGAACCAGTTTGGTTGCATTCCTGGTGCCTTGAAAGCGGAGTTCCACGCACGCCTACCCATGGCAGATGTGTTCTCCCAAATGCTGGTTGACCTCAATCGGCTGCTTGCGCCGCGTCTGTTTGTGATGGACGGGATTCTGGCCATGGAAGGCAATGGACCACGCAATGGGACACCCAAGGCAATGAACCTTCTGTTGTTCTCGAGGGATCCGGTGGCGCTGGATGCTACTGTCTGTCGTCTCGTCAACCTAGATCCCGAGCTCGTGCTTCCGATCACCTACGGAGTCGAGTTCGGACTTGGGGCGAAGGACGGGATTGACTACGTTGGCGATCCGATTGACTCCTTTGTGCAGCGAGACTTCAAGGTCAATCGAAGCAAGCTCTCAACAACCGAGGAGCCAGGACGCGCCAGTCGTCTCCTTCGACGATTCGTGGTGCCCAAACCCGTGATTCGAGCTGCGAAGTGTACGGCGTGTGGCACCTGCGTCTCGGTCTGTCCCGTCTCCCCGAAGGCTGTCGAGTTTCGTGGCGCAGGAAGAGTGAATCCACCGATTCACGACTACCAGCGGTGTATCCGCTGCTATTGCTGCCAGGAACTCTGCCCGGAGGGTGCAATTGATATTGTGACCCCTCCGCTGGGACGACTCATCCACAGGCGCTGACTTTCTAGTGTTGCCGTCGTAGGCTAGGGTATCGTCGCGAGATCGCTCTCTAGGTACTTGACCATGTCGGCGTCCGTCATGCGTTCCATGACCTTGCGCGCCTCAACGATATGCTCGTCACGCTTGGTGACGTTGCCTGCCATGGCCTCTGCGCGTGCCAGCGCCTCGTAGGCATAGGCCAGTGCAAATGGCGCTACGCCTTCGGCTTGGCTGTTCTCCAAACAGAGGTTTCCGAAACGTCGGGCTTCGTCTGGCAAGCCAGAGATGGCGTGTACGCGAGACGCTTGCCAGTAGCCGATGGACAGGTTCTGTGGCGTGCAATCCGGTCGCTGGGTCCAGTGCCAGATGGATGCCATGCTGAGCAGCAGCATTTGCTCCTGTTCTTCTGGTGATCGCTCCGTCTTCTCAATCAACTCCCAAGCAGCATTGAAGTTGCCTGCAGAGAACTGCTTGTGCGCTTCAGTGGGGTCGAATTTGGTCTCGGTCATCTCTCACTCCTTTGTGCATTCTCGTACATTACCAGATGAAGTGTGACACACGAAGTCGCGCTTGGCTTGAAGAAACGGTGAAGCGCGCATGGAGCTGATGGACGCCCAGCGATTGCCGAGCACCGCTCATCCGTATCTCACTCGGAGGACATGGCCCCATCAACCCCGATTGAAACTACCCACCAATTACGGTGTATGTAGACCGGGAGGTGCGGTATGTGCATTACGGCGTGGCTGTTGGTGTCTTTCTTCTGGGCCTTCTGGGTTGTTGCATTCTCTGGTTGGTGGTGCGGAGGCATCTGCTAGACATCCATTCAAGATTCGAGAACAGAAGGCCTTGCGCCTTCTTGCAACAAGCGCGTTTGCGGAACAGCGGGGTCTCCGGGCCCCGCTTTTCTTTCACACCACTCCTACGAGTCCTTCACCAAGATCGGATACGATACTGGACCCATGAGTAAGGATTTGAAGGAGTCAGCCTTGGACTCAACGAAACAGGCCTTGGATATTGAAGGCATGCACTGTGCCTCCTGCGCTCAATCGGTGGAACGAGCACTAGCTAGCCTTGCGGGCGTGAAGGAAGCGCATGTCAATTTGCTCGCGAATCAAGCGTTGATTGAGCACGATGGAAGCGCGACGGCTGACCAGTTGATTGAGGCGGTCCGAAACGCAGGCTTCGACGCCGCACTGCCGGTCGAGACGGCTCGCGTTGTACGCCTTGGGGTCGACGGCATGACGTGTGCGGGATGTGTTGCCAACGTCGAGCGCGCGCTGCAAGGCGTGTCCGGCGTACAGGATGTGGCAGTCAATCTTGCAACTGGCATGGCCCAGGCAACGATCGCCTCGGGAGTATCAGAGGATCAGCTTGCCCAGGCCATTCAAGCTGCTGGCTTCGAGGTTCGAGCTGCAGCTACCGATCGATCCAAGCGTGGAGATGAAGTTGTGGAACGGGACCTTGAACAGCTTGCATCTGCGCGGCGCAAGATGCGATTGGCGTGGTTGTTCGCGCTTCCCATCATCGGATGGATGATCCCGGAGATGTTCTTTGGCGTCATGTGGCCGAGCGCCCCGGTGTTTCATGCTGTCATGACGTTGTTGGCTGCGCCTGCGTTGTTCCTGGCAGGCGGCCAGACGTTGTACGCGGGCTTTCGTGGATTGTGGAAACGTTCACCGAACATGGATTCGCTCATTGCACTGGGTGCATCTGTCGCTTTCATCACAGGGATCTTCTCCTGGATGGGCACGATGGGCTGGTTCCCGCGCGTGCTCGATTATGCTGGAGTTGCAGCCATGATCATGGCCATTCACCTTACCGGACGATGGATCGAAGCACGTGCAAAGGGGCGAACCTCGCAGGCCATCCACCGACTGCTTTCTCTGGGGGCACGAGAAGCGACGGTACTTCGAGGCGATGCGGAAGTCGCCATCCCCATCGAGGATCTCTTGGCGGGCGATCTCATGCTCGTTCGTCCTGGAGAGAAGATTCCTACCGATGGGGTGATCGAATCCGGGGAGAGCTATGTCGACGAATCGCTGGCAACTGGCGAATCGACACCTGTACATCGCGTGCCTGGAGATGCGGTCATCGGCGCAACGATCAACGGGAACGGTTTGCTTCATGTCCGTGCCACCGAAGTCGGAGAGACGACATTCTTGGCACAGATCGTTCGCATGATGGAGGAAGTGCAGCTCACCAAGGTGCCGATCCAGACGTTTGCGGATCGGATCATCCGCGTGTTTGTACCCATCATTCTCGGGCTGGCACTGTTGACCTTCGCGGCCTGGATGCTCTTCCCTGGCCCGTTGGGCGTTGTGTCGGAATGGATCGCGCAGTTTCTTCCATGGATTCCCGCAGACCTGTCCGTGCTTTCGCGGGCCCTGTTCGCTGCGATAGCGGTCCTGGTGATCGCCTGTCCTTGTGCATTGGGTTTGGCAACGCCCACAGCATTGATGGTTGGCACCGGATTGGGCGGGGAGATGGGCATCCTGTTCCGTACCGGAGAGGCGATACAGCTATTGCGCGAAGCTTCTGTGGTGGTGTTTGACAAGACCGGCACGTTGACGGTCGGTTCGCCCGCGGTGACTGATGTTGTGACCGCCGACCTGCCCGAAAGCGAGTTGCTTGTGCTTGCAGGAAGCTTGGAAGCCGGTTCGGAACATCCGATCGGTCGCGCCGTCGTAGCCGCCTGTCGGGATCGTGACCTCTCTCTTCAGCCGCTTGAGGGATTCCAGGCTGAGGCAGGGAAAGGTGTTCGAGGAACTGTCTCTGGCCGAATACTGGTCGCAGGTACGCAGATGTGGTTTGAGGAGCTCGGCATCGATACCTCATCGATGCGTGCACAGTGGCAACAGCTGTCAGATCAGGCAAAGACTGTCGTCGGAGTCGCTGATCCTACGGGTGGAATGCTCGGTCTGCTGGCTGTGTCTGATCCGATCAAGCCGACAAGTGCAGCCGCGGTTAGTGAACTCGTACGTATGGGCATGCAACCTGTGATGCTGACCGGGGATTCTGAGACCACGGCGCGTGCTGTGGCCAAGGAACTCGGGATCGATCAGGTCATTTCCGAGGTGCGCCCCGGGCAAAAGCTGGAAGCGATCGAGCGATTGAAGACGGAGCGCGGCACGCTCGTAATGGTCGGTGATGGCATCAACGACGCGCCAGCCTTGCAGGCTGCAGATGTTGGGATCGCCATCGGCACAGGCACGGATGTGGCTATCGAGGCAGCCGATGTCACGATTGTCTCCGGTGAGTTGGATGCG
>Ga0180430_10004016_pt1 | contig 12524 bp, 12 predicted proteins | sample SS_ome_9_FD_132999 | JGI IMG/M metagenome (GOLD analysis project Ga0180430, IMG submission 132999) | Hypersaline lake sediment archaeal communities from the Salton Sea, California, USA - SS_1_S_2 metaG | ecosystem: Environmental > Aquatic > Non-marine Saline and Alkaline > Hypersaline >... | reverse complement strand
GTTTGATCAAGCGTAGGACGTTCCCGAATATCCACTTTCCATAATAAATGCACTAAGCCTAACGTCGCACCCATGCCTAAGAAAGATAATTCTTTTTCCTGAGCAACAGGATACATACGACGATAACCCACGCCTTCATAAGAATTATAAACACGTAATACAAATTCTTTTTCAATATCAATTTTTTCGATTCTAAATATGCCCCAGCCTAATGCATTAATCACAGCAACCATACCATGAAACCAATCTTCGCGTGTTTGGCACATAGGCGCAACTAAACTATGCCATTCAGGACTACCCATAATGCCACCAAAAGTATTAAATGCACAAATATGACCTGATTGCACAAACATTTCCATACTATCTTCATCAGGAATACCTGCTTGACGCAAGGCATCATACGTTTCATAAGAAATACGATTGTAATAATCTGCAAAGTGATTGGTTAAAACCACCCCAAATGCATCAATTAAACCTGTGTCTTCTTTTTGTCCATATAAAGGCAAGGTTTTGACAACGTCAATAATTTTATTTTCATCAACATCAGTTGAAAAATCTTGACACTCATCAAATTCAAAACGATTAGGAATAGCAGTATTTAATGGGAAATCATGAATTAAATAATTGTCAAGCTGTAATTTATCGTCACTTATTTCAAATTTATCTTCATGTGCGCCCATGCGTTGACATTCTGTTTCAACCACCGTTTTATCAACGAGACCTTGAATAAAACCACTGGTAAAAAAACAACTTTTATGTGGTTTATCATGAGAATAAATACTTTGCCCATAATGAGAACTCGGCGTTATCCATGTTTTATCATCTTGTTGCTGCAAAATACCAAATCCACAAAAAGAAAATTCATCTATCAAATCTTGATTGCTATAGCCATTTTGTTTTTGTAAATGAATTAAAGGCGTGATTGCATTCGTTAACAATTTTTCAGGATCATGATTAAAAATACCTTTACTCATGCGGACAACCATTTGTAAATGGGCATTATAATGATTGCAATGAAAAACGTGATTTAGCCCACCAATTGAAGTTTGTCCTCCTTCACTGGTTAAACTTGCTTGGGTTTTTATTGGTATACTCATTTTATTTCCTTACATTTAGCGGGCAAGTTTTGTTTTACGTCCAAGAAAACCTTTAATTTTACTTAAAAGTCCTGCTTGATGACTGACTGATGTTTTTTCGGTTTCGCTCATTTGAGCAATTTCTTTGGGAATTTGATCAGCTTCTTTAGTCTTACTTTCTAGTGACATTGCTTTTAATTCATCTAACATGGAAACATTAAAATGTTCTGTAAAGATATGTCCCAGCATATAAATTTGTTCATCATCAATTTCAACAAAATCACCTTTAAAATTGATGTAATTACTGGCATTTAGCGCAAATAAAATACCTAGTTTACTGGCAAGTAAATGATGTTCAATTTCGCCTTCATTGCTTTCTTTTCTCTTTTTATTGAGAGTTTTAAAAAGCATATGCGTATTGATCATATATATATTATTAGCCATATTTCCTCACTCCTTCTCAAAATTTCATCAACGTTATAATATAATGAAATTTAAGCATATAATTGGTGCATGTAATCATTAATTTTATCTAAATATATTTCCACCTTTTGTTTTGATATATGCTTATAAAAACTGATTTTAAAGGTCGGAAAACCATAAGATGGAAAGTCTAAGAAAAAATATTGATTACGAATATGTAATACATTAAAAGTGGTTGGATTACGATTTTTACCCAATGTTTGTACAAATAATCGTAATTGTTCATATTGTGGTTGCGTTAAGCCTTTATCTAAGCTAAATTCGTAAGCTTGATAATTTACACAACGTTGAATAGGTCGATAATATTGTACAATGGTTTGGGTATTCACTTTTTGATCCAACAAATTAAATTGATATTTAACAAAGTCGTTTTACTTAGTGTAATATATATGCGTAATAAAGCAATAATATTTTATATTTCAAATAGTTATAAAATTATAACTTTATAATGTTAAGGTATTAGTAGATAGTAATGTATTTTTTCTAAGACTATTTCATTAAAAACTAATTAATTACTTAAAATAACTAAAAGAAAAGAGTAGCTTATACAGATTATTTATGTAAAAATAGGCTATTAAAGTATATTTAACTATAACAGTTAGATGAGTTAAAAAATAAGGGATTATCAATGGCACTAATTGTACAAAAATACGGAGGAACATCCGTAGGTTCAATAGACCGTATCAACAATGTAGCCGAAAAAATTATTGCCACTCAAAAACAAGGACATGATGTCGTTGTTGTGGTATCCGCCATGAGTGGTGAAACAGATCGATTAGTACAACTGGCTAGAGATATAACAATAGCACCTAATCCACGTGAATTTGATGTTTTATTATCAACAGGTGAGCAAGTCACTATCAGTTTGTTAAGTATTGCACTTGAAGAAAAAGGTTATCCTGCACGTTCTTATACAGGTCCACAAGTACATATTTTGACAGATAGTGCATTTAATAAAGCGCGTATTTTAGATGTGGATAATAAGAAAATTCGTGCTGATTTAGCAAAAGGGCGTATTGTCGTTGTGGCTGGGTTTCAAGGTATTGATTCAGAAGGAAATATTACTACATTAGGGCGAGGCGGTTCAGATACGACAGCGGTTGCATTAGCGACTGCATTAGAAGCAGATGAATGTCAAATTTATACTGATGTCGACGGTGTTTATACCACTGATCCACGTGTTGAGCCTTATGCACGGCGTTTGGATAAAATCTGTTTTGAAGAAATGCTAGAAATGGCAAGTTTGGGTTCAAAAGTATTACAAATTCGTTCTGTAGAATTTGCTAGTAAATATAATGTTAAATTACGTGTGCTATCCTCATTTGGAGAGGGAACAGGCACTTTAATTGCGCCAGAGGATGAAATAATGGAACAAGCACTCATTTCAGGAATTGCATTTAGTCGTGATGAAGCGAAATTAACGGTATTAGGTGTCCCTGATAAGCCAGGTATTGCCTCTCAAATTTTAGCACCTGTTTCTGAAGCCAATATTGAAGTGGATATGATTATTCAAAATGTAGGCGCAGATAAAAAGACAACTGATTTTACGTTTACGGTACATCGCAATGATTATCAAAAAGGCTTAGCCATTTTACAAAAAACGGCTAATGAATTAGGTGCGCGTGAAGTCATAGGTGATGAGCGTATTGTTAAAGTGTCTATTGTTGGTGTAGGTATGCGTTCTCATGCAGGTATTGCCAGTCAAATGTTTACTGCATTAGCCAATGAAGGAATTAATATTCAAATGATTTCAACGTCTGAAATTAAGATTTCTGTTGTTGTTGATGAAAAATATTTAGAACTTGCCGTAAGAACATTACACAGCGCGTTTGGATTGGAAAAAAAATAACTGTGGCTCGTAGGTAGAATTTAGGCAAGTCGTTTATATTAATAATGAAAGGTTGTCTTAGCCTACGAGTTTTTAGTCAAGGAGGGATTATGTTAATTTTGACAAGGCGTGTCGGCGAGTCACTAATGATTGGGGATGACATTTCAGTGACTGTACTAGGGGTAAAAGGGAATCAAGTTCGTATTGGTGTTAATGCACCCAAAGAAGTGGCTGTACATCGAGAGGAAATTTATCAACGTATTCAAGAAGAGCAGGTTAAAAAGAAACCCTAATAATATAAAAAGGTTGAATGAGGTTGACATTGTGTCAGCCTATTCACCCACAACAATTTTTTGTAAAAATAATAATTTTCTTATTCGCTCTTCATAAGTATCAATTAAGCAAACCACATCTAAATGACACACGACATTTCTTTCTACAATCCACGTGCGTTGATCACGTCTTAAACGTTTTGATTGTTCTTTTTTTAAATTAGCCCGAATACTATGGTAAATCTTACCAAGACGATTATCATAATTATTTAATGTTTTATTTTCACAAATTAAATGTTCAATTGGCTGAGTGGCTTTATGACAATCAAAACTAGCAGCTAAAACAGGAAAAGAATTGAAAACGATGATAGTTAATGTAGTAGTAAGCAAAATATGACGACGCATTGTTATCCCTTAAATTAGGTAATGTGATCATTATTTAAGGAATACAATTTTTGTGCCTTTATGTTGTTTTATACTTTGCACAGTTAAATTTTCGGATTTTTCACATAGTAGAGACGTAACACTGCTACCTTTCTACAAATATATTTTATAATCAAAAACTTGGCTGTGCAGTATATATCACATTTAATGCACTGCTTCTAAAGCATAAAGTTGTGGGTCAATAATAGGCGGACGTGCTAACATAATATCAGCCAGTAAACGCGCAGACGCTAACCCTAACACAATACCATTACGAAAATGACCTGCATTAAAATAGAGTCCTTCAATATTAGGATGTTGACCAATATAAGGAATACCTTGTGACGTACCAGGGCGCAATCCTGCCCAGTGTCGTTTTACAGTATAATCAGTTAAACGTGGAATGAGATCAAAGGCAAAATATTTTAAATCTTCCAATGCTGTTTTTGTCACTTGCTTATCAAAACCAACATGTTCTACTGTGCTACCCACTAAAATATGACCATCACGACGTGGAATAACATAATGTTCATTCGCTAAAATAATACGAGACACTAAACCAGGTTGTGCCTTAAATAAAATCATTTGTCCACGTACAGGTTTAATGTTTATAGTGGTATCTATGGATTTAAATAATTCAGCCGTCCATGCACCAGCCGTCACGATTACCGTATCAGCATAAATAAAACCTTGTGTTGTATTAACACCTGTTATTTTATTATTTTCAACATGTAAATCATTAACAGGAACATGTTCTAATATAGGAATAGACAATGCTATTAATGTTTCTTTCAGTGCTTGCAATAAACGTGGATTACGTACTTGTCCGACTTCTGGTAACCAAAATGCGTTAGTATGAAGTTTTAACTCAGGTTCATGTATACATGTAGACCCACCATCTAAATTTTCCATATAAACCTGATATTTTTCAGCCCATTCACAAGCTTGTAATGCATTTTCTGTATCTAAAACCAATAAACCATTACGCACATATTCTGGATCAATGTGACTATATTGGCGTAGATTTTTAATAAATTTAGGGTAGTGTTTTTGACTCCACCTTGCCAATACATTCACTGCATGAGAAAAACGCCATGGATAAAGTGGAGAAATAATACCACCACCTGCCCAAGACGATTCTTTCCCAACACAGCGTTTATCTATGACAGTAACTTTTATACCTGCCTTGTGTAATTCTAAAGCCGTCAGCATACCACTGATACCACCGCCAATAATGAGACAATCCGTCATATTTATATGTCTATCCTTTACCAGAATTTCTTTTGAGTGATAAACTGCTGCCACGCAATTTCAAGTGCATTAAAATGTGCATATTGTTGATGAGCATACCAACCGTGTAAAAAATGACGTGCAGGCGCATCTTGGTCTAAGCCAGCTTGTGTCAATAATTGCATTGCAACATTAGCATCGTTTAGTATACCTAATTCATCTTGCAACTGCGACAATGTTTTAACATAAAGACGTGTTTCATCACAAGGATAAAGTTCAGCAAAAAAGCGGGTGCTATAACCTAGTTTTTTGACTTCAATTCGTATTTCATGGCGCTGTTCAGGTGCAATGGCGCGTAAATCTTCACCTTGTGCTAATACGAGTTGGCGATAAGTTTGTAATACTTCGCTAGCAAATTTAATAACAGGCGCATCTAATTGATGTAATTTTTTAGATTTTAAATCATTGCGCCATGCTTTTGTTGTCATCCATTCACCCAATTCTAATAACATTTTAGTATAACGAGGTGAACGAATAGCTTTACGTACTTCAACATACGCATTCAGTTGAATTTCTTTTGCTGTATGTTGCAATCCTTGTAACGTATGCGTGGTATCAAATTCTTGAATTTCTTGCAAGGTTAAATTAAATACATCCCAATCACGTGCGACACCTAACACTGATGTAATCCATTTAAATTCAGTCCATAAATGTTCATACGTTTTTTTAGGTATCAACGGTTTATAAACACTCAAACAAGAACGTAAACGCCGTAAACCAACGCGCATTTGATGTACACCTTCAATATCATCACCGTACAACACCATATCTTCATTAGCTTGCACTTGTTTCAAACATTGCCAAACAATGGTTTCAAAAACTGCTTCTGCGCTCATTTTTGGGATTAAACCATTACGTTTTTCAGCTTTATAATAAGACAATGGTTTTGCTTGATGTAAGGCATAACCACGTTGTGCTTTACTTTTAGCTTCAAGACTTAAAGGCACTGTTTCCAAAAATTGCTTGGCAACTTCAAATAATACCTCTGGATCACCAGATTTTAATTCTAATTCTATTTCACTAATCGGTGCATGACTATCATTCGTTATAATCTCTCCCTGATCTAACGCAATTTCAATATGATTAGCACTGTCTAATTGTATATGTAAATCCCATGTAATACGGGTAAAATCAGTAGTGAAAATGGGTTTAACTTTTTGGCGTTTTTTTACTTTTTGTAAAATAGGTGGCAAAGCTTCTTTTGGAAAACGTTCATATTCTGGCAATTCTCTTTCAATTTCATTTTCCCATTCTTGACGTTGATGCAATCCACCAATGCTACTACCTGCTGTTTTAATGGTTTGTAAATAACGTTCACCTATTTTTCTAACACGTAAACCAATACCTTGATTTAATAATTCATATTTTTTAGTATCAAAGTAAGTATTATATAAATGTTGTGGTTCACTTTGTGTTGCAGTCTGTAAAAGTGGATGTTGCATAAATTTATCCTTATCTTCAGGATGAATACGCAACTTGAGTTCAGTTTCGGTCGCCATTTTTTTCTCTTTCTCAATAATACGCTATTAAGTATTTATAATTATGACATTGAATTGCAAGGAAATAAAATAGTTATATTAAATCTAGTAAAAAAATTAGATTTTAAATAGTCTAACAGTACAAAGCAATGCTAGTATTTATTTTTATTCCTTAACAGCAACAACGCATCATGAAGTTTTCAGTTATAATAATGGCAATTATTTAATTTTTTATTTATCTTTAAGAAAAAAGCTAATAAATCATGTCAATTGCATATTTAAATAACGAATTTATCCCACTTTCAGAAGCAAAAATTTCTGTTTTAGATCGTGGATTTATTTTTGGTGATGGTGTTTATGAAGTGATTCCTGTTTATGCAGGGCGTTTATTTCGTTTAAAAGAACATTTACAACGCTTAGAAAATAGTTTAAATGGCATTAAATTAGCCAACCCATTAACCCAAACAGAATGGGAAACTATTTTAAATGAGATTATTGAACGCAATGGGGGTGGTGATCAAAGTGTTTATTTCCAAGTAACACGTGGTGTTGCACCGCGTAAACATTATTTTCCTAAAAATACACCATCGACTATTTTTATCATGAGTCAACCTTTTGTTGACCCTAAACCATCAAAAGGCATTAAAGCAGTCACTTTGCCTGATAGTCGTTGGCAACATTGTAATATTAAATCGATTGCCCTATTAGCCAACGTACTTTTAACGCAGCAAGCGGTTGAAAATGAAGCAGGAGAAACTATTTTAATTCGTGATGGTTATGTGACTGAAGGCGCGTCAACGAGTGTATTTGTCGTTAAAAATGGTGTGACAAGTACTCCACCAGAAGGACAACATATTTTAAGTGGGATTACGCGTGATTTAGTATTAGAAACCATGCGTGCCGCAGGTGAAGCTTGTGAAGAACGCCCTATCTTAGAAAAAGAATTATATGAAGCAGATGAAATTTGGGTTACTAGTTCAACGCGTGAAATTATTCCAGTAACGATGCTTAATGATCAGCAAGTAGGTAATGGGCAACCTGGTCTTATTTGGCAAAAAGCATGGCAATATTATCAAGATTATAAACAAACGTTACGCACAACATCATGACAGAAATAGAAGAAGATAGCCCTTTTACTTTTCCCTGTGATTTTCCAATCAAAGCAATGGGATTAGCGACTGACGATTTTGAGGCATTAGTGGTGAGTATTGTACGACAACATTGTCAAGATTTGGGCGAAAATGCAGTCAAAACGCGCCCAAGTAAAACAGGTAAATATTTAGCAGTGACCGTCACTATCGTCGCACAAAGTAAAGCACAATTAGATGCAATTTATTTGGCATTAAATAATCATGAACGTGTTTCAATGACACTTTAAGCAAAAAATTCAAGGACTTACATGGCACAATATATTTTTACAATGAATCGAGTGGGCAAAATTGTTCCACCCAAAAAAGAGATTTTAAAAGACATTTCTTTATCCTTTTTCCCAGGCGCAAAAATTGGGGTACTTGGCTTAAATGGCTCAGGTAAATCTAGTTTATTACGCATTATGGCAGGTGTCGATAAAGACTTTATTGGAGAAGCTCGTCCACAAACGGGTATTAATATTGGTTATTTACCGCAAGAACCACAACTTGATCCCAATAAAAATGTGCGTGGTAATGTCGAAGAAGGCGTAGCGGAAGTTAAAGATTTACTCAAGCGGTTTGATGAAATTAGTTTGAAATTTTCAGAACCGATGAGCGATGATGAAATGAATGCCTTGCTTGAAGAACAAGGACAATTACAAGATGCCATTGATGCGGCAAATGGTTGGGAATTAGATCGCACGTTAGAAGTCGCTGCTGATGCCTTACGTTTACCTGATTGGGAAGCAGATGTCACGAAATTATCAGGCGGTGAAAAACGTCGCGTAGCCTTATGTCGTTTATTATTATCTCATCCTGATATGTTATTACTTGATGAGCCCACTAACCATTTAGATGCAGAATCGGTAGCATGGTTAGAACGCTTTTTACAAGATTATTCAGGTACTGTGGTTGCCGTAACGCATGATAGATATTTCCTAGATAATGCTGCAGGTTGGATTTTAGAATTAGATAGAGGGCGTGGTATTCCTTGGGAAGGTAACTATTCTTCGTGGTTAGATCAGAAAGAAAAACGCTTAGAACAAGAAGAGCGTCAAGAATCTGCCCATCAACGGACTATTAAACATGAATTAGAATGGGTACGGACTAATCCTAAAGGTCGTCAAGCTAAGAGTAAAGCCCGTCTAGCCCGTTTTGAAGAATTAATGAGTCAAGATTTCCAAAAACGCAATGAAACGCAAGAAATCTACATTCCACCTGGTGAACGTTTAGGTGATATGGTGATTGAAGCGAAAGGAATTAATAAAGCGTTTGGTGAACAAGTTTTAGTTGAAGATTTGAATTTTAGTTTACCACCAGGCGGGATTGTCGGTATTATTGGCGCAAATGGAGCAGGTAAAACGACGTTATTCCGTATGATGATGGGGGTAGAAAAACCTGATGCAGGCGAAATGACAATCGGTAAAACGGTGCAACTCGCCTATGTTGATCAAAGTCGTGATGCCTTAGATGATAGTAAAACGGTATGGGAAGAAATTTCTGACGGGCAAGATAATATTATCGTCGGTAAATATAGTATTCCTTCACGTGCTTATGTGGGACGTTTTAATTTTAAAGGCTCCGATCAACAAAAACATATTAAAGATTTATCAGGTGGAGAACGTAATCGGGTTCACTTGGCTAAATTATTAAGAAGTGGTGGTAATGTTTTATTACTTGATGAACCTACCAATGATTTAGATGTGGAAACGTTACGAGCTTTAGAGGAAGCATTATTAAATTTCCCTGGTTGTGCGGTTGTTATTTCGCATGATAGATGGTTCTTAGATCGGATTGCCACGCATATTTTAGCGTTTGAAGGCGATAGTCGCGTGACATGGTTTGAAGGTAATTATTCTGATTATGAAGCTTACCATAAACAACAAGTCGGTGAAGATGCCGCAGCACCACATCGTATTAAATACAAGAAGTTACATATTTAATCTATAATATTCCTCGTTACTGAATGCTAACTTGGTTTGGTAACGAGGTAAATAACATGTTTAATAATGTAATTTTAAACGACTTGCAATTTTGTTGAATAGCCCTATTTTGGCTGTTTTTTCATGTTTAGACGTAGTTAATACTTTTTGTGGATTAATATTAATTAAATCTGTGACTAAAGCGGCATTGTAAAAACCAATAACCACTTCTCGTGATAATTGTGTTTTTACGATAACATCTTTTAGCGAAGTGACTTGGCCTGCCATGATAGAGGCTAGTTTTAAATGTTCTGGTGTAAAATCCAGACGGGTTAAATTTGGCCAAGCATTGAGTTGTACGGGTACATCATCAGAATTCCCTTCTAATAATTGTCCATGTGAACCAAATAAAGCGGCACTCCATAATATATTTTTTAATGGCAAAATCATTTGTCCTTTTGCCAAAATCTCAAAATCACTGTTTGAAATGGTTTTGCTAATAATAGGATGAGAATAATTATGTGTAATTTCACGTAATATTTTTCGAGAAGCAGACGTTGCAATAATACCTTGTTCAGCATTTACATATAAAGCAGGATGTGGATGGCAAAAAACTTGGCAGATTGTTTTATTTTGATGAATCTGTAACAACGTGAAAAATAAGCTATCTTTCAAATCAACGTGTTTCGCCGAACTTTTACTAGATTGTTGTATTTCTTTAGTATTAAGTGGTTTGGCAAGCACTTCTTGACTTAAATCATCTAACGTATCACGTAGGGTTTGAACGCGTACAGGTTTTCTAAAAATTGCGTGTTGATGTTCCTGAAGCACGTCATGTGAGAGTAACAGTAAAACTTGGGATTTATTAACGTTGAAATTCTGGTAAAACTTTTTACCTTCTTCAGTATCCATGTCTACAATAATAATTTGCCCACTTAAATCATTTTCTGCTAATAAAGAAGCCATAAATTCACTTTTGTTAAGTAAATTAATAGCCACTTTAAGTACGGACTTATCAGTTGTTGTTAAGGCAACAGTTGATATTTTAATCGTAGTTTGTTCAGACATGGTGGATTCCTAAAAGCCTTCCCTACATTTGTATAATTTTTTTTGGTATTAACAGATTATTCTGGTATAAGGTAATCTAAAGTATATTTTTAGGCAAGATTTATACCTTATTATCAAATTAAATATATTTTAATAATATTAGCATTATATACTATTATTCAAAAGTATTAGGCAGTATATGTCAAGGTAAACATCGCATCTCCATAACTAAAAAAACGATATTTTTTTGTTACAGCATGTTGATAGGCGTTTAATACCGCTTGTTGTCCTGCCAAAGCACAGACTAGCATTAATAAAGTTGATTCAGGAAGATGAAAATTTGTTAATAAAGCATCTACTGTGTTGAAATGGTAACCTGGCGTGATAAATAAATTTGTTTCACCATAATAAGGTTCAATGTGACCTGATTGTGAAGCGGTTTCTAAGGCGCGTATGCAAGTTGTACCGATAGCAATTACACGTCCACCACGTTGTTTAGTTTGTTTAATTTGTTCGCACACTTGTGGTGATACTTCCACGCGTTCTTTATGCATGACATGATCTTTTAAATCAGCAACACGAATCGGTGAAAATGTACCCGCACCAACATGTAGTGTGACAAAAGTGGTTTCGATACCTTTTGCACGAATTTGTTCTAAAATAGCATTATCAAAGTGTAAACCTGCTGTGGGCGCGGCGACTGCACCACGTTGTTTTGCAAATACAGTTTGATAACGTGATTTATCTTCATGAGTATCATCACGTTTAATATAAGGTGGAAGGGGAATATGTCCAATGGCATCTAAAATTTCATAGGTATCACGTTCATCTTGAAATATCAATTCAAAAAAATTATCTACGCGTTTTTCAACAATTGCAGTAATATCTTGATCTAAATGTAACACTGTTTGCAATTTTGGTGATTTACTTGCGCGAATTTGCGCCAAAATTCGTTTATCATCTAAAACTCGTTCAACTAAAATTTCAACTTTACCACCCGTGGCTTTAGAACCAAACAAACGTGCAGGTACGACGCGTGTATCATTAAATACTAGTAAATCATTGGGTTTTAATAAATCTGGAAAATGGGTAAATTTTAAATCTTGAATTTGCTGTGTTTTTGAATTGAGATAAAGTAAGCGACTGGCAGTGCGTGGTTCACAAGGATGTTGTGCAATTAATGCTTCAGGTAGTTCAAAATAAAAATCTTGGCGTTGCATGTTGGTTAGCTCATTTAAAAATTAAAAAAACCTCGAAGAAGGCGAATTATCTACGAGGTTTAAAACGAAGTCAAAATATAATATACGTTTACGATAAACTATTTAGCATATTTTGTGCTTTTTCTTTTTGTTCATCATCACCTTCAGCTAAAATTTCGTCTAAGACAGTACGTGCATTATCAGCATCGTCCATATCTATGTACATTTGAGCAAGATCAAATTTACCAGAGACTTCATCGCCTAAATCCAAGTCAAGATCATCACCATCTAAACTTAAACTATCACCATCTTCTTCGTTAAGCTGTCCTAATAAACTGTCTAAATCATCATCACCGTCTAAATCCAGACTGAGATC
>Ga0180430_10004014_pt1 | contig 12534 bp, 9 predicted proteins | sample SS_ome_9_FD_132999 | JGI IMG/M metagenome (GOLD analysis project Ga0180430, IMG submission 132999) | Hypersaline lake sediment archaeal communities from the Salton Sea, California, USA - SS_1_S_2 metaG | ecosystem: Environmental > Aquatic > Non-marine Saline and Alkaline > Hypersaline > Sediment... | reverse complement strand
TCGTACCAGATTTCCCCTTCATCCACCTCAATGAGCCCGGCAATGGACTTAAGCAAGACGGTTTTACCTGAACCACTGCGACCAATGATCAGATTGCATTTACCCTGCTCGAATCTGGCGCTAACATCATTTAGCACATATTCCCCGTCATAGCTTTTAAAAAGATTCTTTACCTCTATCATGACAGAATGGTTCGGGTGAGAATCAAATTGGCCAGCAGAATTAGAATGCTTGACTGAACCACCGCCTTGGTACTGGACCGGCCCACTTCCACTGCTCCTCCTTTAACAAAGTATCCGTAATAGGACGAGACGGTAGTGATGATGAAGGCATAAAAAACAGTCTTCGTCAGGGCATAAGCAATGTAGTAGGGGTAGAAGGCGTATTGTATGCCGTAAATGAATTCCGATGGCGGGATAATATCGGCCAGAACACAGGAAAGATATCCCCCGGCCAGTCCCACTATGATGCTAAGCAGACAAAGGATGGGAAAAAAGAGAACTGAGGCAATCACTTTGGGCAGTATGAGAAAGGAGGCAGAATTTACCCCCATCACCTCCAGAGCGTCGATTTGTTCAGTTATGCGCATCATGCCCAGCTCAGAAGCAATGCTGGAGCCAACCTTCCCGGCCAGGATGAGGGCCACCATGGTGGAAGAGAATTCGAGCAGGAGCGAATCACGAACCGTTACTCCAATCAGATATTTGGGCAGGAGGGGATTTTCGATGTTGAAATTGGTCTGTATGGTTATCACTGCGCCCACAAACAAAGAAATGATTACTACGATAGAAAAGGAGTTGATGCCTGTCTTTTCTATTTCCCGCATGGTTTGGCGATAGAGAATGGCATGTTTTTCCGGTCGACTGAAAGCCCTTTTCAGTAAAATAAAATAGGCGCCTATTTGAGCAAGTATCTGCATCGAGCGGATTCAATTTTATGTAATATATCAATTATTGTGTAAAACATCAGGTGAGTCTGAAGAGTTAATTAAAAAGCCCTTATATTTAATGTAGATAGCCCTACAGGCATCCCACAAAACTTCCTTTGAAATAATGGATAAAAACAATTACTGTGTGATTATGGCTGGCGGAATAGGAAGCCGTTTCTGGCCTCTTAGTAAAGCAAAAAAGCCAAAGCAATTTCTCGACATACTTGGTACCGGAAGAACTCTATTGCAGCAAACCTTCGACCGATATATTAAAATTATGCCTGCTGAGCACATTTATGTGGTCAGTAATTTGGAATACAGAGAACTGGTTGTGGAGCAGCTCCCGGAGCTTCCCGAAGAGAATGTACTTTCAGAGCCTTTAAGAAGGAATACCGCCCCCTGCATCGATTATGCCAACTTCAGGATTCACCGTGAAAATCCCGATGCAAAGGTAGTCGTAGCGCCTTCCGATCATTTGATTATCAAAGAAGAGGCTTTTTTAAGCGCTGTAAAACAGGGCCTTGATTTTGTAGCTTCAAACGATGCCCTGCTCACCATGGGTATTGTACCAAGCCGACCCGAGACAGGCTATGGTTATATTCAGTCCAAAGGGAAAAAAGTAAAGGGATATGAGTCCACCGGGTTGAGGAAGGTAAAAACCTTTACGGAAAAGCCCAATCTGGAGCTGGCAGAAATATTTCTCAGCAGTGGTGATTTTTACTGGAACGCAGGAATATTCTTCTGGTCCCTGAAAACCATCATGAATTCTTTTGAAATGCATCTGCCCGAAATCCATAACCTCTTCAAGGAAGGCGTGGAAATCTATGGTAGCGAACAGGAGGAGGAATTCATTCAAAAAACCTACGGTAACTGTCGTAATATAAGCATCGACTATGGAGTCATGGAGAAAGCCGACAATGTCTATGTGCTGATCTCCGAATTTGGCTGGTCGGATCTGGGCACCTGGGGCTCACTCTATGAACAGCTGGTGAAGGATGAAGAAGAGAATTCCATCACCGGGAAACATGTCTTTATGTACGAATCCTCGGGAAATATTGTCAATGTTCAGGATGATATGCTGGTTGTATTGCAGGGTCTGGAGGATTACATAGTGGTACAGAATGAAAATATTGTGATGGTTTGCAAGCGGGAGGATGAGCAAAAGATCAAACAATATGTAAACGACATCCGGACCGAGATCGGAGAGGATATGATGTAGTCGCCTATACTGTTTCTCAGCTGAATTTTCTCGTTATACTCGAATATATAGGCTGATTCAACAGCATAGGCTCCCTGGGTAAGCCTTTTTTCTACCCACCCATTTTATTTCCGGAAGGCAATTATTATCCCCGCAGTTACGAGGGGGGGTAGATTTCTGCCTTAGGGAAATAAAAAAAACCGCACCTGAATAGATGCGGTTTGAATATCTTGAAGGACGATCCTAATACTCCCAGAGGTCGTGTTCTGCAACCATCAGATCGTTCTTGATCCTTTCAGCCTCCAGCAATACATCCTGACCCAGTTTGTAGTCGTTCAGCATTCTGTTACCGAATTCGTTGGATTCGGCTATGATGGTGCTGGAAAACCTGCGCTGCATAAACAAGTCGTCAAAGGAGATGGCCTGGGCGTCGTTCCTTGGATTGTAAACCGCATGAGTGGCAAACAACCTGCGGCACTGCGGGAAGCTAACCACAAAGGGGATACGTTGCCTGGGTGAGGGCAGAAGCTCTCCTGTGACCTCATCGTAGCGCTGGTAGTAAATCGGTGCAATGGCCACAATGCGGACATTCATGGTAGAATGCTGCTTGTCGAAATACCACTGCTCCTGGACCTGCCATTGCATAATATCAGTCATACCCTGCTGCACTTCCAGGAAGTTGCCATTGTCATCATAGACACTGTCTCCGCCCGATTCACGATAAATATTCTCCAGGCTGCTTACCTCTGCGAAAGGATCTTTCCAACCGGAAATGACATTCCACTTATAGGGGGTGATCTCTTCACTTTTGATCCCTTCCATGATGAGTCCGAACAGGCTGTAACGTTCCCCATCGCTCATAGATCCCTCCAGGGGGTAACGTAAGGGCATGTTCTGACGGTGCCTCAGATCGATGGCGCGCCAGATATCTTTCGCCCACATAACATCCGCTTCCCTGATATAGGGATAGGGAACGGGTTTTTTCTCGGGAATAATGGTTTCTGATTTATACACATCCGTTGAGGGTGTATACGTGTTTATCACCGGCGCATTTCCCGGAGAAACCGTTTGCGCTGATAAGGAAAAAGTCCAGATTGCCAGGACTACTGCTCCAAATAAATACCTTCTTGCTTTCATCTTATCGTACAGTTATGGTAATGCTATTGAGATTTCTTACTACACCGTCGGGTCCGGAGGCCTTGACCTTTTCGATCATGATTCTTTGTCCGGATCTTAATTGACGGAAAATGGCTTTTTGCTGGGAAGTGAAGCGTTCTCCATTGGATGGCAGGGAACTCCAAATTCCCCCCTGTCCCTGGAAAGCAACTTCAAAGGACTGCACTGTATAGTCCACTTCAAATACAAAGTCTTCGGCTTCCGCATCGACAACTTGCAGCTGAGAGAGTCGGCCTACAGTCAGGGCACCTTCCGAACCGGCGATCCCTTGAACTTTGGCATCGGGCTTGGGCAGGTCATAGACCCTGAAATCCTGCCGTGTCATTAGTTTTTGTGAACCGTCCACATTGGCATATACACTAACCGTGGCAACGTCTCTGCCCACACCTGGTTTTACCTCGTATCTGCCTACTCCTGTCCTGCGTATGTTACCCGAGGAAATCCTCGCCTGAACATCGCTTTCAGGAACTCCCCCTGCCGAAATGGCTACGGGATTAGGTATTCCCCTATAGAAGACGTTCATACCAGTAGCTGAAACGGTGGCGGTGGCCTGACCCACTTCAAATTCTGCGGTAAAAGGTTTGGAGGTTATCTGCCCATCCTGTTCGATGGAAATGGTACCTCCCCATTTACGGATACCGATGTTGTTGTAGGTGGTAGAATAGATACCCATACCTGCATCAGTTTCCAGAATGGTTCCGTCCTCCAGTTCCACTTCGGGGATGTTTGTGGAGTCATAGGCAGCCAGAAAGACTCTGGCACGGTATTCCTGTCCCGTGAACACATAATTGGAATTGGGAATAACTACAGGAGTAATCACATTCACCTTGAAGTCACCTGCATCTATCTGTCCCAACAGGAAGTTGAGCATCTCGGCTTCCACATTACGCACGTCACCCTGCATCTTGGAAAGAATGGTGATGACAGAAGCAAGCGGAAGGTGTTCAAAGTAGGTGGATTCCCAGGTGGGAGTCACACCCTTTTTTGCGTGAAGATGTAAATCTTCAGGAACCTCGGTACTTAAGGTTGCTTCCAGGGTTTCCACTATGCCGCCGTATTTCTCTTTTTCGTCAATCATAGAAAGGAGAAATTCCCTGTGATCTTCAATTTTTTGCTTTAGCTCGGCACCTTTCTTATTAAGGATCATTACCTCTGCAGGGGTGTTGGTATCGTCTTTTACGCCCACATCGGCCAGGTGAACCTCACCGTCATGAATGGCTTCCTCATCCTTTTTGGAAACAATTTCCACTTTACACTCATTCATGAACTCGTACAGTTCATCTGAGCGTGTTTTTAATTCTTCAGCTTTGGTCTTCCAGTCACCCACCTTTTCGGGATTCTGCTCGTAGGCTATGTTAAACTTGCTGTAAAGACCTTCGTTTTTTGCCGCAAAATTTTGAATGGTAGTTGTGAGCCCCCCATCCACCAGGGTAAATGCATCGAGCACTTCTTTTGCTACATTCAGTGCCAGCATCGCTGTCAGCACCAAATACATCATGCCGATCATTTTTTGTCTCGGTGTTTCTTTACCGTGTCCCATAGATCAGTGTTAAGGGGTTCTTTACTTCTTTCTGATGCTCATGGCAGTGAGCATATTGCCATATACATTGTTCAGTTCAGAAAGACTTTCGCTGAGCTTCACAATCTCGCTTTTGTATTTTTGTGTTTCTTCGACAGATACCTGAAGGCTTGTAATCATTTCATTCAGGCCTTTATATACTCCAGCAGTACCTTGTAAATGCTCTTTGCTACCCTTCACCTGCTCGGTATAGGAAGTGTTCAGTTCTGCCAGATTCTGATTAAGTGTGGCAAGTTGATCGTTGAACTGCTTCTGACTTTGGGAGATGTTGCTATGCTCCTCTTTCACTTCACCCGACATGGCCTCGTAGGTGGCAGTGAGGTTGGCGCTGGATGCGGCAAATTTATCTGCAATGTCCTTTCCTTTTGCGTCGATCAGGGAGGCTGTGTTTTTATAGCTTGCTGCAAGGGTATTTACAGACTCATTCAGTTCCCCGGTATTGCTGCCGTAAGCAGTGGCCACGTTATCCATTTTTTCAGCGGCCGTTCCCATCTTATCGAAATAAGTTTTGGTGGCCAGCGAAGCATTTGTAATGTCGCCGATGGTCTCCGTGGTGGAGGAGATGGTGTTCAGGTGCTTGCCAAGGCTCCTCACATCCTCTGCGTTAATCTGGGATTGCTGAAACAGCTCGTCAAATTTTTGCAGTCCAACATTTCTGTCTGCAATTGCCTGTTCTTTGTATTCATCAATTTCATCGGGGTCAGACATTCCGGCCAATTCAGGATAGACCAGTGTCCAGTCCAGTTCCTCGTGGAGGGGCTCAAAAGCCGAGAAGAAAAAGATGACGGCTTCAATCAGAAGTCCTGCAGTCAATGCCGCACCGGCTCCAGGCCAGTGCTGAATCTTGAAGAGTGCTCCTACGATTACAATGGAGGCTCCGAAACCATAGAGTTTGGCCGTGAAACTCTTCCAGCCCGAACTTTGAACTATTTCTGTAATTCCCATTATGTAAAGTATTTAATTATTGACCAGTGCTTAATTATTGATCACCTAAATAAGAACGAACACACCTGAAACCAATGTAAGATTTGGTAGAATCCTGGTATTCGAAGGCACGGCTACTCACCTGGAGATAATAAGCTACATCTTTCCAGGATCCACCCCTGACTACTTTACGTTTCATTACAGCAGGCTCGTCGGGGCTGGCGTTGTAGTTATAATAAGGGTTCATGTCGTGAGAGAACACATAGGCTGAAGGATCAAAGGCAGTAATGGTCCACTCGGCAACATTACCCGCCATGTCATAAAGTCCATACTCGTTGGGTACTCCATAGAAGCCCACCCTGGAAGGATACATGGATCCATCATCGGTATAATTTCCGCGCAAGGGTTTGAAGTTGGCTATGAAACAACCCAGCTTATTACGCAGGTAAACGCCTCCCCAGGGATACATGCTGTGATCCAGTCCACCTCTGGCTGCAAACTCCCATTCTGCTTCGATGGGGAGCCTGTAGTCCTGAACGATGGGTTGTCCGCTCTGGACAAGAGCCTGATTCAGGTAGTTAGTTCTCCAGATACAGAATGCATTGGCCTGTTTCCAGCTAACTCCCACAACGGGATAGTTATCATAGGATGGAGAGGAGAAATACATGTTAGTCATGGGCTCGTTGAAAGAGAAAGTAAAGTCCCTTACCCAAACGAGTGTGTCGGGGTAAACAAGAACCCAGTCTTTGTTTACAAAGGAGGAACGCCCGGAAATATCTTCCCGTTCACCAGTGGGCCTTGTGACAGTTCCTTCATAGGTCACCACCGGATCGGCATTGCCACCTGTATAATCAAGGCGGAATCCGTTGTTAGGATTGGCTGCCTGTACAAGGTCTACCCAGTAATAGTTATAAATCAGTTTGGTGGGATTGATCTCCCTGAAATAGAGAGAAAGCCTTTCTTCACCGGTGTAGTATAGCTCAAGGTCTTCAATGATCTGGGTAATATTACCCTCCTTATCCTTGGATACATCCAGAGGAGTATCCCAGTCGATAATGGGATCGCCGTTCATATCCTCATAGGGCTGATCATCCCTGTCCTTAAGGATGAAATCATCAATGCCCTGCATGGCTAGTTCTTTCCGGATAATAGAGTCACGTACCCAGAACACATATTGTCTGTATTCATTATTGGTAATCTCCGTTTCGTCCATCCAGAAAGCATCTACGGCAACAGTCCTTGCGAGACTGTTTTGTGTCCATGTAACATCCTGGTCACTGGGACCCATAACAAAAGAGCCATTCGGGACAGCTACCATGCCAAAGGGATCGGGTTCGGCATAAGCCTTCCGTCCATCAACTCCTACCAATTCTCCCGAGTTATAGGAACTACAACTTCCAATGAGAATCGCAACAACAACAAGAATCACTAATCGTTTCATAGCATATCGCTTAATAGGTGCAAAACCAACGTTTTCTTACCTGTTTTTAGTATTCAAAACAATCAAAAGCAAAAATAAATTATAAAAATCTAATACTCTTATACTTTTGGGGACTCTTATCAACACTCAGATCGAAGCAGTATCGAACTGTGACTTCATGAGACCCGCTATTATATTTCATTAGGGGCGAAAGTTCAAAATCGTAGGAATAACCGATCATGATCCCGTTCAGCATCTCAATGCCAAATAGGGCTGTCAAAGCCCCCCCCACTGTATAGGAAACTCCTCCCCAGAATCTTTTATTGTATCGAAGGTTGGTATTCAGGTATATAAGATTGGACCTTAGATCACTCTGTACCATGAGTGAAGGCATAATTTCGAACATGGGATTGGCCAGCTGGATATTGTAACCTGCCATCAGATAATAATGCCTGATCAATTTGGTTTCTGCAAGTTCTTCCGGGTAACGAAAGGAGGTTTGATTCAGATGGGTGGTAGAAAGCCCCACATAAAGCTTTTCGGTGCTATAATGTACGCCCAGGCCCATATCGAAACCGAAGACACTTCCCCCGTTTTTCGGGATGGCATCATCCGTATCGGGTGTAATGATGTCAGCGCCGTTCCAATCTGGAGTCAAAGCCTGGTTGGCCAGTCCCACATTGGCACCTATGCCCAGGCTACCCTGTCCAAGGTCCATTCGGAATGCATAGGAGGCACTAAATAAAAAGTCGTTATTAAAAGCCAGGTTATCGTTCATGAAACTAATGCCTACCCCATGGGTCCTACCCAGAAGATTGAAAGGCATATTGGCAGTAAAAATGGTTGTGATGGGTGCATCAGGCAGACCGGTCCACTGGTTGCGGAAGGCAGCCCCCAGACATATTTTATCTGAGCTTCCCACTGCCCCGGGATTGTAGAAGGGCGCCAGAAACATATTCTGACTGAATTTCGGGTCCTGCTGGGCCTGAATATTCAGAGAAATTGCTCCTAAAACTAATATGTACACCAATCTCTTCATGGGCTCTCCTAAAGCGCCTCCGGGCTTAGTTTCCTCAGCTGTTACAGCTTAGGTAAAATAAGTAAAAATTGTTCGACATCACAAATTTTGTTAACAGCAGAATGTTTATAAACCCAGGCCTTTTAACAGGCCTTTAACTTTATGATTCCATTTCGTTGCCGAGCCTGTGCAAAAATCGCCACCAACGGTCGGGGATCTCCTGATTACAGGCCTGCTGGTAATCTTCATACGAACAGGAAACAAAAAAGTTATATCCAGAGACAGGATTCTTTACAGGAATTTCCATCCACCATCTGTCGGAGAGGGTGCTTTTGTGAAAAATGATGTCGTGACCGGCGGCGTTCAGAGCCACAATGAACTTCTTGATGTGTTCAGGAGTATCCACCGGATTCTCACGGATACGGTGCGAAAGGCCCTCCAGGAAATACCAGGCCGCCTGGGCTGTGAGGTGTGAAGTCTGGCCATTTATATCTGCACCGGGGACACACTCAAAAAAGCCAAGCACAGATACCATTTCGCTGAGTCCGGCATAGCGTGTGATCTGGCACAGTTCGTGCGAAAAGAATCCATTGCTTGATGGAGTGGCGCTGCCAGGCGCATCGGAATGCCGGACAGCCCCCAGGTCAATGCTGATAAATTCGGAATCCCGTACCAGGGGTTCAGCTTCCTGTATGTTGCTTCGAACATCGCCGAGCCTGATGCTCTCCAGGTAGCTGTTTTCCAGCTGCCTGATCTGGTCGTCGGTAACGAAATAGGCCTGGTGTCCCAGGTTAGTCAGGCTGAATTGTTTGCCGGTTTTGGGATCCAGCAGGTGGTTCAGATAGTTGCGGGAGTTAAGAAGTTCGCTTTTTTCAGAGAAATCGAGCATGGAGTCAATGGTCAGCACCTGGTGCAAACCCGCATGTTTTTCCAGGGCATAAAACACACCCAGTCCCAAATCCTGAGAACCTCCCAGTATAATAGTGATCATGTCCCGTTCCTTCAAATCAAGCAGTACATCTCTCAGGGCGAAGTAGGTGTCGTTCATGGAACCTCCGTTCTTCAGGTTGCCCAGGTCGTAGATCTTCAGGTTCTTATCAATTTTACGCAGGAGATACAGTTTGCTCCGGATCTGGTCGGGCGCTTCCTGACTCCCTTTGATAAAGGCATGTCCATCCACCGGTACGCCTACAATGGCAACCTGGTGTTTATCCAGTTCCCGTATGGGTTGATCGGGGGTGTGGACCGAGATATGATGACTGAAGGATTCCTTGCCTTCCAGGTATTCGAACTGGGGCCTTTCCAGGCTGACAGGATCAAAATATCCATTTAGGTCCATTGGGGGCTGATTTTAAGGTTTATTTTTTGGTGCGGGACGCAGCCTTTTCAATAATCTCACGGCACTCCTCCAGGCTCAGGTCTTCCGGGGTAAGACTTTTTGGTATGCGGTAGTTCTTTTTATTGAAAGAGATATAGGGGCCATACCGTCCATTCAGAATGAGCAAGCCGGGTTCCTCATCGAATTGTTTGATATTGCGGTTTTCTTGCTGTGTACGTTTCTCGGTAATGATCTCGATGGCACGATCCTGTTCTATGGTATAGGCATCATCGGTCTTGGAAAGGCTGTAAAATTTGGACTTGTGGCGAACATAGGGTCCATATTTACCCACTCCAATAACCAGCTCTTCATCCTCGAATTGGCCAATGGTCCGGGGAAGCCTGAACAGAGCCAATGCTTCTTCCAGGGTAATGGTTTCCAGGCTCTGGCCCTTCAGCAAGCTGGCAAACCTGGGCTTGTCCTCGTCACTGGCTTCTCCAATCTGGGCGATGGGTCCGAAGCGTCCGATTTTCACGCTGATGGGCTTTCCGGATTCCGGATCGGTACCCAGTACCTTTTCCCCCTTGGACCGTTCGGAGGTCTGGGTGGCCGTATCCACCTTTGTATGAAAAGGAGTGTAAAAACGCTCAATCATGCTGGGCCAATCCAGCTCTCCTTCAGCAATTTCATCGAATTGCTTTTCCACAGAAGCAGTAAAATTGAAGTCCATGATATTCTGGAAATTCTGCTCCAGGAAATCATTGACGATAATTCCTATGTCGGTGGGGCTGAGTTTGTTTTTCTCAAATCCGAACTTCTCCTTTACCTGTTTGTGGCTCAGCTTATCCCCCTTAAGGCTTAGAACTGTGATCTCACGTTCGCTGCCCTGTCGGTCTTCTTTTACCACATATTCTCTTTGCTGTACGGTGGAAATGGTGGGAGCATAGGTGGATGGGCGGCCAATGCCCAGTTCTTCCATTTTCTTAACCAGGCTGGCTTCGGTATAGCGTGGAGGCTGCAGGGTGGTTTTTTCTGTGGCCTCAATAAAATCCCTTGTAAGTGTATCTTTCTCAATGACAGGCGGAAGCAGGCCCTTGGTTTCTTCCTCCTGTTCGTCGTCGGTGGACTCCATATACACCTTCAGGAATCCATCAAATTTAAGTACTTCACCAGTGGCCACAAACTTTTCAGGAGCCTGTGAGACCGCAATGGAAATGGTGGTCTTTTCCAGTTGAGCTTCACTCATTTGAGAAGCAATGGTCCTTTTCCAGATCAGTTCATAAAGCCGTTGTTCAGCTCTGCTTCCCTCCACAGTACTTTGATCGAGGTAGGTAGGTCTGATGGCTTCGTGAGCCTCCTGGGCACCTTTGGACTTGGTGGTGAAATTCCGGGTTTTCAGATATTTTTCACCAAAGCTCTCCTTGATTTTATTGGCTGCGGTGGAAATGGCCAGCTTGGACAGATTCACCGAGTCGGTTCTCATGTAAGTGATCTTTCCCGATTCGTAAAGTCGCTGGGCAACCGACATGGTCTGGTTTACAGAGAAACCCAGCTTTCGGCTGGCCTCCTGTTGCAGGGTGGAGGTGGTAAAGGGTGGGGCGGGATTTTTCTTCAGGGGTTTCTTTTCGACCTTTTCCACGCTAAACTCGCTATCCTTACAAAGCTTCAGGAAAGCTTCGGCCTCTTCGCGGTAAGCGAAACGTTTGTTCAGATCGGCTTTCATGGCAGATGTTTCTCCATTGGCGCCGGGAACTGTAAATTTTCCGGTCACGCGGAAATACTTTTTAGCAGAAAAGGCCTGTATTTCGCGCTCCCTTTCCACGATAAGCTTAACCGCCACCGACTGGACCCTGCCTGCCGAAAGTGAGGGCTTGACCTTCTTCCACAATAGCGGGGAAAGCTCAAAACCAACCAATCGGTCCAGCACTCTTCGAGCCTGCTGGGCATTGACCAGGCTGGTATCAATATGCCTGGAATTATCCAGGGCGTTCACAATGGCGTCTTTGGTGATTTCGTGAAACACAATCCGTCGGGTTTTTTCCTTATCCAGGGCCAGCTCTTCGAAAAGATGCCAGGCAATGGCCTCTCCCTCACGGTCTTCATCAGTTGCTAGCCAGACCATTTGAGATTTTTTGGCCAGGCCCTTCAATTCTTTTACAATCTTAGCTTTATCGGCAGGTACAACGTACTGAGGAGCAAATCCACCCTCCACATCTATGCCCAGATTTTTTTTGGCCAGATCCCGAATATGTCCGAAACTTGACTTTACCGTATAGTCCCCTCCAAGGAAACGTTCAATGGTTTTTGCCTTTGCAGGTGACTCCACAATTACCAGCTTCCCTATCATATTTTTATCTATACCCCCGTTAATAAATTGACCACAAAATAAATCAAATGAATGTCCATGTTCAAACCATTACTTCAAATAATTACTACTTTTGACCCAAAATCCGGCTATCCATGGACAAGAAACCCGGCAAAACTACGAAATATTTAATCATCCTATGGTCACTATACACACTACCCCTGGTATTGTTCATTGTGATCATGCTTTTGATAGGTCATGGCAAGATGGGCTTTATGCCTGATTTTGCACGCCTGGAAAATCCTCAATCCAACCTGGCTTCCGAGCTTATAACCGAAGACGGAGAACTGCTGGGCAAGTACTTTATTGAGAACCGCTCATTTGTGGATTACGAGGAGCTTGCTCCTCACCTGGTGGATGCCCTGGTGGCCACTGAGGATGTAAGGTATTACAAACATTCAGGTATCGATGTGCGCAGCCTCATGCGCGTGGCTGTGTTTACCGTATTGTTGGGTAAGGACGAAGGAGGCGGGAGTACTATAAGTCAGCAGCTGGCTAAAAACCTCTTTCCGCGAGATACTGCAGTTATCAAAACCAAGCTTGGGAGAACGAGCCGCCTCACCATTAATAAATTTAAGGAATGGAATACCGGCGTCAGACTGGAACGG
>Ga0180430_10004013_pt1 | contig 12535 bp, 11 predicted proteins | sample SS_ome_9_FD_132999 | JGI IMG/M metagenome (GOLD analysis project Ga0180430, IMG submission 132999) | Hypersaline lake sediment archaeal communities from the Salton Sea, California, USA - SS_1_S_2 metaG | ecosystem: Environmental > Aquatic > Non-marine Saline and Alkaline > Hypersaline >... | reverse complement strand
GCCCTCTACTACATCAAGCAGCATCCGAATTCCGGCCTGGTCATGAATATCTATATTCCGGGTTTTAAAGCCGGACAGGCGCTGGCCTTCAAAAAGGGGTCGCCGCTGCGCGACGAGCTCAACAAAATCCAGAACGAAATGAAAAAAGACGGCACACTTCTTGAGATTCACAAAAAATGGTTCGGTACCGAGCCCCCCAAGGATAGTTCCGTCATCAACATTGTCGCTCCTTACATGCCCAATGAAAAACCGGCAATGTAACGACTGCTGAAGAAGGGCAGGGCATCCTGACAATCCATCCCGTCAGGGTGCCCTATCTTCACGGGGATCCCCAAAAGATGACTTTAACCCTTTATGATTGTTATGGATCGACGTGAACCCGATGGCCGTATCACCTGATATCCAAAACAAATTCATGCGCACCCACCCGGCCTGGTCCTCCTGGTTCCGGAAACCTTCTATTATGGCGCTGTCGCTGGCCATACTGATCGCCTATGCGCTGTTCCTGCTGCCCGACAAAGAATCGGCTATCCCCGTATGGTTTTATACCAGCATCACTTTTTTTATCGTGTTGATCCTCGCCTACAGCGGCAGCATTCTGGCGGACAGGGAAAAACCCGAAGCACTGAAGATGGGTGTCGCCTTCATGCTGATAGCCGTGCTGAGCTGGTTGTTCCACCGCTATTCCGGCGCCCAGTGGCATCGCCTGGCGGATTTTTTCTTCAACTGGGAAAAATTGGAAGGCAACTGGTGGATCCTCTGGGAAGGTCTGGGCGTAACCCTTTTCTTAGCCTTCATATCGGGGATTGGCAGCGTCGTGGTCGGTTTGCTGATCGCTGTTCTGCGGACCTTGCACAGCCCCACCATGAATTTCTTTTTAAAGATCTACGTGGATGTTTTTCGATCGATACCGATGATCGTGGTGATGGTGATTTTCTTTTTTGCCATGCCATTTATGGGAATCTCGCTTGGTTCGATCGTATCCACCGTGTTGGCATTGTCGCTTGGCTATGGTGCCTATGCGTCCGAATGCTTCCGGGCGGGGATCGAGTCCGTCCATTCCGGACAGCTCGAGGCGGCACGCTCGCTGGGACTGTCGCGTTGGAAAACGATTTACAAAATCATCCTGCCCCAAGCCATTCCGGTGGTGATTCCACCGCTGACGGGCACCCTCGTGGCGATGTTAAAGGATACCGCCGTGGCATCGGTTGTGGCGGCGCCGGAATTGTTGAAGCGGGCCCGGGAGCTCTATACCAGCGAAACCAACCCAACCCCCCTGGTGGCTGCCGCATTGATCTATCTGGCCGTCTTGATTCCAATGGTGCGGGCGGTGAACATGCTCGAAAACAGGATGCAGAAAAAACGAAATGAGTAAAATGAACCTACCCGAAACCATGATCGAAGTTGTCGATCTGCACAAACGTTTCAAGGATCTGCATGTCCTTAACGGAATCAGTACGGTCGTCAAACACTCCGAGGTGGTCGCCGTTATGGGACCGTCCGGCAGTGGTAAAAGCACCTTTTTGCGCTGCCTGAACCGCCTGGAAGAGCCGACGTCCGGCCGCATCTATATTGAAGGGGTCGATATCATGGCCCCCTATATCGACATCAACCGGGTTCGCACCGAGATCGGTATGGTTTTCCAAAGCTTCAACCTCTTCCCGCATTTGAACGCCATCGAAAACATCAAGCTGGCCCCCATGAACGTGCGCAAAATTTCGAACAAGGAGGCCACCGAACGCGCCATGGCACTGCTGGAAAAGGTCGGTCTGGCGGAAAAGGCGACCGCCTATCCGGAACAACTCTCCGGAGGTCAGCAGCAGCGGGTCGCCATCGCCCGGGCCCTTGCCATGCAGCCGCAGATCATGTTTTTCGACGAACCGACCTCCGCCCTGGATCCTGAAATGATCGGCGAAGTGTTGGATGTCATGCGCACCATGGCCAAAGAAGGGATGACCATGATGGTGGTCAGCCACGAGATGGGGTTTATCCGGGAGGCCGCGGACCGCATCCTTTTTCTCGCCGACGGGTTGATCGTCGAAGATGGCACACCGGACCAAATTTTCAACCATTCCAAGCACAAGCGCACCATTGAATTTTTAGGAAAAATTCTCTAATCAGCGATTTAGGATAGACAGATACCCCATGGCTGATCCGAAAACCTCACAAACCGCCACCGGATTGTCCGATCTTAAAGACAAAATCGGTCACATTCCCATCATTCGACGCAACAGCTTCGTTTACGGCTTTCTTACGGTATTGATCCTGTATGGCGTTTTCCTGCTGCCATCGCGCGGTTCGTCCGGCACGGTCGATTTGGGGCGTATTGCCCTTTTTGGGGTGCTGCTCCTAATTTGGGCCATGATTGTTTTCACCGATGAACTTAAATCGGAAAAAATGAAGACCACTATGGTCTTCAGTCTCTTCATCATTGCCGGATGGCTTTATTACCGCTACTCGACGGCGCGCTGGGGTGAAATGGGCTTTTTGTTCTTCAATCTGGAGATGATCCAAAAAGCCTGGCCGACCCTGATGGAAGGTTTCTGGACGACCCTTCTCCTGGCCGTCGGTGCTGCGATCATGAGCACGATCGTCGGTTTGCTGCTGGCGGTTTTTCGCTCGTTCAACAATGCGGTGCTCAATTTTTTCATCATCGCTTACGTCGATTTTTTTCGGGCCATGCCGATCATCGTTTTGATGATGCTCATCTATTATGCGCTGCCGTTTATGGGGATCAGCCTGAGTGCCATCATGTCCGGTATTCTTGCGCTGGGGTTGAACAGTTCGGCCTATGTGAGCGAGATCTTCCGGGCCGGTTTTCTTTCCGTTAAAAAGGGACAGATTGAGGCGGCCAACGCTTTGGGACTCACCCCCATCCAAACCATGCGTCTGGTCATCCTGCCGCAAGCGTTCCGGGTGGTCATACCGCCGCTGGTGGGCAACTATGTTGCCAGCGCCAAGGATACGGCCCTGGCATCGTCGATTTCGATCATTGAACTCCTGAAAGCGGGGCTTTCCCAGAAATCCCTGCTGGCCAACCCGTCACCGCTGATTTTTGTAACGGCCCTTTACCTTGCCATGTTTTTACCGTTGACCCGGTTTTCCGGCTATCTCGAAAAGAAAATGAAAGCCAGCCAGCGACAGGTACGGTTATAGCCTCGAGAGCTGACGGGATGCCCGCCGCCATGATTGGCTTGAGCGGAACACCCTTGCCGCGTGTTCCGGTTTCGGCTTGCGATCCCTTTGATTCCGACAGGCAATTTTCGAAGTCCACAATATGGAATGGTATTTCAAATACAAATTGACAGGCCACCGGTTGAAAGCATAGGAGATCGATCGGATAGAACACCATCGTGACGCCCGTGTTCTTCAACCAGCAAACAGACAGAAGCGACAGGCCCTTTGCTTAAATTCCATCCCAATATGATCCATGACGCTAAACGAAGCATAGCGCCGCACGTGCTGAAGACGCCGATTCTGCATTCTGCCGCACTCAGTCGCCGCTGCGGCTGCCAGGTCTATTTAAAGATGGAGAATGCGCATGAAACGCCAATTTGACATTATCGCGGGTCCACCGACGAAGAACCTGCCGTTTTCAAGTGTTGTCGGATTTGAGAACCTGATCCTGGTGTCCGGCATGATCGGCCGTGATCCGGAGACCGGGAAAATCGCTGTCGGCGATATCGCCGAACAAACGCGACAGACCCTGTCCAATATCGATCACCAACTGGCCAAAGCCGGACTGTCCTTGCAACATGTGATCAAGGCCACCGTATTCATAACGGACATGGGGATGGTGCAAACAATGAACCAGGTCTACGTTTCGTTTTTCGAATCCGGTCTGCCGGCACGGAGCTGCGTTCAGGTCGTCGCCTTGCCGAATCCGGAAGCCCTTGTGGAGATCGAAGTGATGGCGCACCGTTAGGAATGGCGATTGAGATCCTCGAACCCTTTTCTCCACTTAATATAGAGAAGAACCGGAAATGACAAAATGAAACCATACCGTATCATCTACATGGACGCTTTTACATCGGCCCCATTTTCCGGCAATCCCTGCGCCGTATTGCCGGAGGCGGATGGCCTGACGGATCGTCAGATGCAGCAAATCGCTAGGGAGACCAATCTCTCCGAGACCGCTTTTATTTTGCGGTCCGACAAGGCTGCGGTTCGCGTACGGTATTTCATGCCCCACAAGGAGATTCCCTTCGCCGGGCACCCCACGATTGCCACGGCCATGATGCTGGTCCAGGAAGGAATGATTCCCGTCCAGCCGTCACAGGCGGTGATTGATTTTGAATTCAACATCGGCATCTTGCCGGTGGAAATTTACTTCGGTGCAGACGGAAAACCGCTCAAAGCGATCATGACACAGCAAAAACCATCCTTTACGCATGTCGTCGAAGCGGAAGATGTGACGAGATGCATGGGGATCGTCAAAGCAGATCTCATCAGCGAGGCTCCGGTGCAGGTCGTCAGCACGGGCGTACCGTTTCTCATGGTGCCGGTCAACGGGATGGCAGTCCTGAAAAAAGTGCGGATGGACTACTCCCGCTTTCAATCGCTGACAAAGCGCATCGGGGTCGATGCGGCGTACATGTTCTGCCTGGAGGGTGTTGAAAAAGATGCGGATGCGCATGGGCGGCTTCTTTCTTCAACGCCCGGTTCGGAAGACCCGTTTACCGGATCGGCGGTCGGGTGCCTGGGGGCCTATGTGGTGCAGTATGGACTTCTTCCCCGGCAGGAATTTACGGTGGAACAGGGCCATCTCATCGGGCGCCCGGGAAAAGGCACGATCAAGGTGGGCGGTTCGGTCGGTGACATCCAATCGGTCAAGGTCGGTGGGTGTGCGGTTAAAACATTGGACGGCGTCATTTATGCACCAAACTGATTTTGTATTACCCCGACATGATCAATGACAACAATCTTATACGGGAAGGAGTGTAACATGACGGAAATTTGGGAACGGGATGCGGTAACGCCCGACGAATATCACTATGTCGAAGCCATACGCGGACGCGAATTTATTATCAGACTCACCACGGGTGCCGATGTTTTCCTGGCCATTCAAAAATTTGCCATCGACAACGATATCACGTTTGCCAAGATCCATGCGGCGTTCATGGGCGGGCTGCAACCCGCCAAGTATCTGGTATGGGCACCGGACACGACCGATCCTGACAACTGGCACAAGGAAGCGGTTGCCACCACGGCCAATTTGAGCATGGTGCTGGCATTTGGCGGGATGATTCATCCGCGGCCTGGTAAAGACGGGAAACCGGAACCGTTTCCGGCGATCCATTTTGTTGCCGGCGGCGCTTGGGACTGCCCGACCTTCGGCGGACACTTGGAGCAGGGCAGCATCGTCAAAGGTGTGCTGGAGTGTTTTATCACTGAGATCAAGGGCATAGAGACCCTGTCTCCGGTTGAGCGCGTTTACGTCGACGATGAATACCCGGAAAACTGGTACAAAAAAATATCCTGATGTTAATCGGCATTGGATGGGATGGTTTGCACCACGCGGTGAAAATCGTTTTCTATTGATGCGGTGAGACCATCCCGTCGACCATAACGCGTTGTCTTCGCCGATCGCATAAAACTGGCGGTTGGAATCCCCTGCCACCTGCAACCATAAGGCTACGGTCAACGAGATGATGGGGGCCTTTAAATGAAATCGACCATCAAGGTTTTTCAGGTGCTTGAAACCCTCTGCGGGGGAAAGGCGGCGGGCGTAACCGAACTCAGCAACCAGCTCGATATCAAGCCGAGCTCCATGCACCGATTTCTTTCGGTGCTCACTAAACTAGGGTATGTCCAGAAAAACGATTCTACCGGGAAGTATTTCGCGACCCTGAAAATCTTTCAACTCGGGGTCAGCGTGCGGAACAAGCTCAGCCTGATCAGCATTGCGCGTCCTTACATGGAGGATTTGGGTGAAATACTGAATGAAACGGTGAATATCGCCGTCTTTGCGCAGAACAACGTCGTGGTGATCGACAGGGTTCAAAGCCCGGAAACACTGCGGACCAACATCATCGTGGGACAGCATCTGCCGGCCTATTGCACGGCTTTTGGCAAAGTCTTTTTAGCGGCCATGCCCGCCAAAGAACTGAACCGCTACCTTAAAACGACGGAATTGAAACCCCTGACACGGCAGACCATTACCCAGGCCCAGGCGTTGCGTGACGAACTTACCAAGATTGCCAAAGACGGATACGCCATCGACAACCGGGAACTGGATGAGAACATCCGCTGTATTGCGAGCCCCATCCGGGATGAATCCGGTAAAGTCATTGCGTCCCTGTCATACTCCGGTCCCACGACGCGGGTTAAAATGGTCCGGCTGAAGACATTTATCAAAACGATAAAAGATATTACCGCCGAAATCTCGCAAAAGCTTGGTTATCGCGAAAATTTTCCCCGGAAAATGGACCGGTAGAAACGGTTCTGTTGGGCTGATTGCGGCGGACAGGACCATATCGATTTAGCGTTAAACACCTGGCTGGCATTGAAAGGACGTCATTCTGCATGGCTTCGCATAAAGATCTCACCCCCCTCCTCAGCCCGAAAACCATTGCCGTCATTGGGGCATCCGAAAAATTCGGTGCGGGATCGCTGGTCATCGAGAATCTCCGTACCCTTGGATTCGAGGGCACGATTTTTCCGGTGAATCCCGGATATACGGAAGTGTTGGGGTTGCCTTGTTATCCATCGTTGGGGGATATCCCGGACGGGATAACGATCGACAGTGTGGCGGTTGTATTGGGCAGCGGACGGATTCTCCCCATGATGGAGCAGGCGGCTCAGCGGGGTGTTCGCGGCGCCTGGGCGTTTGCCAGCGGGTTCGCCGAAACCGGTGGTGCGGGCGCAGTGTTGCAGAGCGAACTGAAGGCGTTTTGTGAAACGCACCAAATACGCTTCTGCGGCCCCAACTGCGTCGGCTATGTCAACCTGCATGACAAGGTTGGAACCTTCAGTGCGCCGGTTTCGCCAACCCTCAGAAAAGGGAATATCGGCGTCATCGCCCAGAGTGGCTCGGTCGTTCTGGCCATCGCCAACAGCAATCGGGGGATCGGGTTTTCCACCATCGTCTCCAGTGGCAATGAGGCCGTGTTGGACACGGTGGATTATATGGAGCACTTTCTGGACGATCCGCACACCCAGGTCATCACCGCTTTTTTAGAAGGTATTCGACGAATCGATGCCTTTAAAGACTGTTGTGTTCGCGCGGCGGCCATCGGCAAACCTGTGATTGTCGTGAAAGTCGGACGCAGCGAGATGGCCCGTAAAACAGTTGCCTCCCACACCGGTGCCCTTGCCGGATCGGATGAGATGAACGATGCTTTCTTTAAAAAATATGGTGTTGTCCGGGTCGACGATCTGGACCAGTTGCTGGAAACGGCCGCCTTGTTTTCGCAATTAAAAGACCGCCTGCCACGCGGCAATCACATCGGCATGGTGACGGTATCCGGCGGCGAAATCGGGCTCGTCGGCGATCTCTCCAGGACTTTTTCGTTTGTCTATCCGCCGCTTTCGGAAACGGCGGAGGAAAAGCTGAAACAAAAGCTGCCGGCCTATACGACCATCGCCAACCCGCTGGACGCCTGGGGCAGCGGTGATCTGAAGGAGACCTACCCGGCCTGCCTGGACGTTCTGGCAGAAGAAGACACAATCGATCTGATCGCCATCAGCCAGGATTCTCCGCCGGGTATGTCCGACAAGCAGATCGATCAGTACGCGGATGTCGCCAGGGCGGCGGTCAGGTGTGCCAAGGGTGAAAAACCGGTGGTCGTGTTCAGTCATGTCTCCGGCGGCCTGGACCAGACCATCAAAGGGATCTTAGACGATGGCGGCGTACCGTTTCTGCAGGGAACCCGCGAAAGTCTGGGGGCCATCGAAAACCTGTTCACCTACGCCGAACACGGTCGGCGGCTGAAAAGAAATCTTTCCGGAGACGGGATTTCCCCTGACAATCTGGAAGCCCTAAAGGCCGATATCCAGCAGAAAGAGGGTGTCCTCGGCTACGACGATTGTCGCCTCCTGGTCGGTGCCTATGGCATCCACGTGCCGGAAGGGATGATCGCCGGCTCGGAAGACGAAGCCGTCTCGGTGGCCTATAAAATAGGTTATCCAGTCGTCATGAAGGGGCAATCCCCTCAAATACCCCACAAAACCGAGGCCGGTCTGGTCCGGGTAGGGATCGAGAATGAAACCGTCCTCCGAAAAACCTATGCTGCGATGGTGCGCAACATTGCGGCCTACGATCCCGAGGCCGAACTCGAGGGCATTCTGATACAGCGGATGATTCCCGCCGACAGCGTCGAAACCATCATCGGGATTGTCGACGATGCGGCGTTCGGTCCCGGGGTGGTCTTGGGCCTTGGGGGGATTTTCGTGGAACTTCTAAAAGATGCCACGCTGCGGCTGCCCCCGGTGAGTCGTCACGACGCCCGCATGATGATTGCGGATTTAAAGGGCAGGCAGATACTGGACGGCTTCCGGGGCAAGCCCGCGTCCGACCAGGAAGCGCTGATGACCGCCATCGTTCAGATCGGACAACTGGCAACGGATTTTTCCGGTATTATCACATCGCTGGATATCAACCCCCTGATGGTCTTGCCGGAAGGGCAGGGCGTCGTAGCGGCCGACATCATGATCGAAATGTCCCCGATGGCGCATCGTAAAACCCAGCAATGAAAAAAACGTAAACCACGATATGAGATATCATCGCAATTGGTGAAAGGAGACATGCATGAAAGCCTTGCTTTCAGGAAACGAAGCCATTGCCCGGGGCGCATACGAAGCCGGGATCGAAGTGGCCACCGGCTACCCCGGTACCCCCAGTTCTGAAATTCTACAGAATGTAGCGACATATAAAACCATCTACTCGGAATGGTCGGTCAATGAAAAGGTGGCCATGGATGCGGCGGCAGGCGCAGCCTATTCCGGACGGCGGGCATTGGTGACAACCAAGCAGGTGGGCATGAACGTGCTGTCGGACTCCTTGTTCTACACGGCCTACACCGGCCTGGAGGCGGGACTCGTTGTGCTGACCGCCGACGACCCCGGGATGTTCAGTTCTCAAAACGAGCAGGATAACCGCCATTACGCTAAATTGGGTAAATTCCCCATGCTGGAACCGGCCGACAGCCAGGAATGCAAAGATTTCATCGTTCGGGGAATCGAGATCAGCGAACAATTTGACACGCCCGTCGTGGTACGCACCACCATGCGGACCTCGCATTCCAAATCCGTTGTAGAACTGGGCGGCGACCCCGCCCAAGCCAGCGAAGTCGGACCGTTCACCCGCAATATGCAGAAATACAACTGTATGTGCCTGTGGTCCAAAAAGCGACATCCGATTCTGGAGCAGCGGCTGCTGGATTTGGCTGAATTTGCGGAGACGTATCCCGACAACGTTATCAGTTGGGGGGATCGCGACATGGGCATTATTGCCAGCGGGGTCGTCTATGAATACGCCCGGCAGGTGTTTCCAAAAGCCTCGTTTTTGAAATTGGGAATGGTGTACCCGCTTCCTAAAAAAATGATCAAAGCATTTGCCGACGGCGTAAAAAAGCTCCTTGTCATCGAGGAGTTGGATCCCTTCATTGAAGAGCAGATTCGTGCCATGGGCATCGATGCCATCGGCAAAGCGCTTTTCCCCCCATGCGATGAGTTATTGCCCCAGACGCTCCAGAAAATCGCCCGGGAAAGCGGCCTCCTGCCCCCCGTTGAAAAGACATTACCCGCTTTAGACACCCCGGATCTGCCGGGCCGCAGTCCGGTATTGTGTGCCGGCTGTCCCCACCGCAGCACTTTTTACCTGTTGAATAAAATGAAGCTGCCGGTGGCCGGCGACATCGGGTGCTACAACCTCGGCACGCTACCGCCCTTTAATGCGCAGCACACGATGGGCTCCATGGGCGCCAGCATCGGCGTGCTGCATGGCATGGGAAAATCAAACCTGCCGGAGCCGGCGGTCTGCACGATTGGCGATGGCACCTTTTTTCATGCCGGCATCCCGCCCCTCCTCAACATGGTGCACAACCATGGCAAGGGGACCGTCATCATCATGGACAATTGCACCACCGCCATGACCGGCCACCAGGACCATCCAGGCAACAACTATACCCTGATGGGAAAACCCACCAAGGAAGTGGATATCGAAACCCTCGTTCGCGCGCTGGGAGTCGAAAAAGTGATGCGTGTGGATGCCTTCGACGTCAAGGCCATGGGCAAAGCCCTGAAAGAATGCACGGCTTATGACGGCACGGCCGTGCTCATCGCCCAAGGTCCCTGTATCTTTGTCTCCCGTAATCCCCAACCGGCGTATATCGTCGATGCGGAAAAGTGCGTTGCCTGCGGCACCTGCGCCAAGGCCGGCTGCCCCGCGACCATCAAAATCGACGAGGTCAACCCGAAGACCAAAATGAAAAAAGCCGGTATCGACCCGGTCTTGTGCATCGGGTGTGATATCTGCCGACAGGTTTGTCCGACCGGTGCGATCCAAAAACCGGAATAGCGTCGCAACAGGCCGGGGGGCATTTTTTCGACAACCATTCACTTTGTCTAAAGAGGGAAAACCATGTCTGAAGATACCTATAAGTTCTTAATTGCCGGGGTCGGCGGTCAGGGAACGGTCCTGGCCAGTGATATTCTCGCCGAAGTCGGCATTCGGTTGGGATACGATACCAAGAAATCCGACATCCTGGGACTTGCCGTGCGGGGGGGCAGTGTGGTGAGCCATGTCCAGTGGGCCCCCAAGGTGCATTCACCGGTTCTCGACGAATACGATGTCGATTATTTAATCGGCTTCGAATGGCTGGAAACGTTGCGGCGGCTTTCGTACATCAAACCGGATGGCTTTATTCTTGCCAACGACTGCCGCATCGACCCCATGACGGTTACTTCGGGAGACGCCAACTACCCTGACAAAGACCGCATGCTGGCCGATTTTAAAAATGCGGCGCAACAGGTTCAAACCATAGCCGGCACCCGGACAGCGCTGGATCTGGGCAACGTGCTGTGTTTCAACATCGTGGTCTTGGGGGGCTTGTCCAAGATCCTGGGAAACGAACCGGACATCTGGCGAGCGGTCATCGAAGACCGAGTTCCCACCAAAGTCGCCGATTTGAATCTCACGGCCTATGAAAAAGGTCGTGAACTGATCAACTGACATTCGGGTTGATCAAGTTGACGGGCGGTTCGAACAAGACCGTCATGCGAATTTTTCACCTGGAAAGAGGTCGTTATGGATAAGAACAATCCCATTTATTTTACCCGCGGCAACCCGGCCACGGATGCACTGCCCATCGACGATTTCCGGAAATGTGCCGATGCCATTTTCAAAGAACAGGGCCGGGTGCTCTTCCAATATGGGCACTACTCCGGCTACGGGCCTTTGAGACAGTGGATTGCCGATTGGTTCGGCGTGGCATACGAGCAGGTGCTGATGGGCAACAGTTCCATGGAGTTTCTGACCTTTGCTGCGGCCCTGTTCGTGGAGAAGGGCGATACGGTTTTTCTGGAAAATCCGAGTTACGATCGCGCCATCACCGCCATGAAACGCGCCGGGGCCACGGTCGTCGGCATCCCCCTGGAACATGATGGCATCGATCTGCACGCCTTCGAAGCCGCCCTGCAGCAAAACGTCCCGAAACTGTTTTATACCGTACCGGATTTTCAGAACCCGGCCGGTGTTACGGTATCCCTTGAAAAACGGCAGCGCATTGCGGAACTGGCGCGGGAATACGGGTTTCTGATCGTGGAAGACGCACCGTACCGCTTCCTGCGGTACCAAGGAGAAAACCCCCCGGCCTTTCGGGAGCTGGTTCCCGAGAAAACCCTGCACATCTCGTCTTTCAGCAAGATCATGAGTCCGGGGATACGGGTCGGATTTCTCATCGGTCCCAGGGACATCATGCCCCGATTGCACAAGTGGAGCGAAGACACCTATATCCACCCCGCCCTGGTGACCGAAGGCATTGTGTATGAGTATTGCCGGCGCGGTCTGCTGGAACCGAACATCGAATCGCTCAAGGCCCTGTACGCGCCACGGATGGCGCGCATGCTGCAAATGCTCGATCAGCATCTGCCGGGAATCGATTTCATAAGACCCGAGGGCGGGTTCTTTCTGTCCCTCAACCTTTCCGAGGAGATCGATGGCCGTGCCCTGCAGAAAAACGCGAAACAATTCGGCATCGTCCTCTCCAACGGCAGCGGCTTTTTTACCGACGGGCAGGGCGATAATTTCGTCCGCTTGCCATTCTGCGGCTTATCGCCGGACGAGATCGAAGAAGGGGTCATCCGCCTGGCAGACGCCATCGATCACCACCGGATCAAATGAGAAAAGACAACGGACCGGAATAGCCGCATTCACCCTTAAAAGGAATGGTCACTGATGAAACTATTGGTTATCAACCCCAACACCTCCCTCCCGATGACGAATCAAATTCGCATCGCCCTGGAAGCGATTAAACGCACGGACACCGACTTGACCGTGACATGCCCCGAAAAAGGCCCTGAAACCATTGAATCG
>Ga0180430_10004011_pt1 | contig 12536 bp, 16 predicted proteins | sample SS_ome_9_FD_132999 | JGI IMG/M metagenome (GOLD analysis project Ga0180430, IMG submission 132999) | Hypersaline lake sediment archaeal communities from the Salton Sea, California, USA - SS_1_S_2 metaG | ecosystem: Environmental > Aquatic > Non-marine Saline and Alkaline > Hypersaline >... | reverse complement strand
GGAAAAAACCCGGGTTCGCGTCATAATTTTTGTTTCTTTCTGCCATTAATTAAAAAAATCATCTCATTGTTATTTGAGAAATACGTATTTTTCAGAAACTGAAAAAAAACAGGAGATGCCAGCCACCGCTCTGAGTATACGCGGACATATGAGCCCCCGTCCCAAGCATACAAACGGAATGACAACTCTTTCTGTTTAATCGTTACTTGAAATTCGTATATTTCCATTCTGTCTTTTGTTTCATAGCGAAACACGATGCCTTCATTGGCATACGTGCTGATCTCGTGCTTTTTATTCCCGGCTGAAAAGCAAATCATAGGCATATATTGACGGCAGTCAGCAGCTGGATTGCTTGCGATCACAAATACTTCTTTTAAGAAAAAATGGTTCATAAGTCACCTCCTGCTCAATATCACCTAAAGTATAAATAAAAATAAAGCATTATAAAATACTTTTTGCAAAATTTAAAATACGAATATGCTCCTATTGCATAAACAAACCAGGGTCAAGAGTTCTTCCAAGCGAATGTGCTATAATGGTTATACAACTATGGAAGCTTGTGAGGTGATACTAGTGAAAACCTTTAGGCTTATTGATTTAAAAATTGTCCGCCAGGATGAAACTTCAAAGCGGCTCGAGGAGTTCCCGCTGATCGACGGCCTTATCATTAATAAAGAAGACGGAGAAAACCACTGGATGGTTGAGGGGCTGGTTTCGAAAGAATACCGGTATTTTTTCGAATACCTCCTTCAGGAAGGCAAAGAAGTGAAAACATATGTAACGATCACGAAAAAAAGCAACCGCCCCGCACAGCTGTTAGCGAAGGTCAAAAAGATCACGGTACTAGGCGAGCATGTTTCCGTCTTATTGGACGGCAAAATGGTCAGCTCAAAGCTGAGGAAAGGCTCCGACAAGATCTTGGAAGATTTAATGAAAGAAGGATATTCCGGAGACCGGCTTCTTGAAGCATTTAAACAAAATATATAGAAAAGGCTGTCTTCGCCGGACAGCCTTTTCGCTATAGCTCTAAGAGCACTTCGTCTGCTCTTTTAACAAATCCCGTATTTCCTTAAGCAATTCTTCCTGCGGATCAGGAGCAGCTTTTTCTTCTTCGGCATCCTTCTTCTTCAGCTTAGAGATATAACGGATAAATAGAAAAATGGAAAACGAAATAATAAAGAAATTGACGATCGACTGAATGAACAGCCCGTATTTAATGTCGGCATCAACAAATGTGAACGACAGCGCTGAAAAATCCAGGCCTCCTAGCAGAAGACCGAGGAGCGGCATCATTAAATCATTGACAAGCGAAGTCACGATTTTTCCAAAGGCGCCTCCTATGATAACCCCGATTGCAAGATCGATTACATTTCCACGAATCGCAAAGCTTTTAAATTCTTTCCACATGAATGATCACCTTTTCTCTTTTATGATAAAAAAACAAAATGGGCTTTTACGGAAACCCATTCTGTTTGCGTTATTCCTGTTTTTCGCCAAGAGAAAACATCAATTCGGCTTCACACACCACTTCTCCGTCCACTTTCGCGACTCCTTTTCCTTTGCCGATGGAACCGCGGAAACGAAGCACTTCAAGCTCAAGATGGAGCTGATCGCCCGGTTTGACCTGCTTTTTGAAGCGGCAGCTGTCGATTCCCGCAAAAAACGCGAGCCTTCCACGGTTTTCTTCCTTCATCAAAAGCGCCACGGCACCCACTTGCGCAAGCGCTTCAACAATCAAAACGCCAGGCATCACCGGATAATCCGGGAAGTGTCCGTTAAAGAATTCTTCATTTACTGTCACATTTTTATAACCCGCTGCCCGTTTTCCTTCCTCTACTTCTGTCACACGGTCTACCAGCAGAAAGGGATAGCGGTGGGGAATGATTTCTTTAATTTGCTGAGCATCAAGCATTGCCTTGACATCTCCTTTTTCGAAAAATATGTATAGAATGATATGTCAGTGCCTTATTCTGTACATCTGGAAGTATATTATGAAACGGAATCTTTTTCAACAAAAGATGAAAGACAACGCTGAAAATGAAAATAAAAAGAGCCTGAACCAAGCGTCGTTTGGCCGGCTCCTATTTGCTTTGCTAGCGAACTGAATTGATCAGCCCCATCATTTGATCGCCCATCGTGATGGCGCGGGAATTCATTTGATAAGACCGCTGCGAAGAGATCAGGTCGGTCATTTCCTTCGATACATCGACATTTGATGATTCGAGGAATCCCTGTTTTAGAGAAATGTCCTGCCGCCCGGCTCCGTTCAGATTGATGAGAGCCGTTGCTCTCAATTCATCGCTGACAGAAAAAAGATTGCTTCCTTCTTCCGTAAGAGCCTGAGGTTTGACAGCCCGAACGATTCCCAGGTTAAAACGCAATGGCGCTTCACCTTGATTGTCTGACGAAACGGTGACACTACCCGAATCGTCAACTTTGATGTGTTTATAACGCTGGTTGAAACGGATGGGATTTCCGTTTTCGTCAAGAACAGCATGCCCTTCTTTCGTCACCAGCTGCATCTGGTTGGCGTTGCCAGCCGCAGGCGTCAGGTAAAATGCTCCGTCTCTTGTATATTGCACTTCCCCGTCGACATTGACCTGGAAGTACTGATAAGGAGAAGTCAGTGCGATATCAAGATCGCGGCCAGTTTCTTTAAGGCTTCCCTGTTTATGTGTCAGCCGATCGGTCATCACGGCTCCGACGCCGAGCCGAAGTCCGGGCGGCGTCTTTCTGCTTGCCGCTACTTCATTATTTTTCTCGTTTACCTGTTCAATCTGCTGCCTGATCAGCTCCGAAAAGCTCGTGTTTTTCGCCTTATATCCCGTTGTATCGGTATTTGCAAGATTATGGCTGATATTATCAATTTGTTTTTGCAGTTCAAACATTGTGTTTGAAGCCGTGATCATGGATCTAAGCATCGTTTTTCCACATCCTCCATTTACGCTGATCGCGATCGGTCATTTATCCGATCCTTCCAATCTCATTGGCCGCCTTTTCCATGCTTTTATCATAAGCTTGAAGAACTTTTTGGTTGGCTTCAAACGAGCGGTAGGCAGCGGTCATTTCCGTATAAGCTCTCGTCACGTCGACATTCGACCGTTCCGTCATCCCCTGCTTGACAGAATAAGCGACTGCGGGATTGCCGACTGCGCTTGGCAGCGCCTCACCGTTTTCAGTACGATACAGATCATCGCCTTCTCTTGCTAAATTTCTCGTATCGAGCGCGATTCTGACATCGATCCTTCCAAGGTTTTGGCCGTTTTCAGTCACCGTTCCGTCCTCAGCGACTTGAAAATTCTCGCTTCCCACCGTAATCGGCTGGTTTTCCGTTGAAAGGACGAGTCGGCCGTTTATTGTCAATTGATTATTTTCATTTAAAGAAAAACGGCTGCTTCTTGAATAGCGTACATCCCCATTTTCAAGCCGGACCGCGTAGAAAAGCGCTGCTTTATCGTTTGTTTCCCCATTGACCGGAACTTCGGTTTCGCTGATTGCAATATCCGTCGGCTCATTCGTGCTTTGCAGATCGCCTTGCGAGAATTGAGGCTTCAGTTCCTGCATGTAAACTCCTGTATTGATAGAACCGATCGGCGTCTGTGTTGAAAACGAACGCGAAGCGCTGCCGGCCTTGACAGAATCGGATTCAATCCGGCTCAAAAGCATTTCCGGGAAAGAACGGATTGACCCTTGGTCTTCTTTATATCCCGGCGTATTTGCGTTCGAGATATTATTCGTCAGCATCTCTGTGCGGCGCTGCTGGGTGATCATTGCAGAAGTCGCTGTATAAAGTCCTTTTAACATCATTTCACCTCAAATAAGTGTCATGCTCCAGAGTTTCTCATCGAAAAACCTCTTTTGCGAAAGGCTTGCAATTTATATTTGCTAACACAGAACATTTGTTCTATAATGGTATTCAAACATACTACTCTTTTTATCGGCAGCCATTCGCTTCCTTTAAAGCATTTCACATAAAAAACCTCATTCTAAAAAAAGAATGAGGTTTCTGATCAGCTCAGTTTGCGCTTAGGAAGCTTGTCCATGTTATCAAGCATGACACCCGTACCAACTGCCACACAATCCATCGGATTTTCGGCAACGAGAACCGGCACTTTCAGTTCTTCGGCAAGAAGCTGGTCAAGACCGTTTAACAACGCGCCGCCTCCTGTAATGATAACGCCTCTGTCGATAATATCGGCTGACAGCTCAGGCGGCGTTCTTTCGAGCACCTGCTTGGCAGCCTGTACAATGACAGATACAGATTCGCGCAGCGCTTCTTCCACCTCTTTGCTCGTTACCGTAATGGTTCTCGGCAATCCTGTGACCATATCGCGGCCGCGGATGGAAATTTCCTCGTGACGTGCGTCTGGGAAAACAGTTGCGACTTTAATCTTAATGTCTTCGGCTGTCCGTTCGCCTATGAGCAGCTTGTACTCACGTTTGATGTAGTTCAAGATTTCAAGATCAAACTTGTCCCCAGCCATTTTAATAGAAGAGGCGGTGACAATATCGCCCATTGAGATGACTGCGATATCTGTCGTTCCACCGCCGATATCAACTACCATGTTTCCGCTTGGCTGGAAAATATCCATTCCCGCTCCGATTGCGGCCACTTTAGGTTCTTCCTCCAAATATACATGCTTTCCGCCGCTTTTCTCGGCAGCTTCTCTGATAGCCTTCTGCTCCAAAGAAGTAATATTTGTAGGGCAGCAAATCAGCATGCGCGGCTTTGAAAAAAGACCTTTCACATTCAGCTTGTTAATGAAATGCTTCAGCATGGCTTCCGTTACTTCAAAATCGGCAATGACGCCGTCTTTTAATGGACGTATCGCAACAATATTCCCAGGTGTACGTCCTACCATTCTCCTTGCTTCTTCACCGACAGCGAGCACTTTCCCATTGTTTTTGTCAAGAGCAACGACTGATGGTTCATTTAAGACAATACCTTTTCCTTTGACATGGATCAGCACATTCGCTGTACCAAGGTCAATACCAATATCCCTTGCAAACATCTATCTATATCCTCCTCGAAATCTGTTTCACAGCAATGTCCACATTCTGCCCTAATTATATATTTTATCATAAATATTAGAAAAAAAAGAGAGCTTATTAAAGTTCTTCATAAAATTTTTGTGGCTTTTTACGGAGGATACCGGGAAATTCTGATAAACGGTGCTCGTTTCTGAGCCATTATTCCTTATTGCACGGGTTCTCTTTCAAAGATTTCCTCTTTCTTATATTTTAGTTTTGTCGCTTCTCCGCCCCGCAAATGTCTGATTGATTTATGATAATCAAGAATTTCTTTTACTTCATTGGCCAGGTCAGGATTAATTTCAGGCAGCCTTTCTGTCAAATCCTTGTGAACGGTACTTTTGGAAACACCAAACTCCTTCGCTATCACACGAACTGTTTTTTTCGTCTCCACGATGTACTTCCCTATCTTGATTGTTCGCTCTTTGATGTAATCGTGCACACCACTCGACCTCCCTAAAATGGATGTGAGAAGTGTGAAATGAGATCCGTCTTGTGAAAAAATTCGCTATTTACGCAGCTTCTTCGTTTTATGCTTTTCCAAGTAGAATTTTGAAATACTCCCACGATCCCTCACCTCAAACACTCTCTTTGTTAGGTTTGTATCAGTGTATTAGCATTCAAATGGGATTATGCTAAAAACTCAAGGAGGACAAGGGGTTTCTCTGATAATTTTATTTCGGGTTTCAAAAATTTTAACTTTACACTAATCTTGGCTTCCGGTAAAATGAATAAAGTTTATTATTTACCTAGGTAACTATTTTGAAGGAGTCCGGGAATGGAACATATCAATCGAAAGATTATTCACCAGCTCAATCAAAGCACGCGGATGGTTGCTAAAAAAACGAATGAACAGCTCGAAGCATACGGCCTTTACGGTTCACAGTGGTCGATCCTATACTGTCTTCACACCTGCGGACCGATGACGCAAAAAGACATTTGGACTTACTTGCACGTTGAGGCGCCGACTGTGACGAGAACCGTCAGCCGCCTCGAAAAAAACGGCTGGGTAGAACGGATACAGGGCGATGACAAACGGGAAAAAGTCGTCAAAATGACAGAAGAAGCCAAAATTAAATATGATGACATTCAATTAAAAATGCAAGAATTTGAAGAGGAAATGCTTTCCGTATTTGAAGAACGGGATAAAAAAACATTTCAAAGGCTGTTAAATCAATTATTAGAAGGACATCAGGAGGAGTTGTAGCCTATGAAGCAAGCTGAACCCATTTGGACCAGGGATTTTATCATGGTCGTTTTGATTAATTTATTTATATTCGTCTATTTTTACGCACTGTTGACCGTGCTTCCGGTTTATGCAATGCAGGAGCTCGGCGGTTCCGAGTCAGAGGGCGGCCTTTTGATCAGCGGCTTTATGCTGTCCGCGATTTTTGCGAGGCCGTTTTCGGGAGCCGTTATTGAACGTTTTGGCAAAAAAAGAATGGCGCTCATCAGTGTCGTGCTGTTTACTTTGGCATCATTTCTTTATATCTATATTCACGATATCTACCTGCTGCTTGGCATTCGCTTTTTCCAAGGCATTTGGTTCAGCATCATCACGACAGTGACGAGTGCAATTGCAGCCGATTTAATTCCGCCGGCCCGCCGCGGGGAAGGTTTGGGCTACTTTGCCATGTCGATGAATTTGGCGGTGGTCATCGGTCCGTTTATCGCGTTGAACCTGCTGGATAAAATGAGTTTTTCCGATCTGTTTATTTTATTTTCAGGAATCGTCACTGTGGCCATCCTTTGCACGGCACTGGTCCGGATTCCTAAAGGAAGCGACATCCGTTCGGCTGTGTTCAGGTTGTCTTTTTCCAACATGTTTGAAAAGGGCGCGATTCGGATTGCCACGGTCGGATTGTTCGTGTCGTTTTGTTATTCAAGCGTCATTTCGTTCATCTCTGTTTATGCATAATCTCTCGGCCTTATTGAAGCAAGCAGCTATTTCTTTATGGTGTTCGCAGTGACAATGATGATCACGCGGCCGTTTACGGGAAAACTGTATGATAAAGTCGGCCCCGGAGTCGTCATTTATCCGTCCATTATCATTTTTTGCGCCGGGCTTTTCCTGCTTGCTTTCACAAACAGCAGCGGGATGCTCTTGCTATCCGGAGCTGTCATCGGCATGGGCTACGGATCTATCACGCCGTGCCTTCAGACCTTGGCGATTCAAGCTTCGCCGCCTCACCGGAGCGGCTATGCAACGGCGACTTATTTTACGCTGTTTGATACCGGGATCGCAGTCGGATCCTATGTTTTCGGGTTGGTTGTGGCACAAGCCGGTTTTTCAAACATCTATTTATTCTCAGGCGTTTTTGTGCTCATCAATCTGTTTCTGTATACATGGAGCCAAAAACCCGCACTCGCAAAGGAAAAGCGGGATATATCAATGGCTGAATAAGCCGTTCAACCTCGCCGGGCCGGGATTACCCGGCTTTTTTCATGCCGGCTGATACAGTCCGATCTGTCATTTAATGAAACTTTTGCAAAATCAAATACGTCTCCTAACTGTCTGACCAAAAACTACTACTCTATTAAAAAGGTGATTTTTTGAACTATTGGCTTTTTACACGTATTCATCAATTATCAAACCACAACCACATCCTGGACAGCGCTATGATTTTGATTACAGAAAAAGCAATTTACATGTATGCGCTCATTTTGCTTTTGATCTGGATCTTCGGAAACCGTTCTTATAAAATAAGCGTTCTTCAGGCAGGTGTGACGGGTATTCTCGGATTGGCGGCAAATTATTTGCTGTCATTGGTTTACTATGAGCCGAGACCGTTTGTCGCTCACCATGTGGACGTATTAATTCATCATGCGGCAGACGCCTCGTTTCCCAGCGATCATACAACCGGGGCGTTAGCCATTTCGATCGCTTTTTGGCTTTATCATCGGAAAATTGGAACCTGCCTGATTGCTTTCGGGTTGTTGACGGGCTTTTCCCGTATTTGGGTCGGACACCACTACCCTGTTGACGTTTTAGGCAGCATTTTGGTCGCTTTATTTGTATCACTCGTTATATTTAGATTCTCAGCGTATGTGCAGCCGCTTTTTGAACGGATCATCTCACTCTACGAATCGATCTTGCGGAAATTGCGGAAAGCCGTATCCAGAACGGCATAAGAAAACACCCGAATCTCATGATTCGGGTGTTTTTCATTTCCTTTCCTTAACCTTTTAAGGCTTCGGTTAACGGCGGAACAATTTGTTTTTTGCGGGATACAACGCCTTTCAGTGTTGCTGTGTTGTCTGACAATGTGACATTGAACGCTTTCTCCACTGCTTGTGCAGCTTGTCCTGAAGCGACGACAACCGAGTCGTTTGTTAAAATGTCGGTTACGACAAACACAAATAAATCCAATCCTTTTTCAGACACCACTTTTGCAAGTTCTGCTTCAACTTCTGCTTTGCGGGAGAGAACGTCGTTTGTATCAACAGTGTTAACTTGCGCGATCTCCACTTTATGGCTTCCCATCGTAAACTCTTTTGCGTCAAGAGAGAGAAGCTGAGGAATCGTTTTTGCGCTCAAATCTGCTCCAGCCTTCAGCATATCGAGTCCATAGCTGTCGGCATCAACACCGGCAATCGCAGCCAATTCTTTTGCAGCTTTGACGTCTTCGTCCGTGCAAGTCGGAGATTTGAATAAGAGGGAATCTGAGATGATCGCCGACAGCATCAATCCTGCGATATCTTTTTTAATTTCGACGCCGTTTTCTTTATAGAGCTTGTTTAAGATCGTTGCCGTGCAGCCTACAGGCTCTGCGCGATAATACAGAGGGTCACTCGTTTCAAAGTTGGCGATCCGGTGGTGATCGATGACTTCAAGCACGCGAACTTGATCAAGGTCATCGACGCTCTGCTGGCGCTCATTATGGTCAACCAGAATCACGCTGTCAGTTTCATTCGCAACAGTGTTCACAAGGCGGGGTACTTCTGCATTGAATTTCTCAAGTGCGAATTCGGTTTCGCCGTTGATTTCGCCGAGGCGGACGGGTTCTGCGTCCATGCCGAGCTCCTTTTTTAATTCGGCATATGCAATCGCTGAACAAATCGTATCCGTATCCGGATTTTTGTGGCCAAAAATAAGTACTTTACTCATGATATAACTCCTTACTGTTGTTTTTATAGTAAGCTTACCTGACAATAAAAAAATCTGCAAATCTGTCACTTATTTTAATATTTACGGAGTGTTTTGTCATTTTAAAAAATAAAAAAAGAGCCGTTCGGCTCTATTCTCCATAGTCAGGTGTATTGTGGCTTCGTTTTGGAGCGGGCTTCAAGACCGGTTTTTCTCCATATGCGACAGGGCCGCTCTCGTAGTGGAATTCCGCTCCGTCCGGCGCCTTCTCTTTCAGCCAATCAAACTGCGCGCTTTCTTCTCCATCCGAGAAATTGTATAAAGTATGCGCAATGTCTTCTTTTTCATTTTCATCCGAAACCGTGCCGGGCACGATGACGCCTTCTTTTTCTTCCAACTCTTTGATTGCGGCGATCCACTGGTTTTGGTGCATCGTGTCTCTCGCTAAAAGAAAACCGAGCATATCTTGTACACCATTGTCATCCGTCATTTCGCGCAGCCGCGCGACTTGCAGTCTGCCTTGCGATTCAGCGTTGACATTTGCGCGCAGATCGGCCAGAAGGTTGCCGCTCGCTACAATATAGCCTGCATTCCACGGAACGCCGGTGCTGTTTTCAGGCATGGCTCCCAGTCCCGAAACGATCGCATGGTGAGGGTTCATTCCGCCCATAATTGCACCGATGACAGGATCGTCTGCGGCTTTTTCCTGCTCGTAAACCGGTGCGTATTCAAGCAGGCGCGCGATCATCGTCGCAATCATTTCGACGTGTCCGATTTCTTCTGCCGCCGTATCCATGAGCAAATCTTTATACTTTTCATTTCCCCTTGTATTCCACCCTTGAAAAAGGTATTGCATGGCCACAGATATTTCTCCGTACTGACCGCCGAGTATTTCCTGCATTTTCTTGGCGAAGACAGGATCGGGTCTTTCAGGTTTTGCAGGGTACTGCAGCACTTTCGTATGCTTGAACAAATCACATCACTCCTCCGTTTTTTGTATCCTCGTTTTTGAATTAACCGTAAAGGGAAATGATAAAACCGTACAACAGGCTCGGGATGTGTTGCAGACGGGTCAACATTCGAATCGAAGGAGTGCTGTTCTATGATTAAAAATACTTCACACCGTCCTTTTCCGCCGCCTGAAGGACCGTGGGTGATGACGCAAACATGGAATCATGTATTATTTGCCCATTGGGCTGTTGATTCTGAAGCCATTCGCGGACGAATACCGGCGGCCTTGGAACTGGAGACATTCAATGGAAAAGCATGGATCGGCATTTTGCCTTTCCTGCTGACAAATATGCGCCTCCGTTTTTTGCCCCCCTTTCCTTTCGTCAGCAGATTTCCCGAGCTGAACGTCCGGACATATGTATCATATAAAGGCGTACCGGGCATTTATTTTTTCAGTCTTGACGCCGCTTCGCGCTTAGCCGTCGCCGGCGCGCGCGCAATGTTCCACTTGCCTTATTTTCACGCCGGGATAAACTTTGTAAAAGAAAAAAACCATATTGAATTTTCCAGCAGAAGGGATGATTCAAAAGCGGCCTTCCGCGCCAGCTACCGCCCGCTGTCAGATTCCTTTACCGCCCAAAAAGGGTCCATCGAATACTGGCTGACTGAAAGATACCGCCTGTACACCACGTACAACAACCGGGTCTACTATGAAGACATCCATCATTCTCCATGGACGCTGCAGCGGGCCGAAGCCGAAATCCGACAAAACACGGTGCCCGGAGCAAGCGGTCTCATATTGCCTGATACCGCTCCGCTTCTCCATTACGCCAAACGGCAGCACGTCTTATTTTGGCCTTTGCAGCGGGACCGGGGATGAAAACTGTTGCACCAATAGATGCATGTTTTAAAAATTACGTGCTTGAATCTTGAATCGAAATCTGTTACGATCTCAGTAAGTAATCAATCAATAACAAAATGAAGGGAGGCGGCATATCATAAGACAGAGTAAGGAAAACCGAAAGGAGCAAATACTTGAAGCTGGATTAGAAGTGTTTGCAGAAAAGGGATATTATAATACCACGACAGCACTCATTGCTGAAAAAGCCGGTATTTCCCAGCCCTATATATTTAGGTTTTATAAGACGAAGGAAGAGTTGTTCGTTGCCGCGCTCGATCGGGCCTTTGAAAGAATCCTCCAAACGTTTCAAAATGTCGAATCCAGCTCCGAACAGATCGTAGCAAACATGATCAAAGCATATGAAGAGTTGTCTGTATCACACCCTAATGAAATAGCCTTACAGGTCATCGGACTATCCGTTACGGAGGAATCGATCAGAAATTGTTCAAAAACGGGCTTATCACGTATTAGAAACTATACGCTGGAAAGGTTCCAGGAAGCGAATGTTCCGAATGCAGAGAGGGAAGTTACGACTTTCCTGGCAAGAGGGATACTTTGCAACATTTCCTATTTCTTGGATTTTCCAGAGATCATGCACGGCCAAACAGAATAAAATAACCGATTTGTTTCGGTTTTTTATTTAAGCATTAGTTATTGATTGATTAATAACTTACCCAAGGGGGAATTTTCAATGGAAAAAGCAATTGTTTTAGGCGCAACAGGTGGAACAGGTCAAGTCATAGTTTCAGAATTGCTGTCAAGAAATATTCCGGTTATCGCTTTCGGCCGTTCTGAAAATAAACTAAAGAATCTCATAAAAGAACATCATTCAACACCGCTATTAACATATCAGCTTGGCGATGTCTTTGATGCACAGACCATCAGTGAAGCAGCGAAGGATGCAGATGTGATATTTCAATGCGCCAATGTTCAATATCATGAAATGGCAGATAAACTCCTGCTTCTCGGTGGAAGTGTAATGAAGGCTGCAAATATTTCAGGCAAGAAAATCGTGATTGTGGATGGAATATATGTTTACGGCCGACAAATTGCCAAAGGAGACGAAAATCATCCGAAACTGCCCCATACAAAAAAAGGAAAGCTAAGAGTAGACTTTGAAAACTTAATATTCGATAAGAAATGGAAAAATGCCAAACCATTAATCGTCAGACTGCCCGACTATTATGGAAAAACTTCGCAAAATTCTTATTTACAGCCTACATTAACCGGAATGGCAGCAAATAAAATAGCTGTTTTTATCGGCAATCTAAAAACCCCCCGGGAGTACGTATATTTGCCTGATGCCGCAAAAATGATTGTGGAAATCGCAAGTAAAGACGATTCTTACGGTGAAAACTGGAACATTCCCGGCGCCGGACTGATTTCAGGTAAAGAAATCATAAAAATCGCACGCCAAATTACCGGAAATAATAAATTAGTAATACCATTAAATAAACTTGCCATTCGTATAAGCGGATTATTTGATCCAGTCATGAAAGAAGTAGTAGAAATCATGTACTTAACTGAAGAAACATTCATTCTCAACGGGGAAAAATATGAAAAGAG
>Ga0180430_10004009_pt1 | contig 12536 bp, 6 predicted proteins | sample SS_ome_9_FD_132999 | JGI IMG/M metagenome (GOLD analysis project Ga0180430, IMG submission 132999) | Hypersaline lake sediment archaeal communities from the Salton Sea, California, USA - SS_1_S_2 metaG | ecosystem: Environmental > Aquatic > Non-marine Saline and Alkaline > Hypersaline > Sediment... | reverse complement strand
TCTAACCTTGCCATTTCACAATTTAAAAGCAGGTTAAAGTCTGTATCGTCCTCAAAAAATCTTGCATATGCTGGACTGGTTAAGTGATAATTATATCCTTTTTCCATCCCCTCATTCCAAATATTCAGAGCCTCTGTTTTTCGGTCAGCCCTCAGACATAATTGAGCCAGAAGTCTTGTTGACCATTGATCCTCGGCCGGATACTTATTCACTGCATATTTCATCACAATTATTGCTGAATCAAATTTGGCTTCACCTGCAAGGTCTATCGCATTGGTTTGAAGTTCCTGAAATGACATGCCATTAAAGGTCTGCGCGATTGATGTACAAAAAAGCGTACAAAAAAGTGTACAGGCAAATACTATTCTCATGGTCTGGTAAGTTGGGTTAAATTATATTTCGACAATAATGATCTGACAAATAGATTAATAGTAGTAAAAAATGAAAATACTAAAATTATTGTCCTATATAAAACATATTCAATAAAGGACAGATTAGTGTGCGTATAACAAGTGTGAACGTCTTTCAATCACTTCTTGGAGATTTGCAGGAAGAAGTATTTATTTTAGATCTGATACTTAGAAGTCCTGATTCGTTTACATATAATTTAATTACTATGCTGCACGGAATACAAAAAAGTTGAAATGAGGGAGGAATTTCTATTTGTTTACTTTAAGTACCAAAGTGAAAGTTTGATCTATGTTCGTTTTGAGATAGTAAGTATTATATTTAAGCTGTGTCCAGAGCTTTATTTATCGCTTTAGTGCTATCGCTATTAAGCATGCCAGGTCTTAGCCAGGATTCACTTCCGGCTGTGATTGATAAAGACACTGTTCTTTCGATGGACGGGTCACCTTATTTTATTCAACAAAACATTTCGATAAATAGTGGTATTACTTTGAAAATTAAGGGTGGAACACAAATAATTCTCTCAGATGGAGTAAGCATTCTTAACAATGGAAGCTTAATTATCGAAGGAAGTGAAACAGAGAAAGTGCTGTTTACAAGCGATTCACCGGAAAGCAGGTGGAACTACATTACAAACCAGGGCTCCCTGGTTGCCAGTCATTTAATGATTCGCCGGGCCGTCAGGTTTGTTACCAGCTATGGTGATACCCTGATCATTGAAAACTGTGATATTGCCGATACCTATAGAGGTGTTGGTGATGATTGTATTGGAGTGCATGATGCAAAGAAGTTGCTTATCCGGAACACCAGCCTGATCGGGAATCCGGCAGCTGGAAAGACGGATGCCATTGACCTTGATGGAATTTCTGATGACACTATAACAGGAAATTTTATCAGCGGCTATTCAGATGATGGAATCGATATTGGCACCAATAGCAGCAATATTGTTATAGGAGAAAATGAGATTAGTTTCTGTGATATGGGCATAAGTGTTGGGGAAAACAGTACAGCACTTGTGTACAAAAATCTGCTGACACATTCAAATGCCGGAATACAAAGCCATACAGGTGCGGTGGTTGATGCCAGGCTCAATACGATGTATGCGAATATTTACGGGGTCCGGGCTTTTCACAATGACGGAGAGTTAAGTTCAGGGGGTGCTATCACAGTCTCAAGTTCAATCATTTCAAATTCGATGCAGGAAGATGTGATCCAGGTTGATAATTCTGTGGTGGACTTTGATTATACCCTGACCGATATGGTACTGCTCCCGGGTTCAGGCAACATAACAGGATTCCCCCGTTTTATTGATGCCGCCAATGGCAATTTTATGCTCTCCTCATCTTCAGATGCAATAAATGCAGGAAATCCTGATCTTGACGGGGATGGCCTTGATTACCTGGCGGATGCAGATGACAGGGATCCCGATGGTACCAGGCTCGATATGGGATCTTATCCTTTTTATCATTCGGCATTAAAATTTGTAGAGATATCGCCTTCTAATCTTTCTCTTCAGATGGATCCTCTTGGTGCCTATAGCGATTGGTTTTTACTTCACAATAGTTCCGGCTCTCCCATTAATTTACTTGGACACTTTTTCTCGGATAATTCGGACCAGCCTTTGAAATACCAGGTCCGGGAGGATCTTATTATCCCTGCCGGAGACAGCCTGTTGCTATGGACCGATGGTCTGGATGATCCTGGAAATATGCAGCTGCCTTTTAAACTTAAGGGTAGTGGAGAATCATTGCTCCTTTCTAATCCGGCAGGGATCCTGATGGATGAGAAGGTCTTTCCCCGGGTGCCCATGAATTATGTATACAGAATAAAAGAGCAAAGCGAAAACTGGGTTTTTTCTACCTGGCCCGCCGGGGAGGGTGCATTTGTATATGACAGTTTAGGCAGGGCTCCGGCCTTCAGCAATTCAGGGGGGGCTTCAGGCTTCCCTATTGCGGTCGATCTATCTTCTTCCGATGTTGCAGATTCCATATATTATTCTCTGGATGGTGGCGATCCCAAACAGGGAGACCTTTATACATCAGCCATAGGGATTCAGGAGCCTGCCACACTCCGTTCCACCATAATAAAGGAGAATCACCTGCCAGCCTATTCACAGGCTGCCTCTTACTTTGAAACAGATAAGTATCAACTGCCAGTGTTTTCGCTTTCCACCAATGTGGAACACCTCTATGGTACTATGGGAATTTACACCAACTATAATAGCAGCGGCCCCCTGTGGGAACGACCCGCTTCTTTTAGCTACTATAGCGATATGAAACAATTTTCCTCCATTACCGGAATTCGAATTCAGGGTGGGAATTCTGTTTTCATGCCAAAAAAGGCTTTCCGGCTTCATTTTCGTGGCGGATATGGCTCTTCAGTACTGGAAGGCACTCCCTTTCAAAAAGGACCGGCTACTTTTAAAAACCTGGTATTGCGATCGGGGTATGATGACGATATTACAACAAGTACGGGCACCCTGTTAAGGGACCCCTTTAGCAATGAATTGTGGGGCAGACTGGGAGAACTCGCCACGGCCAGTGACTTTGGCGTTTTGCTTTTGAACAATGATTACTGGGGGATATACAATATAAGGGAGAGCATCAATGAGTATTTCGTACAGGACAATATGGGTATTGAGAATTTTGATCTGGTCAGATTTCAAAAATGGGGAGCAGATCTGAAATATGGCACCATGGATGAATGGAATGCCCTGGTCGCTTACTTTGAAAATACCGATTTTTCTCGACCCGAGGTTTATGACGAAGTATCTTCCTTTATGGACCTGAATTCCCTGCTGAACCTGCTATCACTCGTTCATTGCAGCCAGTTCAGATCCTGGACCTGGGGTGCTTTTGTAATCAAACCAGCGGGCGGAAGATGGAGCTGGACCATTTGGGATACAGACAGATCGTATACCAGTTTGAGCTGGAACGGATTCACTGAATATGCCAATACAAACGCAGAGAAGTGGCCTAACTTCATACCTCAGAAGCTTATCCAGAATGAGCAGTTCAGCATGGAGTTGATAAACAGGACTTGTGATCTCCTGAATTCTTTGTTTGATACCAGCCTGGTCATCGGGGTGTTTGATTCGCTGGTGTCGCAGATATCACCTGAGATTGATGCGGAGTATGCGCGTTGGAATCCAGGGAACCGGGCAAGATGGGATCAGAACAATGAGAATATCAGGAGTTTTCTCAAACAAAGACCCGCTTACCTCTATGATCAGATCTTAGCCTATTTTGAAATAGAGGATACGGTTAAGATCACCCTTAGGATAGAAGGTAAAGGAAGAGTCAAACTGAACTCCCTGCTTATTGACCAGGAAAGCTGGGATGGGATCTATATGGCTGGCGTTCCCCTTACCCTGGAAGCATGGCCGGCAGAAGGAGAGCGCTTCATTGAATGGAGAGAAATCTCCACACTTCACCGCCTTGAAGTTGACCCTGCTGCAAATCGTGAAATTGTAGCGGTTTTTGATACCGCCACCAGCAGTTCACAGGAAGCTATAGTAATCAATGAGATTATGTATAACCCGGCCGATTCCGATCAATCGGAATGGATTGAACTATTCAATCCAAATATGCACAGCATAAGCCTGAATGGCTTTCAGCTCACAGATGGAGGTTCGGGCAATATGTTCGTATTTGAGGAGGGGTCAATTGTTGATCCGCTTGGTTATATAATTGTTGCTGGAGATTCAGAACTGTTTCTATCTGAGTTTGGTGCGAATACTAATTTAACAGGAAGCTTTAATAAAGGGTCTAGGGGATTTAAACTCAGCAATGAGGGTGAAACTATTGCCCTGAAAAACAGCAAGGGGGAAGAGGAAGATTATGTACTTTATGATAATCAGGCCCCCTGGCCTGCTGCCGCCGATGGGAAGGGACCCAGCCTGCAGTTAATTGCTCCGGACCGGGATAACAATCACTATTCCAATTGGTATTCCAGTACCGGCATACCCTTTTCCCCGGGGCAGCCCAATGGAGGAAGTTCAGCAAATCAAATAAGCACACTACCCGGAAACCGTATTCTTATCTATCCCAATCCACTTGGAGAGATTATGCATATTGACCATAATGAAAAGGCTGGAGCTGAGCTGCAAGTGGAAATTTATACGCTGAGTGGAAGCCTTATTGGCCGTAAACATTTTAGGGCAGGTGGAGGCAGGGAAAGTATAAGCTGGAACCACCAGATAGTCAATCCCGGAGCTTACATTGTCAACGTCACAGTTCTGTACCAGGATTATTTTCGTGAGGAGAGCCGTTTATTAATATTTTCCGGAAGGAGGCAGTAAGATTTTCCAGCTATTTTATCACCTGGATTTTACCATTCACAAGTGACCGGTCGGTTTTGAGCAGGTAAAAGTACATTCCGCTCTCCACTGCTGTCAGATCGATTTTCAGTAAACTTCCCTTGCTTTTAAAGTGATGGGACTGCAATACTTTCCCCTTAAGGTCAATGAGGTAAAATTCTATGGAACCCTGATGTTGCGAGGGAATCTCAATAAAGCAGAAGTCCCGGGCAGGTAGAGGATATAGGCGGAAGTTTTCCCTGACCCTCTGGGTTGCATTGACCGCCGGGAGAAAAGTAATAATATGCTCCGAACCTTCCTGGCCCGATGCATCGATGAAGCTATAGCGAAGGATGCTTGAATTATTAAAGGGCTCTCGAGGCTTAAAGATCAAATCTGAAGGCCCATAGCTTGTTCCTTGCTCCACAAGTGTATCCCCCAGGTAAAATTGACCAGGGCCGGATATTTCTTTTATTGAAACTCCGGCCATGCTATGGTAGTCCGGGTCGCTGTAAAAATCCTGAGATGAGTTAAAACCAAGGATATGTGTTTCATATGAGTTGAAGCTAGAGTCCTTTCCTGATGGTTTTTGGAAATCATAGAAATCATAGTTTGGTAATCCGGGGGATCCAAAAATGTTCTCGCTTAGCTCCCAGCTGCCTCCCTGGCCGGAATCATCCACGATCCTTTTCAATTCATAACTAAAACCCTCATCAGGAAGGGGGGGCCACTCAGAGGATGCCCTTAAATCAATTGTTTTTATTATTTCTCCACTGCCAGATTTCAGGGTAAGTGTCGAATGATTTGAAAAGCCATGGATCAAATTACCAAAACATGTCATTGGCGAGGGAAACACCTTTTTAAAGCGATCAAGGCTTTCTGTTACTATAAATCTTTGGCCTGATGCTATATTGGTATTGTCCTCAAAGGTATATAGCAGCAGGTTCTGATCTCCGGATATGGTCCATCCCCCCATGTAAACCGGATCTGAGCCATAGTAGTATAACTCAATCCAATCTCCTGCATCATAAGACTGACGATTGTTAGTATAAACTTCACATATCTGCATAGGGAAGGACTGATCAGCTGGTAAAAAGTATGCAACAATATCCATGGAGTCTGTTAAATGAAAGTCAATAAGGTTTTCAGAACTCTGGAAGGGTATCCACTTATCAAGTTCAAATCCGGGAATGGATTCATATTGAAGTTCATATGAGATTCCCGGAAAGAATTCTCCCTTTACGGGTAATGATGATATTTCCAGGCCGGAAAAGTTAATCGTTCCGGCACCAGGGGGCTCAACGCGAAGGGAAACTTCCACAGGATTCTGAAGCCCGAAGAAATCCTGAATATGCCCCAATACTTCATCTGGTCTGTGTATTAAATAATCTTCAACAATTTGAGTGGCATTTTCCCAGTTGCTTATGGACCTTCCCCAGTGCTGAACATGAGTTTTCATATCCTCCCGGTAGAGCGTCTTCATTGAATCCAGAAGCAGAAGTGAATTGTCGGGATGAAATGAAGTAGCAAGAAGCTGGGTAAAGCGTTTGATGAAAAACTCCTTATAGCCCTCATTTTTAAGCAGGTTACGAATCAGGATATTGTTATATCCATCGGCCCAGGCCCGGTCGCTAAAAGTGAGCGACCAGTGAAGCGTATTCCACGCAGCTTCTCCATAACTGGAATATACCAGCCCAAGTCCGTGATCTGTATCCCAGTAAAGCCATTGCCATTTCCCGTTTTCAGCTTTCCAGAATTTTATATTGTTTGAAAGCCAGTCATAGTTCCCAACAAATACTTCTGTAATCCAGTAATCGGTGAAGTTATCCAGGTCGACCATCTCTTTCACCATGTTGTAATCTGAATCAAGAGACATATCACCTGTGGTATCAACAAACGAAAGCAGGTTCCGGAAGTTCTCATAACTACCCTCTATAATGTGCAAATTGCCCGAATAGCCAAATTCAAGTTCAATGAAATCGTAATTTTCTGTAATCCCGGTATGGCTTTCTATGTAATAGCGGTCTTCTCTTTCACGAAGATTAAACAGGCCGTGATAGTTTCCATTCAGGTAAACATTTACCGGTCTTGATTCCGAGACCATGGGTTGTTTGTTGGATAGTTTCCCCATTCTTTGAATCAGGGGATCACGAAAATGGGTATTTGTCGTGGCATGGTTTACATTGTCATTTCCACTATTTCTTAAGATCAGGCGCTTGAATTTATCAGGTCCCTCTTCATTGAAAAATGAGTAATCAAACCAGCTATTGCCATATCGGGTTCTTGAAAGGAGTCTTAAGGAGTAGGGTTTAGCGTGTCTTGGCGCATGAAGTTGAATCCCGGTCCCTGCCTTGAAGCGTGTTTCCCCCCCTTCTATATATTCCAGATGGGCAGCTACTTCTACTGTGCTGTTACTGGCCGAAATGATTCCGCCACTCCCAAAGAGAGCTTCTGGATCAGCTACCAGGGATACCACAGGGTTCTCATATTCTGCCTGGTCCATAATAATGGACATGCTTAGCTCCGGACTGTCAACAGCATCTTCTTTGACCACACGGGCCCTGATAATGGTGCTGGAGTTAATCTCTACAGGAGACTGGTAGAGAATGCCTGAAGTGTCAGCTTCGCTGCAATCGGTAGTGTAAAAAATCCTGGCCCCTGTAACATTCGTATAGAGGGCCATCATTACTGTCTGGGTGTAAAAGCCGCCCCTTAAGTTTGAAGTTGGAGGAGGAAGGACTTCATTGGTTCCCGGCAAGCTGTTGGAAGCTCCGGGAGTTGCTTCGGTGAAATAGTTCCAGGCCAGTCCGCCGTCAGGGAAGCGGCCATAGGAAATGTTGGTGCTTTGTGCTCCGAAATAGCGCTGATCAATCAAAGCTCCATCTTCTGCATATATTGCCAGGTATTCCCCATCTCCGGATAGTTTAAATGATGCATGGTTGAATCCCTCCTCCGGCTCCTCGTCCGCCCAGAAAAGCAAATAATCTCCTGGATCAAGAAGCATTTCCACGGGGGACTCAAATTTCCATTTGAGCGGCTCAGCGGGGTCGTCGGTGTAATGGAGGTCGTTAAGGCGGACAGGCTCATCGCCGTAATTGTAAATTTCAAACCAATCGTCATCACCCCCATGGTGATCGAATACATAGCCGGGATTGCTGGTCATCAGCGCATTAATTAGCAGTGTTTTTGCAGAATCAACAATTGTTTTATAGCTAAGCCCGGCACTTTTTAATTGCCGTACTTCCATGGAAACAGTGTCTGAAGCGGGAATGGTATCATAGGGCAGATACTGAGCCAGAAGCCCTGCAGGTATTAATATGAAGTTGATTGCCAGATACCGGAGATTCATAAGAATACTAAGATATGGAAAATGATAGTTTTATATTAATTTCATGCCTTGATAGCCCAAATGCATATGATGAAAAATTTTAATAGCGAAGACATAGGAAATGCAGCCCCCATTGAGAGATGGGTAACAGCCATGGAGCAGGCTTTTGTGGATACAACAATTGGTGTTGTTGAGGTGCCGGAGCGGGTGCATATTGATCGAGGGCCAAACACATTTTTATTGATGCCCTGCTTTGGGCCCACCTATTTTTCGACCAAACTTGTTTCCGTTTTTCCAAAGAACCTGCAGCTTAAAGAACCTGTGATCTATGGATCGGTTCTGCTAAATGATGGAGAAACAGGCAGGCCACTAGCCGTGATGGACGGAAGTAAACTTACAGCCATGCGAACTGCGGCAGTGGGCGCTGTGGGTATTCAATATCTGGCACCAGAGGATGCTAGTTCCCTGGGTGTTATTGGCCTGGGGATACAAGGCTTTCACCAGGCCTTATTTGCATGCCAGCAACGCTCAATTGAAATCATCAGAATTTTTGACCGCTCCAGGGAAGTAATTGATCGCTTCACAGAGAGATTACTAGCTTTTTATCCGGATCTTCAGGTGCTTCCCTGTGCAAGTGCTGATGAACTATGCGATAAGTCTGAGATTATTATTACCGCAACAAGCTCACATAATGCGGTTGTTCCCTCTACAGGCAAATGGTGGAAAGGGAAAACTATTATCGGAATCGGATCCTACAAACCAGATATGCGGGAATTTCCTGATGAAATCTTTGAGGATTTGCAGCAGGTTTTTGTTGATACGCCGGTTGCCATGAAGGAGACAGGTGATCTGATGGAACCATTAAAAAAGGGATTTATTAATGAAGGACAGATACTCACTCTTTCAGACCTGATTATGGATCGGGTTAAACTCAACGGGGAAACCCGGTTTTTTAAATCGGTTGGCATGGCGGCTTTTGATTTATATGCAGCGAAGTTAGTCTTTGAAAGTCTTTCTTGAAATAATTAATGGCATGTATCATGAATTAAAGGAATTAAAGTGGATGCCTCCTGCAGGATGGTCCATGATATCGACCATGGATATGCATACGGGCGGGGAGCCATTGCGGATTTTATTGGACGGGTATCCTGAAGTGCAGGGGACTACCATCCTTGAAAAGCGGAGGTTTTTTAAGGAAGAGCTGGATTATATACGCAAGGGCATCATGTGGGAGCCGCGCGGACATGCAGACATGTATGGCGCAGTGCTAACCGGGCCCTGTTCGGAGGGTGCAGATTTTGGAACGTTCTTTTTGCATAATGAGGGCTACAGCACCATGTGTGGACATGCCATTATCGCACTTACAAAATTTGTTCTGGATACCGGTCTGATTGAAAGAAGCGGAGATGCCCCAAGCCTGGTTATTGATGCTCCTCCAGGACAGATTGTTTCGACAGCTTACCGGAAAGGTGACGTGGTCAGTTCTGTTTCATTTGAAAATGTCCCCTCCTTTGTTCTATACAGGGATCAGCAGGTAGAAGTGCAGGGACTGGGTACAATTACCTTAGACGTGGCCTATGGAGGAGCTTTTTATGCCATTGTTGATGCGGATCAGCTGCATTTGTCTCTGGATCCATCCGGAGTCAGTACACTTATAGATCGTGGAATGCGGATCAAGCACAGTGTGATGAATCAGAAGTTGATCAAGCATCCCTTTGAGGAAGATCTGAGTTTTCTCTATGGCACCATATTTACAGGAAAGCCGCTAAACCCGGGAAGGGATAGCAGGAATGTCTGTGTTTTTGCCAATGGCGAAGTTGATCGTTCAGCAACAGGGTCGGGCGTAAGTGCACGAGCGGCACTGCATCATGCCAGGGGCGAGCTGAACCTGGGGGAACAAATGAAAATAGAAAGTGTCCTGGGATCGACAATGGATGTAGAGCTTGCTGGTTTAACAACATTTGGACCACACAGGGCTGTAATTCCAAGAGTTAGCGGGATGGCTTCTTTTACTGCTTACAACAACTTTTATTTTGACCCGGAGGATCCTCTGAAAGAAGGGTTTATTTTACGATAGGCTTATTTCTAATTATTTTACTCTTGCTGTTCAACAACATGATGTTGTAGGTCATTTTGAATGACAACGAGATCAGACTCTTAGTACTTTTGAGCTTGATTACTAAAACCCATCTATCATGTCAAAAATTACCCGCGAAGATGCACTGAATTACCACAGTAGTGGAAGACCCGGAAAGATTGAAGTCATCCCCACGAAACCACACTCCTCGCAGAGAGATCTGTCCCTGGCATATTCGCCAGGTGTGGCAGATCCCTGCCTGGCCATTAAGGACAATATTGAAGATGCCTACAAGTACACCGCAAAAGGAAACCTGGTGGCTGTTATGTCCAATGGTACCGCTGTGCTGGGGCTTGGAGATATCGGAGCCCTGGAGGGAAAACCTGTTATGGAAGGGAAGGGTCTGCTTTTCAAGATCTTTGCCGATGTGGATGTATTTGATATAGAAATTGACCGCAAGGAGATTGATCAGTTTATTGAGGTGGCAAAGGCCATTGCACCGACCTTTGGGGGAATCAATCTGGAGGATATTAAAGCTCCCGAATGTTTTGAAATTGAAACCCGGCTTAAGGAAGAGCTGGACATACCGGTATTTCACGATGATCAGCATGGTACCGCCATTATTTCAGCGGCCGGATTACTTAATGCACTGGAGCTGGTTGACAAGAAAATAGATCAATTGAAGGTTGTAGTCAATGGTGCCGGGGCATCTGCTATCTCATGTGCAAAACTCTATATATCCCTGGGAGTTAAACCCAAAAATCTTATTATGCTGGACTCGCGTGGGGTATTAAATACACGGAGAGAAGGATTAAATAGATATAAAAAGGAGTTTGTCAGGGATACAAGTGCCAATACTCTTGAAGAAGCCATGAAGGATGCCGATGTTTTCCTGGGGCTTTCCGTGGCTGATGTGCTTACTGCTGATATGCTCAAATCAATGAAGCGCGACCCCATTGTATTTGCCATGGCAAATCCAAATCCGGAAATATCCTATGAAAAAGCCATTTCCGCCAGGGATGATATCATTTTTGCTACAGGACGATCAGACTATCCCAATCAGATCAACAATGTACTGGGCTTTCCGTTTATTTTCCGGGGAGCACTGGATGTAAGAGCTACATCCATAAATGAAGAAATGAAAATAGCAGCAGTAAATGCCCTGGCTTCTCTTACCAAAACGGATGTGCCAGAGGTTGTAAACAAAGCCTATAAGGTAGAAAACCTGCACTTTGGAAGAGATTATATCATTCCCAAACCTTTGGATCCCAGGCTTATATATCACGTGGCCCCTGCAGTCGCAAAAGCAGCCATGGAAACAGGCGTTGCCAAGACCTCCATACAAGACTGGAAGGCTTATGAAGAGTCCCTGAAAGAGAGAATGGGAATCGAGAATCGTTTGATTCACGAGGTAAGAGTAAAAGCTCAGCAGAATCCCAAGCGCCTGGTATTTGCTGAGGCAGCCAGTTTTAAAATGCTGAAGGCGGTCCAGACCATTATGCATGAAAAGATTGCCAATCCGGTATTGTTGGGTGATAAGGGCCTTATAGAACAAATGATTGAGGAATATCATCTCGAGCTGGATGGGATTGAGATTCTGGATCAGACCGCTCCTGAAATGAAAACAATGAGGGAGAAATACGCTCAAAAACTTTATAAAACCCGGCAGCGCAAAGGGATGACCTATGAAGACGCCCTGTTGCAGATGAAGATGGCCAACCAGTTTGGTATGATGATGGTAACTGAGGGAGATGCAGATGCCTTTCTTTCCGGTTTTTCCAGTAAGTATGCTGATGTTATTAAGCCGGCGATTCAAATTGCAGGTGTCAACAATTCTCAAAAACACATTGCAGGGATGTATATTGTTCACACAAAAAAGGGTCCATACTTTTTTGCCGATACCACAGTCAACGTTCAACCCAGCTCACAAACGCTTGTTGATACCACATTATTGGTGGCAGAGCAGGTTAGCCATTTTAATATTGAACCAGTTATTGCATTGGTAGCATATTCAAATTTTGGCGCCATTAAGGGAGCAAGTGCCATACGTTCCAGGGAAGCAGTGGAGATACTGCACAGGGAACATCCCGAACTGATTGTGGATGGGGAGATGCAAATGAATTATGCCTTGAATACTGAACTCAGAAAACAGAAATTCCCCTTTAGTAAATTGAGTGACAAAAAAGTGAATACCATAGTATTCCCCAACCTGAGCTCAGGAAACATAGCATATAAAATGATGCAGGAGATTGGAGGAGGAGAAGTAACCGGGCCCATTTTGCTGGGGCTTGGGAAGCCGATACATATTCTCCAGATGGAAAGTGATGTGCGGGAAATTGTTGATATGGCTGCGTTTGCAGTTGTTGATGCACAGTTTCGGGGTTAGGGGACCCGGAAGACTATATAAACAGAAGGGCCGTCTGAAT
>Ga0180430_10004007_pt1 | contig 12540 bp, 12 predicted proteins | sample SS_ome_9_FD_132999 | JGI IMG/M metagenome (GOLD analysis project Ga0180430, IMG submission 132999) | Hypersaline lake sediment archaeal communities from the Salton Sea, California, USA - SS_1_S_2 metaG | ecosystem: Environmental > Aquatic > Non-marine Saline and Alkaline > Hypersaline >... | reverse complement strand
GCTGGACCAGGTGGTGCCGGTTGATTACACCATCCCCGGCTGCCCCCCGGAACCGCACCAAATTTGGGCCGTGCTGGAAGTGGTGGTGGCCGGCTTGCTGCAAGGCGCCGAACTTCCGCCCGCCGGCTCGGTAGTGGGGGCCGGTCAGGTGGCCGTCTGCGAGGAATGCCCCCTGAGCAAACACGAAAAAACCATCGACCGCTTTTACCGCCCCTGGGAAATCGACCCGGAACCGGGCCTGTGTCTGCTGGAGCAAGGCATTATGTGCGTGGGACCGGCCACCCGCAGCGGTTGCGGCGCCCTCTGCCCGCAAGTGGGTATGGGCTGCCGGGGTTGCTACGGCCCGCTGGAAGGCGTTGAGGATCAGGGAGCGCGCATGTTGACGGCCCTGGCCTCGGTTATCGGCGTGGGCAAAACCGGCGACACCGAAGCCCAACTGGAGGCCAAACTCGACAAAATTATGGATACCATCGTCGACCCGGCCGGTACGTTTTACCGCTTCAGCATGGCCCACTCGATTCTAAAACGAGCTAAAGTCAACGGCCACGGCGCGAAAAAAGGAGAGGCCAAATGACCAAAATCAGCATTGATCCGATCACCCGGCTGGAAGGCCACGGCCGTATCGACATTTTTCTCAACGACGATGGAAATGTAAAAAACGCCTACTTTGTGGTGCCGGAACTGCGCGGTTTTGAGCAGTTTTGCGTGGGCCGCCCCGCCGAAGAGATGCCCCGCATCACCAACCGCATCTGCGGCGTTTGCCCGGAGGCGCACCACATGGCCGGCACCAAAGCCCTGGACGACATGTTCAAGGTGGAGCCATCGGCGGCGGTGAAAAAAGTGCGCGAGATGTTCTATATGGCCTTTTACGTGACCGATCACACCACCCACTTTTACGCCCTGGGCGGCCCGGATTTTGTCGTCGGCCCGGAGGCCCCCCCCGCCGAGCGTAACATTCTGGGTGTGATCCACAAAGTGGGGGTAGACATCGGCAAGCAGGTCATCGAATGCCGCATTCGCAATCACGAAGTCATCAAAATGCTGGGCGGACGGGGCGTGCATCCTGTCGCCGGATTGCCCGGCGGCTGGAGTCAGGCTGTCACCCCTGAAATGCAACAGCAAATTCAGGAAACGGCCCACAAAAATGTGGAGTTCGCCCTGTTTAGCCTGGATTTATTCGCCAAACTGGTACTGGAAAATCAGGATTATGTTGACCTGGTGCTGTCCGATGCCTACGCCCATCAAACCTATTACATGGGGATGGTCGACAAAAATAACCACACCAATTTTTACGATGGCCTGATCCGGGTGGTTGACCCCGACGGCGCGGAGTTTGTCAAATACGACCCGCACGATTACCCCCAACAGGTAGCTGAGCGGGTGGAACCGTGGAGCTATCTCAAGTTCCCCTACCTGAAAAAGGTTGGCTGGAAAGGCTTTGTTGACGGCAAAGACAGCGGCGTTTATTGCGCCACCCCGCTCTCGCGGCTCAATGCCGCCGACGGCATGGCCACGCCCAAAGCCCAGGAAGCCTACGAAAAAATGTACGACACGCTGGGCAGCAAAAAGGTGAACGGCCGCTACCAGCCGGTCCATTTCCGGCTGGCAACTCACTGGGCCAGGCTGGTCGAACTGTTGTACGCGGCCGAGCGGATGCTGGAGCTGGTCGAAGACCCGGAAATCACCGACCCCAAAGTGCGGACCACAGTCAAATTACCGCCGACGGCTCCCTTCAAGGACATTCCCGGCGAAGGGCTGGAAGGCGTCGGCTGTGTGGAAGCACCGCGCGGCACCCTGACCCATCACTACTGGGGCGATGAAAAAGGTATCCTCAAAAAGGTGAACATGATCGTGGGCACTACCAACAACTACGCCCCGATGGCTATGTCCATTAAAAAGGCGGCAGAGGCGCTCATCACCAATGGCACAGTGGTGACGAACGGACTGCTGAACAAAATAGAAATGGCCTTTCGCAATTACGACCCCTGCCTGTCGTGCGCTACCCACTCGCTGCCGGGGCAAATGCCGCTGGAGGTGAACATCCGCGACGCGGACGGTAATGTGGTCGAGCAGATGAGCCAATACACACAGGGTAACTAACCAGATGAAAACCCTGGTGCTGGGGCTGGGTAATCCTATTTTGACCGATGACGGGGTAGGCGTGCGCGTGGCCGAAGCGGTACGCGCCGCCCTGCCCCCAACGGCTGCCATCGAAATAAGCGAGGCCAGCGTGGGCGGTTTGGAACTGATGGAACGGCTGCTGGGCTTTGAGCGGGTCATTCTGATTGACGCCCTGCACGGCAGCCGCTATCGCCAACCGGGCGCCATCCACCGCATGACCCTGGACGACCTGCGAGCCATCAGCCCCACCCAACACAGCGCCTCGGCGCACGATACCAGCCTGGTCACGGCGCTTGACCTGGCCCGGCGCATGGACTTCGCCCTGCCGCGGGAGCTGATAATTTTCGCGGTGGAAACTGAAAATATCGTTGATTTCAACGAAGAACCGACCCCAGCCGTGGCTCAGGCCATCCCCAAAGTTACAGAAATGGTACTGGCGGAGTTGGATGGTTGACTTGTTGATTGATTCGCAGATTCGTAAATTCGCAGATTTTTGAGGGAGGATAATTCATGATTTCACCGGAACTGATTCGCCGTTATCCCTTTTCATCCGGCTTGAGCCAGAGTCAAATTGTGACGCTGGCAAAAACAGCTGCAGAGAAAACCGTAAGAACCGGCCAATTCTTTTTTCACGAAGGAGACGAACTGGACGCCGTTTATTTAATTGTAGACGGGTCAGTGGGCATCGTCATCGAAGTACCGGACCAGGCCATTGAACAAAAAGTATCGCGGCAACTAACCGGCGAACTGCACACCAAGGATGTCGTAATCAGTGCCCTGGGGCCGGGCGACGTGTTCGGCTCATCGGCCATCATCCACCCCTACACCGCCACCGGCAGCGCCAAAGCCACCACCGACTGCCGGGTGATACAGTTCGACGCCGGGCAATTACGGCATATTTTTGCCGAGGATTGTGCTTTTGGCTTCTTGATGATGCAGAAAGCGGCCCAGGTTATCCGCGGCCGCTTGCGCGATATCCGCATCGAATCGCTGGCCTACTTAATGTAACCCGGCAGCCGGGCTTGACGCGTGTTCCGGCTACACCATACATTAAACCCCGACAGGAAACGGAAATCTGTCGGGGCTTTTTTTGTTTTGACAGCGACCGGACAACTGGTGTAAGATAACCCTGTTGATTTATGATTTACGACTATAGTCCCCGAAGCAAAGCTAAGTGGGATTTTTGATTTACGATTGGCTTTTGTTTTCAACCGTAATATACAATTCGCGCAGATTGGAAATTCATTATGAAAATCCCTGTTGTCAAAGAAATACTCAACGCCAACGACCAGGTGGCCGATGAAATTCGAGCCGAATTTAAAGAGCATAGCGTCTTTGTGCTGAATATGATGGCCTCGCCCGGCGCGGGCAAAACTACCTTCATTCTGGCGACGCTCGACCGCCTGCCCCAGGGAACACGCCCCGGTGTCATCGAAGGAGACCTGGCCTCCAGCATTGACGCCGATACCATTTCGGCCCGCGGCGTGCCGGTGGTCCAAATCAACACCGGCGGCGGCTGCCACCTGGACGCGCCGATGATAAAATCGGCGTTGCCCCACCTGCCTGTACCGGAGCTGGATTTGCTGTTCATCGAAAATGTGGGCAATCTGGTTTGCCCGGCCAATTTCGACGTCGCCGCCGATCTGGCGGTGGTGGTCGCCAGTGTGCCGGAAGGGCACGATAAACCGTACAAATATCCCGGTATGTTCACCGTGGCCGATGTGGTCATCCTGAACAAAGCCGATATGATTGAAGTGTTTGAATTTGATGTGGATTACTTCCGCCGCGGCGTCGAAATGGTCAACCCCGATACGCCGCTGTTTGTGGTGTCGGCTAAAACCGGGGCCGGTATATCGGAATGGATCGAGTGGCTGAGTAGTCAACAGGGATGAAAACGAATACCCACCAGCGACTCAGCATTGAAATTCACGGCGCGGTGCAGGGGGTCGGCTTTCGGCCTTTTGTCTACCGGCTCGCCACCGAATTAAACCTGACCGGCTGGGTTATCAACGACAGCCGCGGTGTTTTCATCGAGGTTGACGGCCCGGAGACAGTCCTGACCGAATTTCTGGCCCGCCTGTCTGCTGACAAACCACCGCGGGCTATCATCCAATCCATTGACCACACCTGGCTAGAAATTTTTGGCTACACGCAATTCGATATCCGGCACAGCGACGGCCGCGGGGCCAAAACCGTACTGGTCCTGCCCGACATCGCCACCTGCGACGACTGTCTGGCCGAAGTGCTGAACCCCGCCGACCGCCGGGCCGGCTACGCCTTTACCAACTGCACCAACTGTGGTCCCCGCTTCAGCATCATCCAGGCCCTGCCCTACGATCGGCCCCACACCACCATGCGCCACTTCATCATGTGTCCCGCCTGTCAGGCAGAGTACGACAACCCGCTCGACCGCCGCTTTCACGCCCAGCCCAACGCCTGCCCTTTGTGTGGCCCGCAACTGGCAATAGCCCTGGAAACCGGCGATCCACTCGACGGTGTGGCTGCGGCTCTGCGCGCCAGCCAAATTGTGGCGGTGAAAGGGTTGGGTGGCTTTCATTTGATGGTGAATGCCGCCAACGCCGAGGCCGTCGCCCGTCTGCGCCAGCGCAAGCCCCGTCCGGACAAACCACTGGCGGTGATGGCCCGCGACCTGGCTCAAGCCCACTCGCTATGCGAAATATCACCCGCCGCCTCGGCTCTGCTCACCAGCGCCGAGGCACCCATTGTGCTACTGCCTCGCCGCCCGGACGCGCCCGTAGCCGCCAATCTGGCCCCCGGCAATCCCACCCTGGGGGTGATGCTGGCCTACACGCCGCTACACCACCTGCTGCTGGCCCGGTTCGACGGCCCGGTGGTAGCCACCAGCGGCAATCTGACCGATGAACCTATCTGCACCAACAACGACGAAGCCATCGCTCGCCTGGGTCACATCGCCGATCTGTTTTTGCTGCACAACCGGCCCATCGAACGGCACGTGGACGACAGCGTGGCCTGGCTCATCCACGATGAACCGCGCCTGCTGCGCCGCGCCCGCGGCTACGCGCCCCTGCCGGTACTGCTCAAAAACCCCGCCCCAACCATTCTGGCGGTGGGGGCGCACCTGAAAAACTGTATCGCCCTGAGTGTGGAGCGGCAGGTTTTCATCAGCCAACACATCGGTGATCTGGAAACCGCCGAAGCGATGGCCGCCTTTGAACGGGTCATCGCCGATTTTCAGCGACTATACGAAGCTACCCCGGTCGCCATCGCTCACGATCTGCACCCGGATTATCTGTCAACCCGGTGGGCGCAACAGCATTTACCCTCTCCTGATAATTTACAATTAACCAGCACCCATGCGCAACCCGAAATCGTAAATCCGAAATCGAAAATCGAATTAATCGCCGTGCAACATCACCACGCCCACCTGGCTGCCTGCCTGGCTGAAAATCAGGTTGACGGTCCGGCTTTGGGAATTATTTGGGACGGCACAGGCTACGGACTGGACGGCACCATCTGGGGCGGCGAATTTTTGTTGGGCGACGCCGCCGACTTCCACCGGACCGGACACCTGCGCCCGTTTCGGCTGCCGGGCGGCGAGGCCGCGGTCAAAGAGCCGCGGCGAGTGGCTCTGGCTCTGCTGTGGGAGCTTTACGGCGATGAGGCGCCCTCAATGACGCATTTGTCACCCATCGCCGATTTTACCCCCACCGAGCGCCGGCTGCTGGGCCAGATGCTGACCAAGAAAATAAACTGCCCGGTCACTACCAGCGCCGGGCGGCTGTTTGATGGCGTAGCTGCGCTCATCGGGTTGCAGCAACGGGTGACATTCGAAGGGCAGGCGGCCATTGCCCTGGAGTTTGCGGCGGATCCCACCGAAACCGGCATTTATCCACTCGACATTTTAGCCGCCAATGCCCCGGCCTTACCCTTTGAGCTTGACTGGGGGCCATTGATTGAAGCCATATTGCGCGATTTGGGCCAAGGCATCGAACCGGGTATCATCGCTGCCAAGTTCCACAACGGGCTGGTGGAGGTCATCGTGACTGCGGCCCGGCGGATTGGCGAGCCGCGGGTGGTCCTCAGCGGGGGCTGCTTCCAAAATCGCCGCCTCACCGAGCAGGCGCATCGCCGTCTGACGCAGTCCGGCTTTGAGGTGCTGCTCCACCGGCAGGTGCCGCCCAACGACGGCGGCATCAGCCTGGGGCAAACCGCTGTGGCCGCGGCCCGCCTCAGCCAGGTGTAATCGGTTCTCACAAAATCTCGCCCTCTCAATACAGAAAAAGCAACGCCCCCTGAACAGTGACAAATGTCATAAATTTTTGGTGACATTCATCACTATTTAACCGCGCCACAATGCGGTACTATAGGATTATTTGCTATAACATCATATAACATCATATAACATTTTATAGCAAGTCATCAATAAAAACAGTGCGTTGTATGGACGATTTATTAACCACCAAACAACTGCAAGAGCTATTACAAGTAGACCGCATTACGGTTTACCGTATGCTAAAAGACGGTCGCTTGACCGGCGTAAAAATCGGTAACCAATGGCGATTTCCGCGGGCCGAAGTGGAGGAACTCCTGTTCGGTGCGCGTCCCTCCGAAAATGAGCCAGACCCCGAAAAAGATACATCGGCTTCTTTTTCCACGGAAGTAGTTCCCCTGAGCTGTATTCAGACTGTTCAGGATGTTTTCGCCGAAATGTCCGGGATCGGAGCGGTTACAACCGACAAGAATGGTTTTCCGCTGACCCAGTTGAGCAACTGTTCTCAATTTTGCCGGCTGGTTCAATCCAGTCCCTCCGGCTACCAGGCCTGTATCAATTCGTGGCATAAACTGGTTGACCAGCCGGCACCCCCCCCTGAATTTGTAAGCTGCCATGCCGGTCTGCAATACGCCCGGGCCCGTATCGAAATCAATAACTCCCTGGCCGGCTTATTAATTGCCGGCCAATTTTATGCCGACGAAATTCAATCTGAAGCCATCCGCAGTCAAATCGAGAAATTAGCCGTTGACCATCAGCTCGATGCCGAAGCCCTGCTGCAATCTGCCAACAAGTTACCGGTACTGGATGACCATCAACGGGCCTGGATAGGGGTCTGGCTGGAAAAAATCGCCCACACCTTTGAACAGGTCGGGGCCGAACGGTTCGAACTGATGAATCGTTTACGGCACATTGCCGAAATGAGTACGCTGCCACCGCCATAAGGCCCAACAAATTACTCATCAATAATCTGGAAGCCAAAGGTGTCTTCCGGTTTACAGTATTGAATTTTCACCAAAATTCTATTAATCAACAAATTTTTACCAGCAAAGGAGCATTATCTGATGAGCGAAAGTTTTGTAATTGTAATGGCTGCCGGCCCCAATATGCCGGAACGTTGTGCTACCCCCTTTTACATGGCAACCATGGCCGCCGGTGAAGGATACGACACCACTATTTACTGCACCAGCATGGGCACGCTGTTACTCAAAAAAGGTATGGCCGAAAACACCTGGCCGATGGGCGAAGGCAACGGCCAAACCGTAGCCGATTTTATGAAAATGGCGATGGGCGCCGGCGTCAAACTGGGGGCCTGCATGCCTTCGATGGAAATGCACGGGATGACCCAGGATGACCTGATTGCCGAGGCAGAACTGGTCAGCGCCGCGGATGGCTTTGAAGTGGTGGCTGAAGCCGACAAACTGATCTCATTCTAATTTCTCACACAGGAGTAACTGTATGGCTACATTTAATGGTTGTAATCTTCCCGATGATCTCTACTACATGATCGAAAAGCATGTATGGGCCAAGCCGTTAGACAACGGCAATATCCGGGTAGGCATGACTGCGGTAGCGGCCAAACTATCCGGGGGAGACCTATCAGCAGTGACGGTTAGTCGCCGGAAATTTGGCAAAGAGCTTAAAAAAGGCAAAAGCCTGGCCACCGTCGAAAGCAGCAAATTTGTCGGCCCGGTCCCAACGCCCATCACCGGCACGCTGATAACTGCCAACGAAAAGCTGGGCGATAACCCCAACCTGGCCTCGACCGACCCCTATGGCGAAGGCTGGATTGCCGAAGTACAGCCCTCGGATTGGGACGGCGAAAAAGGAAACCTGGCCTTTGGCGAAGCCGGGCTGGCCGAGTATCAGGCCAAACTGGAGGCCGACGGCGTCTCGTGCGACTGATTACCAACAGAAATGTGGCCTCGAAAAGTTGAGGCCACACCCCAGACCTTGAAGGTTGCCACAACCTTTAAGGTCTGTTCCTCACCCCCGTAGTGTAAACCAATCATTCATTACTTCTTCTAGAGGAGGGAGCTATATGGGTAAAGATACGATTTACGAACATTTACGACAGCAGGGGGTTTCGCGGCGCAATTTTATGAAGATGTGTGCCGCCCTGGTCGGAGCGATGGGCCTGAAACAGGCCGCCCCCATCGAGGCCAGCAACCTGCCGCCAGATCTGGCCCGCACTGCCTACAAACCGGTGGAGCTGGTGGCCAAAGCGCTGGAAAGCAAACCCCGTGTCCCCGTCATCTGGCTGGAGTTTCAGGACTGCGCCGGTTGCAGCGAAGCCCTGACCCGGTCTCAATCCCCCACCGTGGTTGATTTGGTGCTCAACAAAATCTCGATTGAATATCACGAAACCTTAAGCGCGGCAGCCGGCTACCAGGCCGAAGAAAACAAACACCGCATTATGCAAGAATACGCCGGTCAATACGTGCTGGTGGTGGAAGGCAGCATCCCCACCGGGGCCAACGCCCATTTCTGCACCGTGGGCGGACGTTCTGCCGAAGATTTGCTCAAAGAAGCCGCGGCCGGCGCGGGCGCCATCATTGCTACGGGCAACTGCGCGGCCTATGGCGGGCTGCCCAAAGCCGACCCCAACCCCACCGGGGCCAGAGGCGTGTGGGAAATCATCACCGACAAGCCGGTGGTCAACATCCCCGGCTGCCCGCCCATTCCCGAAGCAATGACCGGCACCCTGGCCCACTTTATTGTCTTTGGCTCGCTGCCGGAACTGGACAGCCTGAACCGGCCCAAAACATTTTACGCCCAAACCATCCACGATCGCTGCCTGCGCCGGCCCTTTTACGAAGCCGGTAAATTTGCCGAAACGTTTGACGACGAAGGGGCGCGGCAGGGCTGGTGCCTGTACAAACTGGGCTGCAAAGGGCCGACCACCTACAACGCCTGCGCCGGCATCAAATGGGACGCCGGCCTCTCCTTCCCCATCCAGTCGGGCCACCCCTGCCTGGGCTGCTCGGAGCCGAACTTCTGGGATGGCGGCGGCTTTTACCAGGGCCAATCCGCCCCGCTGAATCGGCCCACCCTGACCGCGGCCGGGGCCGCGGCCGCCGTCGGTATAGTAGCCGGGGCCAGCGCCGCTCTGGGCAACAAAGCGCAAAAAAGTAAGGCGCACAAGGAGGCATCAGAATGAACTGGAGTGACCTGCTTCAATTTTCACGCGGGCCGTTCTTCCAGATTGCCTTGCTGGTTTTTGTGGCCGGGATGTTTTACCGGCTGGCCAGCATCTTGCTGCTGGGCTGGCAGCGAGACCGTACGCCGGCCCGGGGCAGCAAACTGGGTGGCGTAATAAAATCTTATGGCAAAGGTTTGTTTATTTTGCCCTTTATTCCCTGGGTAAAAAACAGCTTTCGCAGTAACGCCGTCACCTTTATTGCCGGCGGGCTGTTTCACCTGGGCCTGTTTGTGGTAATTTTCTTTGGCGCAGCCCATATGCTGGTCTGGAAGAGTTTGCTGGGCTTTGGCTGGTTTACCCTGCCTCTGCCGATCATTGACTGGATGGCCGCGGTGGCCATTGTGGCGATGCTGGTATTAGCCGTCAACCGGCTGACCAACCCGGTTCTGAAACTACTCACCGGGCCGGCAGAATGGCTCAACTGGTTGGTAGTCTTTTTACCCTTTGTCACCGGCTACATTATGACCCACCGCCTCTGGTTTCCCTACGAACTGCTCTTTAGCCTGCATCTGATCACCGTCAACATTATGCTCATCTGGATCCCGTTCAGCCGCATCTCCCACTTTATCTTCTACTTCTTCTCCCGCACCATCCACGGAACCGAGTACGGCAAGCGGGCCGTATCACCATAGGAGGAAGGCCAATGAATGCACAAACCGCGATTGATACTTTTGTTAAAGAAACCGGCGGCTGGATTGCCTCGCAACTGGAGGCCTGCACCCGCTGCGGCATCTGCGCCGAAGCCTGCCACTTTTACCAGGCCACCGGCATTCCGGAATATGCGCCGGTCTGGAAAATCGAACTGCTACGCCGGGCCTACGAGCAGCGGTTCACGATGATGGGCAAAGTTAAACTGGCGATGGGCTTTGAAAAACCGATCACCGGCGAAGACCTGACCACATGGAGCGATTTAGTGTATCAGGCCTGCACCGTCTGCAATAAATGCTCCCTGGTCTGCCCGATGGGCATCCAGTTGGGGCCGCTGATTCACGATGTGCGCTCTGGCCTGGCCGAAGCCGGCGTAGTGCCGGCAGACCTGGCCGAAGCCGTCCAAAAACAGGTGGAAGAAGGCAGCCCCCTGGGGGTAACCGATGATGTTTTTGAAGACCGGATGGAGTGGGTGGCCGACGAATGGGAAGTTGACCTGCCCATTGACGAAGCCGGGGCCGAAACCCTGGTGGTGTTCAGTTCCATCGAAATTATGAAATTTCCCGATAATATCGCCGCCATCGCCGAAATTCTGAATGCAGCCGGCGAAAAATGGACGCTCAGCAGCAAAGGGCGAGAAGTCGTTAACTTTGGCTTTTACGAAGGTAGCCACGAACGCACCAAACTGTTTTTGGGCCGGGTGCTTGACGCGGCCCGGGAGTTGGGCGTCAAAAAGATTGTGGTGACGGAATGCGGCCATGCCTACGACGCCCTGCGCTGGACCGCAGCCAACATTATGGATGTGCCGGATGTGGAAATTATGCATATTTCCGGCCTGATTGGTGAATATGTAGGCCGCGGACGCATCAAACTGCAACAGGGCGCGTTTGAAAACGGCACCCTCACCTTCCACGACGCCTGTAAGATTCAGCGCCGGGGCGGTCACATCAACGAGCCACGCCAGGTGTTGAATATCCTGGCCCCCACCTCCTTCAAAGAGATGACCCCCAACCGGGAAGCCTCCATTTGCTGTGGCGGCGGCGGGGGCGTCATCGCCATTAAAGAGGCCGATGACCTGCGGTACGAAACCTTCAAACTTAAACTGGAGCAGATTGAAGCGGTGGGCGCTGATACCGTGGTGATGACCTGCTCCAACTGCCGCCTGCAATTTCTGGACAGCTTCAAACATTACGAATCCAAAATCAAAGTAATGGGGCTGTCTGAGATGGTGGCCGAAGCGCTGGTAGAATAGGAGGTTTTACAATGGCGTCATTTACTTTAACCCCGGTTGAACGAGGCATTATGCGCTGCCGGCACACCGGCCCGTTTTCTCACGAGCAGGTACAGGCCCTGGCCAAATTTCTGGAAGATTACCAGGGCAAACTGCTGGTTGACCTGACCGGCACCACCGGCGACGAATGTGCCAGAAACATCAAACAGTTCCGGCCCATGATGCCCATCACGGCCATCTTTGGCACTGAACTGGACCCGTCTATTCTGGACATTTCGGAAAGCTATTACACCCACGAAGTCCGATACTTTGAGACCGAAGCGGAGGCCCTGGCCTGGCTTCGGGACCAGGAGGAATAAATAATATGAGCAAACGACTCGTTGTTGACCCCATTACCCGCATCGAAGGCCACCTGCGCATTGAAGCCGAAGTTGACGACAGTAACGTCATCCAGCAGGCCTACTCCTCCGGCACAATGGTGCGCGGCATTGAGCTTATCCTGCAAGGCCGCGACCCGCGCGACGCCTGGGCCTTTACCCAGCGCAGTTGCGGCGTCTGTACCACGGTCCACGCCTTTGCCTCCATCCGGGCCGTTGAGGATGCCCTCGACATCAAAATCCCAAGCGCGGCCAACCACATCCGCAATTTGATGGTAGCCCAGCAGTACATTCACGACCATGTGATGCACTTTTACCATCTGCACGCCCTGGACTGGGTAGACATTGTGGAATCGCTCAAAGCCGACCCGGCCGCCACGTCGGAACTGCAACAATCCATCTCCAGTTGGCGCAACTCCTCGCCCGGTTACTTTGCCGATGTGCAGAAAAAGGTGCAGGGCATTGTAGACAGCGGCCAGCTTTCCATTTTTGCCAACGCCTATTGGGGCCATCCGGCCTACAAACTGCCGCCGGAAGTGAACCTGATGGCGGTGGCCCACTATCTGGAAGCGCTGGACTGGCAGTCCCACGTCACCAAAATCCACACCATCTTTGGCGGCAAAAATCCGCACCCCAACTTTGTAGTCGGCGGCGTGCCGATGCCGATTGACCTGAACAGCGACACCGCCCTCAACGCGGAGCGGCTGTC
>Ga0180430_10004005_pt1 | contig 12544 bp, 12 predicted proteins | sample SS_ome_9_FD_132999 | JGI IMG/M metagenome (GOLD analysis project Ga0180430, IMG submission 132999) | Hypersaline lake sediment archaeal communities from the Salton Sea, California, USA - SS_1_S_2 metaG | ecosystem: Environmental > Aquatic > Non-marine Saline and Alkaline > Hypersaline >... | reverse complement strand
TTATCTTGGAAATTATGTTATTAGGCATGGGCTCAGGGGTTTTTCTTTTTGCAGGTTTTGGCGCATTAATTACAGCAGCGGCTCTACTGCTAGGATTTATTCCAGAGCTATTTGGTATCAGCTTGGTTGTTTTTTGTACTGCCTCTTCAGGCTCTGCACTTGCACTTCGACCGCTCATGGAGTTGCTCAAACAGCCGCTTGAGGGTTAATCTCAATTTGAGAATTTAGTTACTGAAAAATCGTGCAATTTAGAAAGAAGTTGAACTATAGTAATGCGCGTTTAATTGTATATGGATTATAAAAGGTGTTTTCATGGAAGGTTTTCCCGCACAACAAACCGATAACTACCACCGCGCGCAACTTCTGGATACCGTCATGCAGTCGGCGACCGAAGGTGTGGTTATTGTCCGCGGTGACAAGAAAGTTCTTTACGCCAATCCCTCGATGGAAAAGATCACAGGCTTTACCTGTGAAGAGCTGATGCAGAAAGGTGAGGGCTTCTTACGTCATGAGACCGATGCGCCTGTGTGTCAAGATATTTGCGAGATAGCGCACAATGTTGCTCATTTTCGCCGTGAAGTAACGGTACATAAAAAAAACGGCGGCGAAAGTCATGTCCTACTAAGTCTCGATACCCTACGCAATGGGGAAGGGCAGATTGAGTATTTTGTTGGCTTGTTAACCGATGTCACCGAAATCAAGCGTTCGCGCGAAAAACTTGCTTACCTGGCGACTCATGATAACTTAACTCAACTACCCAACAGGACAATGCTCGAAGAAAGAGCGGAGCAGGCCCTGTCTCGTGCCGACAGAACCCAAAAGCTAGGTGCACTGCTATTTGTCGATGTCGATTATTTTAAAGAAATTAACGATACACTAGGTCACTGTGTAGGCGATTCACTGCTTAAGCTTGTAGCACAGAGACTCAAAGATGTTTGCCGCAAACAAGATTTTGTTGCCCGCTACGGTGGAGACGAATTTGTATTGATTCTGGAAGACATGGATCGTGTTGAAGATGTACACCTCAAAGCAGAAGAGTTACTTACTTCGTTAAATCGTCGCTTTTCAGTGCAATGCCACGAGCCTGCGATCTCAGCCAGCATTGGCGCGGCACTATTCCCTAGAGACGGCAAAACATTTAACGAACTTGTTCAGCGAGCGGATATTGCCATGTATGCAGCTAAAAAAGCAGGGCGCAATCGGCACTGTATCTTTGACCCGGAAAATCCATTTAATTAAATCAAACCAGTTAAATCTGCCGTCTAACTCGCTATACCCTTGTGAACGCATCGCCCTGGAAGCTAACTTAACGTCCCAATTCCAAGCTTCTTTGGTGGTGGTTTTTTAATTAAGGATATTGATATGGATAGTAATTTTATATCCACGCCACCCGTTTATGCCTTGTTTAGCGCGATCCTGCTTACGTCTTTACTAGCACTAGCCGATAAGGCTAATGCCGCTTACAGCGTATCTCAGGTTGGTTCATTGTGCGTCTTCTTAGTTACTTGTTGCGCAGCTATTATCGCTGTTTATCTTCTTTTTAAACCCTTCCTTGATTTAGATGAAAGTTTAGGTGAATGAAAAAAAATAAGACGCAGATAACACACCGCAATTAAACTTTTTTCAAAAAAAATTAAAAAATAACTTGAAACATGCCATTGTTGTTTGCTATACTATGCAAATATTGAAGATTAAGTAAAACGCTTGATCATTTTATTTAACCACAACCGGGAGTGTTCATGTCTTTACAAGCTAATCGTAGCCGAACAAAAGAACTGATTGTGAACGATGAAGGCTATCTCGAAGCGAAAACGTTTGCTATGAGTACTGAGACCATCATAAGCACCGAGGGCCTGATAGGCTCTGGTTGTATGGATCGCCCCAAGAATGACGGGATTTCGTACGACCCAACAGACGTGTAACCGACTTTTTACAGGAAGGTTACACGACGCACCTTCCGAGATCGAAAGACCCGGCAGGTGCAAACCCCGGGTTTTTTAATGCCCGGATTAAAATTTAATTAACGCGGAGTAGAGCAGTTGGCAGCTCGCCAGGTTCATAACCTGGAGGCCGGTGGTTCAAGTCCATCCTCCGCTACCAAATTTTTTATTAACTGAAACTGAGATTGAAAAGATGCTCAAAAAAGTAACTGACAACATAACAAACGCTGCACTGCCTTCATGGCCGGTGACGGGTGAGTTGTGCCTGGAGAACGGGAGAAAACCGTTATCCACAGTCAGTGCGCATAATCAATCGCCCGAGAGCCAGGATTATCGCTTTGCGATTAATGGTATGGGTATGCGAATGTAACTTTCCACGATAAGTCCTTCGGAAGGTTACGCAAAAGCACACGACCTTCCGAGTAACTCAAAAGAGAACCCCGGTTGGTCTGTAGAAGGCACCGGGGTTTTTTATTGCCTCGGCCCTGGCAAAAGCGACAGGGTTTGTTCTTTAACAATTTGGAATCACGTAATGCTGTCGTAGCGATACGGCAGCAGGGCGGATGCGCAACATAGGGTTGTTGCGTCTGCTGCGGATGATGCGCCGCAGTATGCCGAGCAGATCGGCCGCCCACCTTTGCGGGTGTAGCTCAGTGGTAGAGCCCCTCGTTGCCAACGAGGATGTCGTCGGTTCAAATCCGATCACCCGCTCCAGTTTTGGGTCGCGTGAGGCCCGTTAAACGATAAGTACTGGTGACAGTATGAAAGGAGAGATGCCTGCATATCTCCACCTATCAACCCAGTTGGTAGGCCGATTTACGCAAGCCGAGTCTTCTAGTCTTCAGAGTCCTCTGGAGATAGCGAGCAAGGTCGGCATGGTTTTTAGGGTATCGGGCTGGAAACAGTGGTACTCAAAGGTTCTCCTGCCAGAGAACGCCATGAGGCAACTGACTGAATTGCAAAAGACAAAAGGTAGCGTTACCAGTCCAAGTGGAAGCAAGGGCAGTAACGCAGTTTAAGGGGCAAAGGGTAAGACCTGAGTCCTGACTAACCGCCAAGTAGCAGCGATGCGAACGGTACGAGGCGTGTGGCATTTGGAACCTCAAAAGGGTTTTGAACCACAGGAGCATGCACGTCTTAGCAGGTTTTTTGAAGTAGCTCAGTTGGTAGAGCAGTCGCCTCTCAAGCGATAGGTCGCAAGTTCGATTCTTGCATTCAAGCCTAAAAAACGGAAAGACATGCTCCTATGTCGTTACGAAAATGACCTAAGTCCGTGCAGCTTGCTGAACACGGAAGAAGCCCCGGCCCCAAGCCAAAGCTTCTGGTACCAATTCGCACAGATGCGGCGGCCACCGCAGACGGAAGATGACGTGCCGAGTAGTACGACATTAAGTGGGATACGCTACCCACTCAAACAAAGCGGTCATGAAGCTTTACTGGCAAGTTCTTCGGAAGTGTCAGTGGATAAGACGGGAAAGATCAGGTTGGACCCTGGTCATAATCCGGCAAAAGAAGTTTCACCAAGGCTGTAATCTCAGGTCTTTTATTCCACGATAACTCAGTTGGTAGAGTACCTGGCTGTTAACCAGGGGGTCGCAGGTTCGAGCCCTGCTCGTGGAGCCAAACATCGGATGCACTGAGCACGTGGCGGGCTCACCTGGCTGTAAACCAGACTCCCTTAGACGGGACTTGGAGGTTCGACTCCTTCTGTATCCACCAATCAATGGGTGTTACCAGGGACATCGCGTATCCCGGGAGCATGTACCGGAAAACGACACCCACCAAACACCTTGAATACTATGCGTCGGTAGTTCAATGGTAGAACGGCAGTCTTTTAAACTGCGAGACCTCGGTTCGAGCCCGAGTCGGCGCACCACCTTAAACAGAGCCTATCGACCTGGTTAGTAGAGTCCGGAATCGAATACCAGGTACGGCGCGAGTGGGAGGGCGGCTTGTATCAATCTGCGTAACCTAAGCCCTTACGAATTTTGTCCCGTAGCTCAATGGCAGAGCACTCGACTGATAATCGAGAGGTAGTGGGGTCGATACCCACCGGGACAACCAAATACCTTGAGAGGCCGCACTCTCCCGACCCGCAGGACGCGTGAGTCGGTGACCTTCACAACTCGGAAGGCCTGATAAATGTGTGGACCAATTCCAACCAACCACGGCCAAGATAAGTGGCAATTCGCACGGGGTGCGGATCGGCAAGCCGGCAGCTTGCTGAGGTTGTTATCGCTTAACCATCAATGGTGTCCTCGGGCCAGGTTAAGCGTACCGGGGCCAAACATTGCACGCGTGGACAAACTGGTAAAGTCACCGTCCTTTCACGTCGGAAATCTGCGGGTTCAACTCCCGTCGCGTGCTCCAACTTAGGGGCCATAGCTCAGCTGGGAGAGCGCCTGCCTTGCACGCAGGAGGTCGGGAGTTCGACCCTCCCTGGCTCCACCAAATTAAGGTCAACTTCAAGTTAATAGGAGGCAATGATGAATCACTACGAGAAGTTTGAACAAGCGATTAAAGGAATGAACATCCCGGAAGATCGCAAGCAAGCCAATGCGCAGTCAGCTAATTGGTTCTTGCGTCAAGGTGTCGCGCTTAACCAGGGACACCCGAACATCATGACGGCAATTTTTCATGCACGTCATATTACTTAAACCAATGCCAGTGTGCAGAGGTGTGGCCTTAGCTCAGCAGGTAGAGCCCCTGATTGTGATTCAGGCCGTCGCGGGTTCGATCCCCGCAGGTCACCCCTCTGCACATTGGTAACATTGGATCGATAGCTCAGTTGGTAGAGCACGCGGTTGAAGCCCACGGTGTCGCAAGTTCAATTCTTGCTCGATCCACCAGTTACTGTCGTCGTCCTGTCACGAAACTCGTGAGCTACAGACCCCGGGACGTCGACACTTAATTTGCCCTTGTAACTCAGCTGGACCAGAGTACCTGGCTACGAACCAGGCTGTCGGGAGTTCGAATCTCTCCAAGGGCTCCAAGCATTATGGGGAGATGGCGGAATTGGCATACGCGCTGGATTTAGGTTCCAGATTTTCCGAGTTCGAGTCTCGGTCTCCCTACCACATTCGAGCGAGCCAGGCGGCAGGGCCTGGTCGGCCTGACCCCGCGAACTGAACCAAGTCGCTCGTCTTTTTACAGCCCTGTAACTCAAAGGCAGAGTGCCACTCTTACAAAGTGGAAGTTGTGATCTCGGAAACTCACCAGGGCTACCAAACAACCCGGATCGACGTATTCACTGGCGTAGGGTCGCAACCTTGCTGGGCTTACGAGACAGCACCTTCTGACGGTGTTCCGGGTTCCTGGCAACGTGACTGATTTGAAAATGGTGCTCGCCTCATAAGTGAGAAGATGGTGGTTTAATCCCACCCGTTGCCACCAAACACATACCTAATTTGGGTCTGATCGTACCTGGGTTGGGGTACAGAATTAACGGGGCGATTGTCACTGGCCGACATCTCGGAGACATTCAGGAGCCGAGACTACTGGTTCGATTCCAGGCGCCCCGACCAAATAGTCTTATGTCGAAAACACAGTCACTTTCTGACATAACGATATTCTTAATTCAATTTCATGCGGATGTAGCTCAGTTGGTGAGAGTGCTGGCCTGTCACGCCAGAGGTCGCGAGTTCAAGCCTCGTCATCCGCGCCAAACAATCCGAGTATAGCGCAGTCTGGTAGCGCGCCTGCTTTGGGAGCAGGATGTCGGGAGTTCGAATCTCTCTACTCGGACCACCCTACCGAGATAAGTTGCCTACTGCATTCTATTGCATTAGGTGGCTTACCTGGCTGAAATCCTAATGCCTCTATATGCAGTAGTCTTTTAACCACGCTTTAAGGAGAAGTGCCGGAATTGGCAAACGGCCCTGTTTGGAAAACAGGTGGGTGCTTTGCGCCATGCGAGGTCGGGACTCGCCTTCTCCGCCAAACAATACCCCAGTGGTGAAATTGGTAAACACATCAGGTTTAAGCCCTGACGCCTACGGCTTAACAGTTCGAGTCTGTTCTGGGGTACCAAATTTTACGGAGTGTAATGTCAGTCTGGTCAGACGGCCCGCTTTGGATGCGGGAGGTCGCAGGTTCAAATCCTGCCACTCCGACCAAATCAAGGAGAGCTAAGCCGAAAGATTCTGGGTAGCGGCAGCGGTCTTGAAAACCGAGGATCTGCGAAAGTAGATGTCAGAGTTCGAATCTCTGGTTCTCCGCCAAACAAAAAGAGAGCCCTCCCATTGCGGGAGAGCTCCCTGCACCTCAGTAACCTACAATTTTATTGTACTCTGCCTGACTCAAGACCACCGGGGTATAGGTGACACCCGCTTTCTTAAGATTGCGCACGAATGCCTTTAAGTGGCTTTTTGAGCCATTAACTAACCTTGTATACACTTTCTTCAGACGGGGCTCGTCAGTACGTGATATCGCGGCATAAATGTCGATGATATCTACCTCTTCAATATAAGCACCTACATGAAGCGCTTCAATCTTGCTTGTCTTGCCGCGAGCAACCAGCTCATCGTAAAGATGTTGAAGCTCTGGGTTAGTGAACTGGCCAATAGCAGGTTTTACTGGGTCTTCAATGTCATATCTGTCCAGCATTTTCTTCATCGCGTTCATGTGGTTTTGCTCTGAACGGGCGATGTTTTTAAAGACGCGCATTTTGTATCTGTCGCGCATTGTTAAGTAAACATCCCGAGCAACTTTTTCCTCTTCACGCATAAAGAGCAGGTCCTGGACTTCAGCATCATCCAGTGTTGCGCCAAACACCGGCGTACCGACTAGCAGCAATACTAGAAATAACAATATCTGTTTCATGATACACCTCGCTCGTATTAATGTGTTCAATACATGTAGCGAGATTCGTTAAAGAAATGACAAGGTTTTGAAGCTTTACCGTACTTTGTTGATTGGCGTCAAAAACTCGAACGATAAGGGGAACTATTTTGTTCGCTATACGTTGGGTACTCTTCGACCAAGGAAATTACCCATGTATCCTCGTATTCCTCGACTCTTTTTTATTATTTCTGCCCTTATTGAAAACGCAGACAAATTAATACTGGCCACAGCGCTGGTACTGTCTTTTATTGCAGGCACTTATACCTGCCAAACTTAATTCTCTATTTAGCCCGGATAGTTCTAACTGGCAGAACGCCTCTTTTGTAATGAGGATGTTGGGAGTTCGAATCTCTCTCTGGGCACCACCTTCCTTGTGCGTGTGGCTGAAAGGCTTTAGGCGCCTGATTGCAAACCAGGTTTATGCAGGTTCAATTCCTGTCGCGCACTCCAATTCAATCTGTGAATTTAGTTCCTGCTAAACGTCTGTCTCGATACCTATACGAGTTAACTAAATCAAACTTGAACTTAAGTTAACAAACAAAGGTGTCCTATGAAATTCAATCTTATCGACTACGTACTTCGTGAAAAAGAACTCAAGCAGAAAGACCTCGCACAGATGCTTGGCGTAAGCGCTGCGCAAATATCCAAATGGAAGTCGGGTGAAGACATTCCATCAAATCGTGAACTAGAGATTATGAGAATCCTGGGTGAAGATGACCTTACCTTTGCTTCTGATTTGCAATGGCGCCAGTTAACGGGCAGTGCAGAGAAAGCTCAAGCCTGGGTCGATTACATGGGTAAGATGAATGATGAGTTGGGCGATGTTTACCCTTCAGACGCTTTTCGTGAAGAGCCCGAGTTCTACACACAAGCCTGGCTGACTGAGCTGGTTGATCTCGGGCTTACACTGCCTAACGAAGTACCGAATATCGAAGACCCTGATCCAGACAACGAAGAGTATTACGAATACACCGCCTTTGATCAGCTAATCTCCGATTATCTGGAAGCCGCTGCTGGGATAGGGAACTGGTGTGAACATTTCCTGCCTTCTTATGAAGACGATTCCGATGTTTGCATGCACGCTCATGACGCATTTCATATTGGCACGAGCCTCGCAATTAAACATGTTGATGATGAGTTATTGAAAGCTAATGGCTTTGATTTACAAAAAGTTGCCGAATTTATCAAAGAAACCGAGAAAGCAGCCAGACACCGCATTGATGAGATGTGTTCTGATATGAATAGAGCCGGCATTCCGCTAAAGCATAACTATTACGCATTCATACATCAGAGTCCTTGGTGGCTAGATGATGACATGATGCTGGATTCTGTTTTCAGAAGCTCTCCTCGAGCTGAAGATGCGATGGACCACCAGTTTTCTTATGCTGAAAAGCGAGGATTTGCTGAGAATAAAGCAATGTTGGATATGTTGGATCATCTCATCAAAGAAGTTTCTTCTTTAAAAGAACAGGTTGCTGAGCTCAGCAAGTAATGTTTTAAGCGAGTTGGCCGAGTGGTCGAAGGCGCTCCCCTGCTAAGGGAGTAATCGGTTTATCCCGGTTCGAGGGTTCGAATCCCTCACTCGCTGCCAAATTAAAGCCGCGTAGCTCAATTGATAGAGCACTGGGATTTGACTCCAGGGGTTCCAGGTTTAAGTCCTGGCGCGGTTGCCAACACCCTAAGCCGTCTGCGTGGCGAGCTTTCTTTCTCTTCGGATACTCAAAATACCGTAGAGCAGCATCCCCAAACAGGCGATATCGAACAACATCGCCGGAACAGACCAGATGACGATCGAGTAAATCGTCCAGATGCCGATCATAACGGCATGCAGGATCTTCATTTCTAACAAATCCTGGCGCGCATCAGTAAAGACAACGATTACCAAGATCAAAGCAGGTAAGAGCCCTGCTAGCCCATTGGTGTTGAATTTCATAAAAAACAACAGCGCCAAGAACGGCGACATTACTTTAACGATCGTTAACTGCCGCGTCGTCAGTGTCAGGGAGAGTATCTTACTGACCGCCGAGATCGCCGAGACAAACGCTCCGTTTAAACCATCGTGGTAATAGAAGTTAACCGCGAATAAGGCACTGGCCACAAAGCCATGGATACGGATTTTGGTGGCGTCTCGAGATGAAAACGACAATAAACCAAAAACCAATGCCAGGTAACCGGCAATTTCATAAAGCGGAAGCGTCAAAACTGTCATTGTTATTTTTAGGTGTACGTAAATTACGTATAGCCATTTGTTTGCCACGATAGATCACCCGGTGAGATCAATCGGCTCATAACCGATAGGGCAGAGTTCGAGTCTCTGGCGTGGCACCATTCCTTATCAGCCTCTATAGCTCAGTTGGATTTAGAGCACAGGCCTTCTAAGCCTGGTGTCGGTCGTTCGAGTCGACCTAGGGGCGCCACTATTTTAAGCACGCGTAACTCAGCTGGTAGAGTAACTGTTTCGTAATCAGTAGGTCATCGGTTCGACTCCGATCGTGTGCTCCAAATTTATGCGGATATAACTCAATTGGTAGAGTATTGGCCTTCCAAGTCAGTTGTTGCGAGTTCGATTCTCGCTATCCGCTCCAAGGGCTGGGAGTATCGTTGCGTTGGCTTTTACAAACCAACCGCGATCTTAACTTCCTATCGGCTCGGATGCCGTAAACAAACCTATACGTCAGGCTGACATTCCCTGGCGCGAACCAGGCTGGCTTGCCAAGGATGGCAGGTCTTCTCAATTTCAAGTGCCAGTAGCTCAAGTGGGTAGAGCGGCGGTCTCCAAAACCGCAGGTTGGGGGTTCGAGGCCCTCCTGGCGCGCCATTTCGTGATTCCAAGTTGCTATACGAACAAACCTTATTTAATGATCACGGGAGAACCGAGATGTTTCGAGTACTACAACTGGATATTGCCGGCAACCCATCTCAGTGGGTGAGTCATCGTGAAGCGATCAGTATGGTGGCTGCCGGACGCGTACTGGCCAACCTGGGAGATCAGGAAGTTATCTTCCAAGGCGGCCATAACCGTTTGTCAGGACTGCGATCCGAGGTGAAGGTGGGCACTATATTGTTATCTCGTGAGCGTGTGGTGTCCAAGCGCCTGTCTCCGGACTATGCTCCCCCGCTAACGAACAAAGCGTTGTTTGCTCGTGATGGTATGTGTATGTACTGCGGCGAAGTTTTTTCACCGGCAAAGCTGACTAAGGATCACGTTGTACCGCAGTCCCGCGGCGGTCCGGATACCTGGACCAATTGCGTCACCGCCTGTGGTGACTGCAATCACGCCAAGCGTGACCGTACACCGGAAGAATGGGGCAAGCTGCTGCTAGCCGTCCCGTTTACGCCGAACTGGGCAGAGTTTTTATTTTTGAAAAATAGAAAGCAAATCGTTGCCGATCAACAGGCGTTTTTAATGGCGCGCTTTCCAAAAGATAGCCGCTTAATGTAAAGCACAGCGCCTTCGAAAGAGGGCGCTTTTTATAAGGAGTTCGTAATGAAAACGAAACAACCCAAACGACCGAAGGCGCGAAATCACGTCGCCAACGTCACCTTGATGCGCAAAGGTGGAGCGCACGGTAAATCCACCGGTGCCAAACGTCGTAAAGACAAACAGCACTTTAATGCAAAACTGCGTCAGGGTGATTTTTCCAAAGCCGCTTAAATTTAGGCTGTTTCGGAAAACTCATTCTGTATTCGCGAACCGAGAAGACTTCTCAAAGGAGTATAGTTATGGACAAACCTATCAAAATATACGCTGAAGCCGTAGACGGCAAAGCATTAGATCAGTTTTATACGGCGATGAAGCTGGACACGATCGTCCAGGGCGCTTTGATGCCTGATACGCACGCCGGTTACAGCTTGCCAATTGGCGCTGTAGTGGCGGCCGATGGTGTCGTGTACCCAAGTTTCGTCGGTTATGATATTGGCTGCGGGATGTGTGCATTGCCTTTGGCTGTCGATGCAGAAGCCGTTAAAACGCACGCTAAGGCGATCTTCGATGAGCTGTATCGTGTTATCCCTGTCGGCTTTAAAGTTAATGACGAGCCTTCTGAAGGCGCGACACAGCTGAAACTGGAAGACCTATCCAAGGAAGGTCGTTATGTTGCGTTAGGCGGCGATAAACCAGGCCGTGGCTGGCTGTATGCTTTGGGCTCGCTTGGCGGCGGCAACCACTTTATTGAGCTGGGTGTCGACGAAACCGATACCGTGTGGGCGGTGATTCATTCAGGCTCCCGCGGTATTGGCCATGGACTGGCGACCCACTACATGAAGCTGGCCGCTAACTCACGCAAAGCCTTGGAAGGTTCTCACGGGTTACGTACCGATACCGACGCAGGACAGGCGTATGTCAATGATATGCAGTGGGGCTTGCAGTATGCACTGGATAATCGCTTGGAGATGATGCGTCGTATTGACCAGGTAGTGCACCAGGCGACTGGAACTACTGGGAAGTCTGACTTTGATCAGCTGATCAACCGCAATCACAACCACGCAACGTTACGTGATGGCTTGTGGTTGCATCGTAAAGGCGCAACGCACGCCGAAGATGGTATGTTAGGTGTCATTCCAGGCAACATGCGTGATGGTAGTTTTATCGTACGCGGTAAGGGCAACCCAGATAGCCTGTACTCAAGCTCACATGGGGCGGGGCGTGTACTGGGGCGTAAGGAAGCCAAGCGACAGCTAAACATGGCGGATTTTAAAGACTCCATGGCTGGTGTTGTAGCACGCATCGAAGAAGGTACGCTGGACGAAAGCCCTTTTGCCTACAAAGATGTCTTTGAAGTTATGCGCTTGCAGGCTGACTTGGTCGATACCTTGTATCACATCAAGCCACTGATCAATATCAAAGGCTGATTTCTCCTAACACAAGCCCTCCTAAATTGGAGGGCACTTAGTTCCAATCAATAAATTGGCAATTTAGAGCTAAGGGTTTAGGGTAATATAGCGCACAGGAAGCGTTACCACAGTACCTTCGGCATCAGTGACTTTCACCTGCACTTCGTGCTGCACCTTAAAGCTGAAATTATATACGCCACAGCTAAAGAATTCCCAATAAGTCCGAATATACGGATTAGTGTTAGAGGTATTGTGCACTGGACCGCAATTGCCGCCATTGGCTGCATCGTTTACATTTGACGCCACTAGTCCTACTACTCCGCCACTAACTGCTGTCCACGCAGTCCAACTTCCGTTATGTACTCTGTAACGCAAACCCTTCCATTCGATTGAGTAGGGCGCCACGCCGCCTGTCACAGACAGCGAATTAATGCGTGAATTATAATTGATGATAGTATTAGCCATCGTTGCCGCTAGCGGCTGTGCATCTTCAAAAGTAAACGCATTCGCATACGTGGCTTCATCTGCCCAGGTGGATATCTTCACGTCTACTGTGCCAGCGGCGTGTGCGGGCGTCGTAACAACCACTTCGTCCCAGCTGACATAGGTCAGATTGGTCGCTTCAACACCACCGAACCAGACGCGAGTACAGCATTCAGAGAAGTCTGCACCGTTGATAGTCACCGTTTCACCACCAGCCGTCGGACTGGTTGTCGTTGAATAAGAGGTGATCGTAGGCGGATCCCTATACAGGTAACCCCCTGCCAGCGTGTCCGAACCATAAGCATTGCTGACTGAGACGTCGACATAGCCATCAGTGTGAGCTGGAGAGGTGAACGTTAATAGATCTACACCGTTAAAACTAACGCTTGTCGCAGGAACACCGCCTAGGGCGACAGTCGTATCATGCGTAAAGTTATTGCCTCTAA
>Ga0180430_10004003_pt1 | contig 12546 bp, 11 predicted proteins | sample SS_ome_9_FD_132999 | JGI IMG/M metagenome (GOLD analysis project Ga0180430, IMG submission 132999) | Hypersaline lake sediment archaeal communities from the Salton Sea, California, USA - SS_1_S_2 metaG | ecosystem: Environmental > Aquatic > Non-marine Saline and Alkaline > Hypersaline >... | reverse complement strand
TCTTATGATCAAATAAATATTGTAGCGTCTCTTTCATATTTTCCCCATTAATTATTAACCACTAAGCCTTAACCAGTTTTTAATCATCATCCCACCATATTCAGTCAGCACCGATTCGGGATGGAATTGTACCCCTTTAACATCATGCGTCCGATGCCTGATGGCCATAATATATCCCTCATCATTCTCCACGGTGATTTCCAACTCCCCGGGGAGGGTATCTGGCTCAACCACCCAGGAATGATAACGTCCGGCATCAAATTCATCAGGCACGCCAGTAAAAAGATAATCATCACTCGCCAGCTGTTTCATCTGACCACTGATGCCATGGTAACCCTTTGAGAGGTTGGTAATAGTACCTCCATAGGCTTCTGCAATAGCCTGATGACCAAGGCAAACTCCCAGGATACTTTTGCTGGAACCAAACTCTTTTATAAGGTCCAGGGTAATGCCTGCCTCCACTGGAATTCCAGGTCCCGGACTGATCAGTATTTTATCATATGCCTCAACTTCATCCAGCACAAGCTGATCATTTCGCTTCACATCGACGGCTTTCTTCAGGACCCGCTCGATATATTGAACCAGGTTATAGGTAAAGGAGTCATAATTATCCAGGACAAGAATCTTCATGGTCGCTCTAATTAAAGTTGTTCATATTCCCGGCCATTTCAATGGCCGATTTCAATGCGGCAAGTTTATTATTCACCTCCTGCAACTCGCCCTCCTCGGTGGATTCGGAAACGATACCTGCACCTGCCTGATAGTATAGTCTGTGATCGCGCGAAAGAAAGGAGCGGATCATAATGGCATGATTGATATCCCCGTTAAAACGTAAAAACCCGATGGCACCACCATAGTAACCCCGGCGCTTCCCCTCATAACGATCGATCAGCTCCATGGCCTTGTATTTGGGTGCCCCTGACAGGGTGCCGGCAGGAAATGATTCTGCCAGCACTTGTATGGTGTTGGCTTCCTCAGGCAGATCTCCCGACACCTTGGACACCATGTGAATAACATGGGAATAAAACTGGATTTCGCGGTACTCTTCCACCTTCACTTTCCGGGTGCTACGGCTAAGATCATTCCTGGCCAGATCCACAAGCATAACATGTTCAGCATTTTCCTTTTCATCCTCGCTCAGCTTCCTGGCCAGTTCCTGATCCTCCCGGTCATTGCCAGTTCGCCTGAAGGTACCTGCAATAGGATTTATATAGGCCTTACCTCCTTTTACCTCAATCTGTGCTTCCGGGGACGAGCCAAAAAGTTTGTAGCTGCCATAATCGAAGTAAAACAGGTATGGCGAAGGATTAATGGAACGCAGTGCCCGGTATACATTGAACTCATCGCCAGTGAAATCCTGGAAAAACTGTCGGGAAAGCACAATCTGAAATACATCTCCCCTGAAACAATGCTCCTTGCCTTTGGATACCATGGCCCGGAAGTCATCATCGCTCATGTTGGATCTTTCTTCCCCGGAGGTGGCAAAACCATAAGTAGCGATATTCCGGTTATGCAGCAAAGAACGAACCCGGTCTATCTCACTCTCTCCTCCATTCACAATATGCTCAAAGAGAAGCAGCTCGTTTGATAAATGATTTACAGCCAGGACAAACCTGAAAAAATTATACCTCACCTGGGGAATATCCTCCTGTTCGGGGATTGCAGATTGAAAACATATATCTTCAAAATACTGAACCGCATCAAAGGCTGAATATCCGAAAATACCATCCACCAGCATATCATCGCCTTTATTATCAACTTCAAAGGCCGATAAAAAGCCCTTGAGCTTATCTACCACCTCATGTCCGGCTGTAATAGTTTCATGGCTGCTTACCTGACCCGGCAGGGAAATGCTCATATCATTGTCCTGCACCAGGAACTCTGCTATAGGATCCATGCATATAAATGAATATGAATTCTCCTTGCTATGATAATCCGAGCTTTCCAGAAGCAGGGAGTTGGGATATATATCCCTAATCTTCAGGTATATACTCACGGGAGTGATGATATCAGCCAGTATCTTTCGTTTAACTACTCTTACAGCTACCTTTTCCATTCTCTTTCGGTTTTGATCAAAAAAAAAGCTCCCACCGAAGCGGAAGCCTTGAATATTGTATTGCACAATGAGACGCTACCTATGCTCCGGATTGTCGGAAACAGGAAAGCCACCACCAATTTGTGCGAATCTCTTTCATCGTATTCAATTCTGGGAGTCAAAATAACGGAAAGATTTCTATTAATCCAAATTTCACTATTTTCGCCACAAATTAACTCCCGGCTCATGGCCCGTATCTATATCCGAAATATTGCCCTGTTCTTTTCCATATGGGTCCTCGTAATGATCATATATGCTGCTAGCAACGGGGTTACAGATCTGGACTATCTCTGGAAGTTTTTCCTGCTTCCGGCATTATTCCTGGGTTTTCTGGCTGCACTAAGCACCTTCCTTGGAGAACAATTCCGGGTAAAGAAGGGGATCAACTGGATTTTTCTGCTTATTGCTGTGGCTATTGACCAGGGAATCAAAGCCTATCTTTTTTCTCTGGACTGGGAAACTCTTTCCCTTCCCATTATCAAACCGGTGTTCTATATGGAACCCACACAGAATACCCTTGGTTCCTACCTCTGGGTCCTTTTGAAACTGAAGAAAGGCTCGCACCTTCTCAATATTATTCTTTTCAGTGTGGTTGGTATTATTTTTATAGAGGTCTGGAGGTTTTATGTAGACAGAAAAAGGAACAGTTTCTGGATCAATGGGTTTATCCACCTATTTCTGGCGGGCCTTTTAGCTAACCTGATCGATAATGCATTCTGGGGCGGCTCGCTTGACTACATTACCATTAAACCCTTCTACACCTTCGATCTGAAGGATTTGTATATCACACTATGTGAACTGTTTTTGATAACAGAGCTATTGGACAACCGCCTTCTTAAACGTTTCATTCAAATGCCCAGGGAGGAAAGTAAAAAGCTCAACCACGAGTTTATCCGTTTCGTTAAAAATGACTTCAGCTTGGGGCGGAAAAAAGAGGATTAAAGAAATATACTTACTTAATTATACCTTCCGTCTTTAACTGGTTCATTAGCTTGTATGTCCGCTCCAGATCCTTTAATAGAGCAGCGGCCGATATGGTGGCACCGGCAATTGCATCGACATCCTTCCCCAGTGTCAGTTTCTCCCCCGAATAACCTTTAAACTGACTCAACCATCCTTTTTGAGAAATCGCTGCACCATGTGAGGAGCGATAGACCAGGATGCTTAGCCCCAGGACTTTAAAGTCAGAGGCATAAGCAATTGCATAATCAAAGTATTCATACTTCCCTTTTGCACTGGTCGACATGAGGTATCCAATACGGGAACCTTGCTTCTTCATCAGGTATACTCGCTCGGGAGTATTAAGTCTTTCAGCCAGAGGCTCCCCGCCAAAGATCCCGGAAGCAAATTTCTGCTCTTTTTTTGTCAGCACATCCTGGCCCTGGGACAGGGCCATTGTACTGCTGAACATGGCTGCAAATAGAAAAATGTATTTCATGATTCTCCGTTGATTATCAGAACCACACGGCAACTCCTGCATTGAATTGCTTTATTGATTCAACTGTCTCTTTGTTCCCGAACCATTGAACATCTGCTTTTAACATAGCTCCATCCGCCAGTTTCCATCCTAATCCAAGAGTCAGATCATTGCGTTGATACGCGGGATTAACACTGGTCGTCGTCTCTGTGGAAACGTGGGTGTTATACTGTTCATAACGGATAAAAGGGATCAATCCTGAATCAAAGCTCTCAATTCTGTGAAACAGGTCATAGGACAACTCAGCATACCAACCTCCAATTAAGCTGCCAAGATCGCTTCCCGTGAATTGATTATAGTGGGAAGTATTGGTAAGCAGACCAAGGGTTGCCTGTCCCCTGAGCTGTATTCCTCCCCGTTGATATCTGGCATCCACACCCAGCATTGATAAGCCGACTACAGATGAATCGGCCGCGGCAAGAGCCTGGTTATCCGACTTGTCAATGGCCCCATAGAGGGAGGATTGGGTCTTTCCTGTATATCCCGAAAATCCAAATTGGAGACCGGACAATCCAAAATAATTAATCTTAAATGTCAAATTTGGCGAGTTTATAATTGATTCGGCACCTTTCTGCCGCCCATTTCTAAATCCATTTCCTCCACTTAACACTGCTTCCTCATCATAGCCATTAAATCCAGTAACCAGGTACAACTGGTAAGAAACGGCAGCCGAGGGGAAGGTGCCGTTGAAACCAGCTCCTATTTCACGCCATGTGGTGGGAACAATATACTTGTCCAGGTTGGGTCGCTCTACCCCATTAAAGGCAGAGGGTTCATGATACTCATTAATAATTCCCATGGGGATGAGCATCAATCCAGCTCTCAGCTTTAACCAGGGTTGTATTTCATGCTGAATGAAGGCCTGTTCAATATAGACCTCTTTCACATGCTCAAATTCTATTTCTGTAATAAACTGTGTTTTCTTGCTGAACTTGTAGCCGAACATCAGAACAAGCCTGTGCACATCGAGGCCACCATTCATATAACTATCCTTGTCCAAAGGCTGGTTATAGTCAATCTGGCCATACCCACCTATGGTTAATCGGCCATCATCCTGCATCATCCTGTCAGCTGTATTATTTAGCTCCTGTGCCTGAATCACCTGTACCAACAGAACAACAAGTCCAAGCGAGATCGGCAGACTTCTAAATACCTTTTTCATTCCCATTGAATTTTGCGTGTTTACACGGCAAAACTAGGGTAAATTGACTGAGAGAATGAGTGTTATAAACGATGGCGAGAATGATTCTAAATAGCGGATCGGGCTGAAACAGTGATAATCTGGCACTTACTGGCCGAGTGAAAAAGTTTATTTAGAATAGAATACCTACTTATGGGTATGCCAGTAGTAAGAGGTAAATTAGTTTGCGGTAGCAGCCTGAACAGGATAGCGTTCAAAGATTTTTGCCACCAGGCCTGCGAGCTCAGCGGCTCTGACTTCAGGATCATTCTCCAATTCTCCAACAGCCGCGCAATGCCAGACATGATTTCTACTCAGCTTATCAAACATATCAATTGAAATGGCACGCTCCAGATGGTGATACCTTCCTGTATACCCATTAGGTCTTACTGCCTCGCGGTGATATACAACAATCTTCACTGCTACATCGGCCTTGTCTTCTGCAAAGGAGAGCCCCCTGCTCTCCAGCTCTCTGGCAAAAGCCACCCTGATACGCTCCAGTTCCATGCCGGTGATCGTTTCTTTATTTCCCTCACTGAAATCCATGAAATTATAGGTCTGATACTGATCAAAAGCAGCTGAATCATCAATATCTGAATATATTCTGATGGATGGTCCGCATGCGGACAAAAATAGCAGGGCGAAGAAGCCCAGTGATATTATTTTTAGTTTCATATCTGTTCTTTTATTTCAAACACAAAAAATACAAATACTGTGCCACACAACTAGGGGTGCCTATACCCTGAACTCCAGTCCACACAAAGCCTCAGAAATATCCCATAATCTGCCAGCCGCCTCATCGATAACCAGCTTCTTATTGGGAGTGTCGGGTACAGGTGCTCCACGCAGCTTTAATAATCCACCAGGGCCATAGAAAGCAGCCTGATCAACACCTGCAGCAGTGGCCGCATAAAGGGCTGGCAGCACCCCCATCTCACCGCTTTGGGCCACCAGACTGTTAGTAAGTTTAAAGAATCCTGCTCTTACCTGGCTTAGGTTCTTTGAAGGATTCTTGATCAGAAGCTCTGAATCGGAATATCCCGGATGGGCGGCAGCAGCAGTTACCGTACCGCCTTTCTCAGTCAATCTGCGGCCCAGCTCATGATTAAATAAAAGGTTAGCCAGCTTGCTCATTCCATAGGCAGCCCATCTATTATAGCCACGTTCCCAGTGGATGTCTTCAAAACGTATTTTCCCAAGGTGATGTACCAGGCTGCTTACCTGAACCACCCTCGATTGCATTGTTTGTGAGAGAATTGGCCAGAGCCTGGCGGTCAGGGCAAAATGCCCCAGGTGATTAACACCAAAATGCATCTCAAAGCCATCTTCGGTCTTATTATAGGGAACAAGCATCAACCCGGCATTGTTAATGAGCAAATCCAGCCTTTGAAAAGATTCCGCATATTTGCCTGCGAACTTAGAAACAGAATCCAGGCTGGCCAGATCAAGATGCCATACCTGTGGCTTCTGTGACACGCCTTCAGAACAAATTAGTTTCCTGGCATTCTCCCCTTTATGCAGGTTCCGGCAGGCCATAATCACAAGTGCTCCCTTCTGGGCAAGAGCCCTCGCGGTATTGAACCCCAGTCCGCCACTGGCACCTGTGACTACTGCAATTCTACCCTCCTGCAAAGGTATTTGATCCAGGGTCCATCCCTTTTTTTTCATTATCTAAAAAATTTACATAGGGTAAATTGCGCTGATTGCATCTTATCAGTAAAGCAGATTGAATATAACACTTAAAACAAAATAAAAATGAAAACTAAAGAGACAAACAGGAGCATATGGTTGATGGCTGCATTGTTATTCCTGGGTGCAACACTTTACGCATTTCCGGGCAATGATGATGAGCTTGCTGATACCATTAATTACAGGTCATATTTTGGCAAGGTAGTTGATTCCCAATCAAACAACGCACTTCCCTTCGCAACCGTTGAAGCACTGGGAAGCAATACTGCAACTGTAAGCAATATTGATGGTGAGTTTACCATTAAGATTGAGCGAACTGCAGATGTATCTCAATTGAAAATCTCTTATATCGGGTTTCAGAACAAGGTTCTGGATCTGTCAAATTTTACTTCGGAAAAAACCTATACCGTTGAACTTGAACAGAGCACTATTCAATTGAAACAGGTCACCATTCGTCCAAAGGATGCCATGGAACTTATTACCGATGTTCTGTCAAATATCAGGAACAACTACAGCGATCAGCCTATGATGATGCGAGGGTTCTACCGCGAAACCATACAGCGGGGTCGCAACTATGTATCCATTTCTGAAGCTATAATTGATGTGTATAAAGGAGGCTACAGCAATGAATACCAGGTAGACCAGGTGAAGCTGTTTAAAGGACGGAAAAGTGCAGATGTTGAGAGGATGGATACAGTCCTGTTTAAAGTACAGGGCGGACCCAATACTACCATCCTTATGGATGTGGTTAAAAACCCCTATATCCTGCTGTCGGAAGAGTATCTGAATATTTATGATTTCCGGTTGACTGATGTAATCACCATAGACGACAGGTTGCATTACGTCATCTCCTTCAATCAGAAAGAATATGTGGATGATCCATTTTACAAAGGTCGCCTCTACATAGAAATGGACAAACTCGCTATTTCGGAAGCTGAGTTTGAGCTTAATGTTGAGAACCAGGATCAGGCAGCAAGGCTCTTTATCCAGAGAAAACCCATGGGGATGACCATTCTTCCTGAAAGAGCTGCCTATCGTGCAAAGTATACCATTGAAGAAAACAGGTGGTACTTCTCTTATGCACGCGCAGAAGTGAAATTTAAAGTGAATTGGAAAAAGAAGTTCTTCAATACAACCTATTCAACCATGTCGGAGCTGGCCATTACAGATCGCACCTATGAAGGAATTGAAAAATTCGCAGGCAAGGATCGCTTCAGAAGCAATGATGTGTTGAACGAAAAAGTCTACATATTCTTTGATCAGGGATTCTGGGAAGGGTATAATGTGATTGAACCCGATCAATCTATTGAGAGCGCTATCCGAAGACTGAACAGGAGATATCTGAAACGTAACAGTTAATAGTTTAAGCATCTATCAATATAACTCAAAGCACTGTCTGTAGGAATTGTGTAACTTTACCGTCCCTGTAAAAATCACGATACAGACAGTGTTTTTTAAATCTTGAAATGATCCTGAAAGAACAACAGCAGCTCAGAAAAATCCGCAAAGGAGATATAGCTTCCTTTGAGGCTCTTTTTCATCACTATTACAGCGGCTTGTGTGGATATTCTGAAAGCCTTGTGGGAATGAAAGAGGTGGCAGAAGAAGTGGTACAGGATGTGTTCTATAATATTTGGAAAAACAGGGAAACCCTGCTAATCAGGCAAAGCCTTCAAAGTTACCTGTACCGGGCAGCCTATAATAACTCTATGATGTACCTGAGAAAGATGCGAAGGGAACATTTCATGGAGGATATTTCCCGGCCGGAACCCAGGCTGGACGCTCCGGATCCTTCGCAGATCATTCAATTGGATGAGGTATCAGCACTTATCACTCAAACACTTGATGGTCTGCCCGAAAGATGCAGGGAAATTTTCAGGCTTAATCGCCAGGAGGGGTTGAAGTACAGAGAGATTGCCCAGAAGCTCTCCATCTCTGAAAAAACAGTGGAGGCCAATATGGGAAAAGCTTTAAAAGCATTAAGAAACAGCATGGAAAGATATGAGCAGGAATAGAGACATTGAGATGGCCCGTTACCTGGCCGGTGAAATGACGGTGACGGAAGAAATCGCTTTTTTGAGTGAGTCTAAAAAAAGCCGGGAGGAATTATCAGAATTGAAAAACATGGAAAAGAACTGGAAATATTTTGATCAGAATCCTTCAAAGAAAGACTGGAATTCCGGTGAAGCCTGGATGCAGCTGCATCAAAGGCTGGAATCAGAAGGTCTTCTGGAGGATCAGAAAGCCGCAATGCCCGGCCGGGGGAGATTTGCCCCGCTACTCAGGGTGGCTGCATCTCTTGCACTTATTCTGGCCATCGGAATCCCGGCACTCTATTTTGGAGTAATCCGGGACAACTCAAAAGAGAGCATCAGGCATCACCTGGCCCAGGATGGAGTTGCCACTGTAGATCTGCCGGATGGTAGCCGTGTATATCTTAACAAAGGAGCAGAGATAACTTATTCAGAAGCTTTTAAAAACCGGAGGGCTGTTGAGCTCGAGGGAGAAGCTTTCTTCGAAGTGATGTCAGATCCTCAGAATCCTTTTACTGTTCGTTCCGGCGCTTTGCTTGTAACTGTACTGGGTACCTCTTTCAATGTGAAGCAGCTGGATCAATCTTCTGATTTTGAAGTATATGTAAAATCCGGTAAGGTCAAGGTATCGCTGGAAGCTTCTGATCAGTTCATTCAATTGGAGCCGGAGGAATTCGGAGTTTTAGAAAACAAAAGCCTCAGCTTCCTGGAACTGGAAGACCCAAATTACATTTCATGGAAAACGAAAGATTTTAAATTTGTAAATTCAGCCCTGATGGAGGTTCTTTTTGAACTTGAAGAATCTTATCATGTGGATATTCATGCTGAAGATGCTGACATCTCAGAATTGAGGATCACCACCTCTTACAGCGGACAATCCATTGATGCCATCCTGGAGACCATTGGCACAGCTTTTGATTTGAATATCAGCCATAAAGAGAATAGTTACTTTTTGACCAAATAGGAAACACACATGGGGAGTAGATCAAGAGGATATCTGTCCGGTAATCAGTTGCCGGCACTTCTTCTTTTGTGCATATCCTTCTTCCTATTCATACCGCTACACGGACAGGAAGCCCTTCCTTCTGTTATGCTTAACATATCATCCAGGAACCGGACCATCAACCAGGTTCTTGACGAGATTACCCTGCAAACCGGCTATCATTTTACTTACGATGCGGCTATGGTCGACGGCAGGCAGAAGATCCAATTTACAGTGTACAACCTGTCACTGAAAAACACCCTCGATTCCCTTCTCAAGAATCCTCAACTGGATTACAGGTTCATCGAGAAAAACATTGTTATCTACAGGAAAAATGAGATCGCCCCTTCTCCTATGAGCAACACTATCGATCGGGCCCTTCTAAAAGGACGAGTAGTGGATAAACGATCGGGAAAACCTCTTGCATATGCCACTATTGCGCTTCTGGAAAGCAGCATGGGATCCATCACCAATCAACAGGGCGAATTTTCCTTTAAAATTCCCCTTAAGCTTCCCGATCCCATGTTGGTTATATCCTATATGGGGTACAAAAGCCTTTTACTTCCGGTAAGTTATCCTGTTGATGAGGAACTAGAGATCAGACTGGAGAAGGAGCTGATATCGCTACAGGAGGTAATCATAAGGTATAGTGATCCTGTCAAATTATTGCATGAGGCCATTCGCAGGATGCCCGAAAACTACCTGGATGATCATTCCACCATGACAGCTTTCTACAGGGAGTCGGTTAAACGAAATGAGCACTGCATGGTCTATTCAGAAGCCGTACTGGATGTTGCAAAAGCACCCTATACTTCCTTAATATCCAAGGATAATGTAGGTATAAAAAAGCAAAGGAAGATTACAGATATAACTGCCGAAGATACGGTCCTGGTCAAACTACGATCAGGAATTCACACCTCCCTGAATCTTGATATAATTAAAAACCGACCCGATTTCCTTAAGGAAGATTTTGAATCCAGGTACAATCTGGAGTTCACCGATATGATGACCTATGGAGACCGCCTGGTCTATGTTATTAGCTTTCAGCAAAAAAAAGAGATCCCCGATCTCTTGTTTACGGGACAGATATATCTCGATCAGGAGAGCCTGGCCCTGATTGCTGCAGACTTTGAATTCAACCCGGAACTACTCCACAGGGAACCCGAGCTCTTCCTGGTTAGTCGTTCTCCTAAAATTCGCATTCGTCCTGTAATGGCTAGTTATCATGTGGACTACAGGTCGGTTCATAACAAGTATTATATCAGCCAGGTACGTGCTGAAGTGGAAATGAAAGTAAGAAAACGGAAAAAATGGATCAGTTCCAGGTATAAAATTTCCATTGAACTGGCCATTACGGATCTTGTTCCCAAGCAGCGCCTGCGTATTGATCCTGCCGACCGCATAAGCAGAAACATTGTACTTGCCGATGAACCCTTCCAGTTTGACCCTGTATTCTGGGGAATTCATAATACTATCGAACCGGAAGCTTCACTAATGGAATCTATTCAGAAGCTGGAACACAGCAGGCAGGAGATTAGGGAATAAAGCAGCAATATCTCTGTAACATGCAGGGAAAGTAATGTAATTGACTTTCTACGGACTCTGTATTATCTTTAATCAACCAAAAAACTCAATCCATGAAAAAAATATTCACTCTTATTGTACTGGCAATGATGCTTGCCTGTACTGAGCAGCCTGTTGAAGTTACTCGCTATACCATCGAACAGTTTTTTGATAACCTTTCCATCGGCGGAGGAAGTTTTTCTGCAGATGAGACCAGGCTATTGGTTAGCAGCAACCAGACGGGTATTTATAACGTTTTTGCCCTCAATGTAGATGGCTCGGGTGAAGAACAGCTCACCTTCTCGGAAAATGAATCCTTTTTTGCCAACTCCTACTTCCCTGAGGACGACCGCTTCCTCTTTTCTGCAGACCAGGGTGGAAATGAAAACAGTCACCTATATATGCAGGAACCGGATGGCACAGTAACTGACCTGACACCATGGGAAGGCAGCACCTCCCAGTTTGGGGGCTGGACCCGTGATTTTAAGCACCTCTACCTGGTATCCAACAAGAGGGACCCCAGATTTTTCGATATGTACCGTATGGATCTGGAGAATTTTGAGCCAGTTATGATTTACGAGAACACGGATAATCTGACTCCATCAAGCATCTCAAATACAGGCAGGTACATGGCTCTTACCAGGGAGCTCACAACATCCAATAGCGAGATGTATCTAATGGATCTGACCACAGGAGATGTCAAACATATTTCGGAGCATGAAGGTGATGCCACCTTTTCACCGGCCGACTTCTCCCTGGATGATCAATATCTGTTTTATCTTTCCAACGAGGGCAGTGAATTTACCTACCTCTCCTCTTACCACCTGGAAACCGGGGAGAAGGAGAAGGTATATGAGGCTGATTGGGATGTCTCTTATGCCTATTATTCATTCAATGAGAAGTATAAAGTGGTCGGGGTCAATGAAGATGCCAAAAACGTGGTTAGAGTTTTTGATACCGCCACTGGTGAAGAAGTTAGCATGCCCGATTTTGGTAACAAGGATATTTCCGGTGTATCCATTTCCCGTTCGGAAAAATTGATTCGCCTGGCTGCCGGAAGTGCAACTTCACCAGGGGATCTCTATATTTATCAATTTGGTGATGAAGATTTCACCCGGCTAACACACACCCTCAATAAAGAGATCAATGAAGCTGACCTGGTTGCCGGAGAAGTGATCCGCTACACTTCCTATGATGGTTTGGATATCCCCGCAATTCTTTACAAACCTCATGAGGCAACCTCCAAAAACCAGGTGCCTGCCCTGTTATGGATCCATGGTGGCCCGGGTGGACAAAGCAGGCTGGGATTCAGTAGCCTGATCCAGTACTTTGTGAACCACGGATATGCAATCCTGGCTGTGAATAACAGGGGAAGTTCCGGATATGGAAAAACCTTCTACAACCTCGATAACCGGCGTCATGGGGAAGATGACCTGATGGATTGTGTTAAGGCTAAGGACTTCCTGGCGGGCCTTGGATACATCGATATGAATAAGGTTGGGATCATGGGTGGCTCCTATGGGGGCT